>VAPF01055223.1_pt1 | contig 12408 bp, 22 predicted proteins | sample 3393931 | NCBI WGS metagenome assembly VAPF01 (sample SAMN08290437, study PRJNA428436) | hydrothermal vent metagenome | isolation source: Deep-sea hydrothermal vent chimney | place: Atlantic Ocean: South-mid Altantic Ridge | depth 2773 m m | reverse complement strand
GGCGCTGAGAGCTTTGTCATAGGATTAATTTTCCCAGGGCGGGTTTTGATTCAATAAGAAGCGCAACTTTTTATTATCAGGTGCAGGGGCATCTAATTGCGCCTGAAAAGCACTAAAAGCCTCATCGTCGACCAGAAATAGTCGTTGATCAAGCAATATGTTTTCTGCTGCCTGGCAGGCCGCTTCCAGCATAAAATCCGACCTTGTTTTGTTCAGACTGGAGGCGGCTTTATCAATTAAAGCACGCTGGCCTTCGAGAGCACGGATGTTAATCGGTGCGATTTTATTTTGCGAGCTGGACATAATAGCGCCTTCTATCTATCATAGATATTGTATATCTAATAAATATACGTTATCGTGTATCCATTGTCTATATCTATTTGCTTGCTTAAGCGAAAGATAGGCGCTCCAAGCAAAGAAGAGACCTTGAAAATATCAGGCTGAATGCACCAGTTCATTAAGGGTCGATCAGACACCTGCCCAAAAGCAACCGCTGGGATAAAATACTTGCGGACTCAATGGGCAGGTGTTGGATAAGTCTTGAACATCGCAAAGCCAACCTTAGGCTGAAAATGCTGGCAGTGCAATTCTAAGAAAAAGCAGACCTTCACTTAATAAAGTATAGCAATGCAAAAAGAAAGGCCCTTCAACCATTTCACAAGCAAAAGCCTGGCAGGGTTCATTCAGAAACCATATCGCTTCGCATAGCTATCGACGAGTAATTAACGAAGTTCTTCGCACCCCGTTAATTCCTGCACAACTAAATAGAGACTTGTAAGGCAATCCTTACGTGTTACCTTAAGTCTATTTAACATAATATACATTATGCGGAATTGCAAGCATTAATTTATATTTATTCGTCCATTCCTTTGTTTTTATGCTTCACTTCACATTTCAAAATGTGCAGAAAAACATAAAAACTATAACTCTAGCGACTATCAAGGAGTACGCACTATGGACATAAAATTAATTCTCAGCGGCTACCGACCGCCCTTTATTTACGCCAATTTTCAGGAATACACTAACAAACTCGGCTTTGATGCCTGCAATATTTGCCAACTCACTAGCCGATCACCGCGCACCGTTCGCGGCTGGCTGGCCGGTGACGCGCCGCGCTGGGTTTATTATTATCTGTATTGCTGCAGCGGCTATATCATGCACAAGCATTTTCACGGTTTTCGAGTACGTGACGGCGAATTGTTTACCGGCACCCGTATCACCCGAAACCGTGGATTTTCACCGGCTGAACTCACTGAATACACTTTCTTTCACGAATATATGTACACGCTGAAAACTGAAAACGAACGGTTAAAAAAACTGTTATCATCCGAAAAACAAAACTTATTGAGGAATCATCATGGTTAAATTATACCTTCCATTATTTGTCCTGGCTCTCGCTGGTTGCTCTGCTGGTGATTCCAGCACAACACCAACCACGACAACAACATCAATCAAAACCTTATCTATATCAGGTGTAGGAACGACAACAACGGCAAACGAAACTGAACTTTATAACTTAGACATTGGCGGCTCTGGAAACTCTGTTACCGTAAAAACAGGCAACAAAATAGAGACGCTTGAACTTGGCGGCGCTAACAATTTAGTTACCATTGAGCCAAACGTCACCATCAATAACTTTATCGCCACCGGCAGCGGCGGCACTGCCATTGTTCCTATCGGTTCAGGAATTGGCTTTACTGACTCTGGCGCAGGAAACACGCTTATAGAGCAGTAGTTATTTTTCTAAAATCGTTTCAACTCTGATTAATCGTCCCTTTATTGATTGCATTTGTATTAAGCCAAAGACAACCAGTAACGGGACGATCTCTTTTGCGGCATCCAGCAGATGCAGACCGGCAACTATCAAGACTTCCATTTTTTAAACTCCGATATACCCCACACTGCGCCGACTATTGACATGTACGTGTATTGATACCACTCGGGCATTGCGGCCAGTGCAACCGTGAAATAGTCCTGTACTGCCTGCGGCGCGACGATAGCCACCATAAACGGCGCGGACAACATGAAGAACGACACACGGCGCAAAAATTTATCTTTGCCTTCGATCTGCGCCATTTCCCATGCCGCGTTATTCGTGTTTTCATCAAGTGCCAGCTTCACTTTATTGATGGCTATTGCATCTGCAATTTTGCGCTTATTCTCTCGCCCTGCTTTGTAATCATCAAACAAGCCCTTGCCTATGTCCGCCGCTACGCTGACCAGACTTGCGCCGCCGGTTATAGGCGCGGCGGCAATGCTAAACAGTGATTTTACAAATTTCATGCGAACCCCCGCTGTAACTCGAAGTATTTTTGACCGCTGGCCGTTTTAATACCTGACCATGTGGCGGGATTGTCTGGTGTTTTATTCTCTCTTGTGTCCAGGTGCAAACCATGAGTAGGCAACCAGTCAGGATAAACTCCGATACCAGAAAAGATGCCAATACTTCGAGCCACATTGTAAGCTGTTTCAAGGTTCACCCCCTGCGGTATCATCACGTCAATGGCACGCACTTTTCCGCCCGATAAAAAATAATGCTGACTTGTTTTATAGTCTTTTGATGTGCGACCAATCGCACCGGCCACAGGTGATATTTTTACCGGCACACCCAACGCATAACGGAAAGCATCCAGACCAAGCAACAGATCACCATCGATGAAAGGCCACCAAACGCCGAACTCTGACGGCCTGAAATAGTCCAGCTTGACAGAGGCAGATTTTAAACCATAGGCCGCCGCATAAACTGCTGCGGCTGTAATACCAGCCTTTTTAAAATCAAACATATGTTAGACCGTTCTTATCAGCGATAAACATTATAATTGCATCCGTCAACTCAGCCGGTACCAGTTTCCCGAACTTGTCACTGTAATTTAATCCGGCCACATATGCCCGAATATCATCGAATGGAACCTGCTGCACGTTTGCTGGTAATTTACTGATGTAATCAGAAATAATGGGCTGCAACACTTCAAGCCGTGTCTCTGTCTTTGTCAGCGGTGGTTTATAGTTTGGATTATTTAATAACATTAGATAGCCTCCTCTGACCACTCAAAGTTAGTCGTTATTTCCTGTTCTGTTGTTGCCGCTCTAGTCATTAATGCGTAACCCGGTGGAATCTTAAATGGTGCGTTTTTATAATCAAAAGGTGTCATGCTTCCAGCCGTGTCTGTTGGTATATATGCAATCGCAGAACCAGCAATTCCCGATGTACCAGAAGAATAAATTTTTCCTTTGCCGTTTGAATTTCCTAAAATCTTAGAATGCTTAAACGGGATTAATGTCGTCCAATCAAGAAAACCGACTCCCGTTGGAAAAGCCGGATCATATTCAATAAATACTTTTCCGTTAGGACATGACGTTTTTAGCGTACTACACCACAGAACTACACCTGACCCAGCCGGATTAACCAACGCCACATAACCATATAAACCCGCTGAACCGATGGCAGTGTGTCCGCCTTTATATCGATTTCCGTCTTTCGACAAATTATCAAATCTCGTCAGCGCATTAACATCCGCATTAATCTGTACTTCACTTTCGCCAGCCTCACCCTTTCCGATCAAGACACTGACAGCGATTGCAACGGCTGAATTATTTTTCACCACCCAGTGATTATATTCACTCTCAGGACTACGCCAGCCGCCAGCACCGAGAACCGTTGACAGTGCCTTCACTGATTTTTCAGTGTTTCGCGCTACCACCTTGACCGAACCGGTTCCGATGTTTCGGACATAATCACCAAAGGCATTGACTTCCCTTTCTTCACCTGGCTGCATCAAACCCAAATTATAATCTTTCATTTTTAACCTTTACCTATTAACGCGAAAACAAGACCGAAGCCAACCAACCCAACCATGACAATCTTTATAATGTCCGTGTTTCCCTGTGTGATGTTTGACGATACGCTTCGCTGTACCGCTTCCAATGACTGACTAAATGTCTCTGTCTGGTCGCTGGTTGTTTTTTTAATCGATTCGATAGCATCGCGCTGCGATTGACTGGAAAAACTGAAAGCGCCGTTTACAACATTCGACAGAACAGACAGCGACGACCTAACCACATCATTTGCACCACGGCTTACATCGTTATACGCGCCCAACGCTTCACCAGAGGCGCGTCGGATTGCATCTATTGATTCTGTTGACAATTCAACCGCTGAACTAAACGCGCCAGCATCAAGCGTATTTATTGTTACGCTGCCGCCTTCGCTTGATATTGAACCGTTGCCCTGATTTACATCATTGCTATCAGTATTGTTGAACGAATCTGTGGTGCTCGCGCTTTTCGAGTTTCCACCGCCGCCGCCAAATAATGAAAAACCCATGATTAACCCTTCATAACTTTGAACAGAACGAACAGCAATGCCGCCGCCATGCCATAAATTAAATAACTGCTGACACCTGACGAAACGCCACCACTTCCATAGTTGAAAGTGTTTCCACTTCGCTTTGTTATAGTTGACTTACTTTGTGCGCCGCTCGATGCAGTCGAGCCAAAATCATAGCCACCACCGCCACCAAATGCGCCGCCAAAATCGAAAGTACCTGAACCCATTACTTGCCCCGCTTTATAAAGTAGATTCCGGCAACAACCGCCACCGCAATAACTGCTATACGTGTCCACGGTATGCCGCTGTCACCATCGACAAAACGCCCGTATAAATACGCACCGACTGGCATCAATAAAAAAGGCATGATTACCCCCGACGAATAAGCAGGACGACAACACCGAGAACGGCGGCCATTGCTGCAATCGCTGACCAGCTATAACCGAATAATCCGGCTGTTTCTGCTGTTTTTGTTATGCTGTTTTCACCACGACCGCCGACATTGCCCGATGTTTGCACCGGCGCGGGGTCACGGCCAAAGCCGCTTATTTTTAAATTGAAATAGTCAGTGCTTGTTTTTACGGTGTTATCGTAAATGCTACTGACTGAATCTGATAACTGGCTGAACCAATCCATAATAAATTCTCACTGATAAAAAAGGCCGCCACCGTAGGCGGCCTTTTTGCTACTGCTTTATGACCTGGCTGACTTACGCCGCCTGTTCAGGCCATACCGATTCAATCAAGTAATTCATTGAACCCTGCGCGGTTTTTGTTGAACGGAAAACCAGACCGTTTAAGCCTGCTGTGTTCAACACTTTCAGACGTGCATAACCGTCTACAATCGGGTCGAATACAAACACACCAGACTGCGGCACTTTGCCGTGACGTTTTTGCAGGTACTCATTGCGCTCCTTTGTCAAATCCCACTTTTTAGTGAGGTTTGCACCTTCTGCAGTTTCCACGACAAGACGCTCAATATCGGACGCCTTGATAAACACGCGCTTATATACAGGGCCACGCGCCAGCGTATCCACTTCACGATCACCCGCTTCTGATACAACCGGCAAAATACGCAGCTTCGGCACGATCACACGCGGAATCTGACGGCCTGATTTAAGCATCGGTGTCGGACGTGTATCCGCGAACGCTTTTAGTGTGACCGTTGCACCGGCACCAGTTCCTACAATATCGACTTCAATCGACAGGTTGTCATTCGGCATGGTGACAAGGCCGGTGATGTGGTCGCCTTCAAATGTTTTCGCGACGATCTCACGGAATGACATGCTGAAATAGCCTTGTTGTTCCGCGTTGCCGTGATACGCTTCACGGGTAATCAGATCAGCGACAGGCACGTCAACGATGTCTTCCTCATTCAGCACGACACGCAGGCGCATATGTCTTGTGTCAAATTCGCTGCCTTCTACCACACTGTATGGATACTCGAAGTGAAAAGCATCGTAAATGATGCCACCTGTGGCGACTGATACGTTTGCTGTCTCACCTTCACCAACAGACGAAAACGAACCGAGCGGGATATGACTATCAAAGTTTTGATTTATCTGTGGTTGCATATCAGTCTCCCTTACCCGATGTAATCTTCAACGGCGTTGACGTTGTTAGACGCCCAAACTACTGCGGCGGCAATCGCGGCAATAATTAAATAATTTTTCATCTTTGCAGACATGGTTTAAAACCTCGTTATTGTTATTATTATTTTTCGTTTCTTCCATTCCATTAAAGACACAAAAAAAGGGAGGCGAAAAGCCCCCCTTCAACGTAACGTAACGGGATTTTTTAACTAAAAAACGATTGTTCCGGCCACTGTTTTTCGTTCATCTACGTTTTTTTCCAGATAATGCAGGCGTTCAAGTGATTCAATCTCTGACGCTTCACAGCCCATTTCACGCGCCATATAGTCGCGATCATTGGCGCGGCTCATGTAGAACGTGGTCATTATCTTTGCGTTTCCGAGTGATGTTTTATCCGATTCGCTCGGACGCTGCGTAACACAAAACAGACTGATGCCGCGCTTCATTCCGCGACCAATCAGAATACGAAAGTTTGCCGGTGCTTTGCTCGGTGTTGTAACGTCTGCTGTTTCTTCGACTACCACACCCAACCCGCCCACATCCATCGCCCACGCCATCGCGACCCGACAAAAATCGTCAAACTTGTCCAGCGATTCCGGCATATAAGACACTTTTAAATTTTCGCGGCCTTTGTTTTTAATCAGCCGTACAAGTTCGCCCAGTGTACGCACCGTGACGAATCCGCGCATTGTGTACTCACCATCTACATCCCACACGATCACCCGATCAAATGCCTGTAACTGCCGTTTAACATATACGGTTTTCCCGTTACGACTTGAACCGCTGACGACCGATAAAACACCTTCACTTATTTTTGTACGTTGTGTATTCATTTTTGTTTTTTCCTGCTCGACTCTGGCTGTAAGGTTTCTTTTTGTTTTTCTACCGGCTCGGCTGGTTCCGCCGTTTTTTCCGGTTCCTGCTTTTGACCTGGCTCACTCTGCGCGGCCTTCTCCTGCTTTGCCTTTTGCTTCTGTTTTTTCTTCACTTCCATGTACTTCGGCAATGCAACGAAGCTTGTCGCGATCAGCGCATTCGACAGGTTCCCATCGGGGATATTCGGCATGTGTTCTTCCATGACCGGCGTCCACGCATTCGCCAGCGTCTTTATTTCGCCATCCGTCATTTCAACATCACGCGCAGACGCTGACACTTTCTGTGTCATTTTCCAGATCAGCGATATGATGAAACCCAGTAACACATCGACAGGTATAAAATCCGCGAGTGATTTTTTCGCCGGTTCCGGCTGGCCGGTTTCCGTTTCTTGACCTGGCTTTATATCGGTTTTTATGTCCAGTTCAACCGCCAGCGCATCGATGGCCGGCATTGATTGCACCGGCTGGCCTTCACCGCTGAAACTTTTATCGACCACGCCCATATGAACGCTCATAACAGCATCGACTCGATGCCGTTATACGTTACGGTTTCCGGCTTTTTTTCTTCCGTTACGTTAACGGGATTTTCAACCGCTTTTTCTTCGGTATTTTCTAAAATAACCGTTTCGTATTTTGCGCCCTTCACCGGCACGTCTGGTATAGATAGCCTTTCATCCGATGCCGGTTCACTGCTGAATTCTGCTGGCAGATCTCCGCGCTCATTCAACATAACGGCATTATTCAAAATGTAGTCCTGACCGCCAGATAAATTATATTTAAGTTGGCCGCAATTCGAGCACATCAAATACAGCTTGCCTCCGCGATCTTTGCGAACGTCTGCCAGTGTGCCGCAATGGTGTTTTAATTTTCCTATGGTTTCATTCGCCATCTTTAATATCCCTCCATAAAGCTTTTAACAGCACAATTATTTCGTCATATTCAAGATCAGGCGTTATCAAAATACTGTCATCCCCTTTTGTTACAAAAACTCCTTTTTCACCGATGGCAAAAGTTAGCCCCTGCATATCGCCGGATTCTATTATTTTTTTAAACTCTTCCTGAATCTTCGGAAAAATCATATTTATTGGCAATGGCATACCCATCATGGCGACTACCTCCCGCTATTTTTTAGCGTGTTATTGTTATTTTTTGCATACTCACCCATCAGGTGAACCCAACTTTTAAAAATTTTCGGCTTACGTTTTGTTTTTCCTGTTTTTCTTAACCTATCCTGTTCGATATTCCACAAAACAACATGATTAACATATTGCTTTGCAGGATCAGGATAGTTTTTTTCATAATCAAAAACGTCAACCCGCGTACAGTTATTGACAGAACTCCAAGACGGCGATAAATCGCCTAAAAAAACGGCTGCCTCTGAATTTTTTCTACCGCATTCCACCACTTCAGCGGCATCATTTTTTTCATTATCAATGGCTTTCTTTTTTTCACTACCAACCCTCCGTTCTCTTAACGTTTTATAACTGATAACTTCTGTCTTGCCTGTTACAGCATCCATAAAATTAACTGTTTCATCAATACTCTTTATTTCCCACTGGTGAACCCTTGTTATATATTCAAATCCGTTCATTTCTACGCCAATGATCTGCTCGCCGACCGGTTCAACATAACGGCCCTGTTTGCCATTCCATATTTTCATCAACGTTACGGGGTTTTTTTTCATCTGCTCAAGATAGGCGAACCAATCGCCGCAATCCGCCGCCGCCCTGTGCTTGTCTATAAGCAATCCTTTTGTGCTTTCCGCATCCATGCGCCGCAATTCACGCCAAACCGTGACAGACGCGCCGCCAACCTGCTGAAACTGGCGAATCCCCCACGTACTCGCCCACGCATCGACCCGCGCAACGGATTTTTCAGCATCTTTCTCGTATAGGTCATAATCAACACCGTAGGCATCAATATTTTTTGCAATGTATTTCGCTATGTATCCGGCGGCTGTCCCCTTTTTCCAGTCAATAAGTTTTGATGTAAATCTATGCTCTTGCGCCCCCTTCTCTTGTCCATCATCCAATAATGCGTAATGCTTATATATTTCTGTTGCTTTCTCGACCATTTCAGGGGCAACGAACACCAGCATATGCCAATGCGGTGTTCCGTCATGCTGTGGCTCCGCAACTCGCATCCCATAGGGGTTAATTCCACGACGAGCGAAAGCAGCGCGAACCCTAGCCCAACACTTACTAAGGTAAGCCTGGGAAACCTTTGGAGTCGAACCATCATATTTACCATTTCTCTGACCTGTTTTAGACAATGCACTATGCATTCTTGAAGGACATGTGATTGTCCAGAACACGCCTACATGACCATGCTTTTGCGCGTACTGTTCAAAGCCTGCGATTCGTGTCATTAACTCACCGCGCCGAATGGCCGGATTAGAAACGCCCAACTCTGACAACTCGGCCAGCGTGTAATCCTGCCCCAGTTCATTGACTGCAATCACTTCCTCAAGAATTCGCCGGTTTCTGGTTTTTTGCGATTTACGCCGTTTTACGCTGGCACTGCTACTGTATATCTCACATTTTCGATTGACGATATTTAAATTCAATGCTTCAGCTTCAACCGCTCGGCCATGCTTCACGCGCAACTGCCGCCGCCACCACCGCGCATCTGATAAACGCGCAACCTCTCCGGCTTCGGTACACTCCGGAATTTTCGCACCTTTAGCCAGCGCATAGGCGCGACCAGCGACCAGGCCACCAGCGGCAATACTGCGGCCACATTCACGGCTCAGACGATCAGCCAAATTACAAATCTCATCATCGTCAAGAATTAACTTAACCGGCGTACTTTTTAGCCGCGTAGCCGTTGTTAATAGTTCGAGATTCGCAGAGGCCAGCCCCTTTTTTTTCGCCGTGTAATTAAAACGGCTTTCGATGTGCCGGTGAAACATTGCAGGTGCATGCTTCATTGAATCCGCCATGAACGATGATTGCTCACAATTAAACTTTTCATGCGGCCGGCAATTACTGAAGTCTTGAAAATTCACACTTTAACCCAGGGTCTTAATTGCTATGTCTATCAAAAAATCAGCGAACTGCGGCGGCGTTCTCTCTCTGTCTGCCTTACTCACTTCCTTTTTTCTTTTTACAGATTTTGTATTTTGAGCAATAACATATTCAGGCTCAGCAAAAACTAACGGTGCTGGCCGGACTTCTCGCGGCTCAATACCAGATATAAAAAGCCATGTAGACTTTTCTGCCTTATGTCCAAACCAATGCTGGCTCACTTGAATAGTAAAACCCTTTTTATTTCTTTGCCCTGGACCTGGAAGCCCTGCATATCTAAAGAGACTTGACGCGGCCGGATGCTCCAAAACTCCACCATTATTAATAACCGAATCAACAGCAAATAAAGCCAAGTCTTTCTCACCAAAACGCGGGCGCGCAAATTTCCGCAACCGACCCCAAGCCCTACATGGCGGATGCGCAACAACCGGTTTCCCCCCATAAAAAGTCAGTGCATCCCTTTCCATGTCGAACACATCACAGACAGACATCGACTTATAAATACTGTCTGATCTGGCGAACAATACCGCGACCTGGCTCATTAAATATTTTTCTGTTTCTTCCACGCACATATACGCCGGACGCTGGTTAAAATTCCGCGCTGCCAATCCCCGCTCAGGTGCCGCCAGTCTTTTAGCGCCGCGCTTCTCATATCCTGATATCGACTGTGAACACCAGACGCACGAAGCAACGCCATCCGATCAATAAACGGCATACCCGCCCACCAGCCTGACTCTCGTGATTCTTTGCCGATGTATTCGCGGCACTTTTTAAGCTGATTATTGCCATACTCGGCATCTGATTTTTCCGGCTGCCTTGCCGGTGAATTTACCAATTGAACCGCATCGAGTGAGCGATCTATATTTGAACTTTCCGAATCGTCGGAACAACCCATTTTTTCCAAACTCAAGCTATACATAAGCCAACCCCAAACAAAAAAGGCGACCCCGAAAGGCCGCCATAGACTATGCCGCTTCTGTGTCGGCTTCTTCTTTGCTTAAACAATCCGCCAGCAGATCAGCGATACAAATATCGGCGGCGCTGGCGTTTTCCATAAGACCGGAATCTATGGCCTTGCTGGACTTAATCGCTTTGTTTTGATAGTGGATAATTTCGAGCAGTAGCCCGATACGCTTTGACTGCGTTTCGATTAACTCAATACATTCATCCGAAACCGGCTTAGAACCTAGCTGAAATATTGTACCTTCCAGCTCATCTATTTTTTTGCTTTGTTCGTGAATTCGTGAATTTAGTAGGCCGAAAACTTCGGTAAATGAGAAGGGCAGATTGTCGCCCTGTTTTGCAGTTTTTTCCATTCCAGACACCTTTTATGATTATTGTTATCAGGCGTGTAATTATTGACATATTCGCCTGCATGACCACACTGGAACAGGACGATAATATACATTATGCGGAATTATAGACATGAAGGATGAACATTAAAAATCACGATCATAATGATTAACTGAAACTCTTTGAGGTAATCGCTCTGCTTCCATACTGATGCCCACTTCATCTTTATAGGGGTTTACCACCTCCGCAAAAACTTCGAGCCGCTGGTAGAGTGAAAACAAATCAAGTACGTGTCCAATTGAAACGCCTTTGTTACCGTTCTCCACACGCTTTATGGTATCAACACTAACCTTTAATCGCTGGGCAACGTCTTCCTGACGCCAGCCTCGACGCTTGCGAGCCTGGCGTAGAAAATCACCCATTTTATTTAGTTGTAATTCAGAGTCCTGAAACATCAATCGAATCCTGTATCGCCCATGTTATTTCGTTAATGGTGTTTTTGCTGACACCTAATTCTTCAAATAGTTGTTTCCAGTTTTGAATATTTTCCACCATGATGCTGATTTCACCGATAGCATCACGACGAGACAGCCCGAACGAGTCCACGCTTTGTAAAAGATTGTGAAATGTGGCTTTGCTGCCCTCTGGCCCGATGTTCATTGCAAGGTCACGACTGCCGCCTTCGCCTGCGACCAGGTCAAAGGCTTTTGATAGTCGCCACTGGCCATCCAGTGAACGCACTACGCCGTGGTTCTTAGCGTGGTCATCATGATTATTGAGCAGAATATTAAACACGACGCGACGAAACAGATCAACTCTGTCGGTTTGCGGGTTTGCACTTACCTTGCTTAATGAATCGGCCAGAATGAGGTAACTGCGTGTATTATTAATAACCTGTCCGGCATCGTTAAATAATACGCCGCATAAGGTTTGCCCGCTCATGTAGTGAAGCGGGATCATTTTGTCACGATCAAATCTCTTGACCAAAAGTGCCTGCCGGTTATTGGGCAAGTCAATCAAGCGACTATCTGGCACGGGGATGCCGCACGCCTTCGCCAACCTTAAAGTACCGTGTTCGATAGCGGGTTTATTCAGAGGTTCATTTGCCGGCTGAAATTTCGCAATCCACTCTATTTCGTCAATCTGAGTGAGGCATTTAGGTTTTGCGCCACCCGCACTTGAGCCGAACTCCATCCTTTCTGGAAAGTCATTGCTGTTGTCAATTAACCACTGAGAAAACTGCTGCATCCATTCCAGATGATGCGCTTTATCCACGGGGGAATCATCCAGTTTGCT
>VAPF01000677.1_pt1 | contig 12450 bp, 11 predicted proteins | sample 3393931 | NCBI WGS metagenome assembly VAPF01 (sample SAMN08290437, study PRJNA428436) | hydrothermal vent metagenome | isolation source: Deep-sea hydrothermal vent chimney | place: Atlantic Ocean: South-mid Altantic Ridge | depth 2773 m m | reverse complement strand
TCGCCGCTGTTTGCAGAAAAAACACTGGATCTGCCTTTCAACAGTCTTGGCGCGGAGCAGTTAAAAGTGATCCATTTTATTCGAGACAAATTTTTACGCCTTGGCGCTCTGCCACCGATGAGAACAGTTTGTAAAGCCTCCGGTCTGGACAAGGCAACACTGAAGCAAACTTTTGGTTCCTGCCTGCAATTGTGGAAAGCCGCAGGCTTACCGCAGCCGGATGATGAACTTAGAGCATATATGAATTAATGCGGCGCTTTAAAACTTCAGCTGCTTCGGTCTGCTTTGCGCGCCAGCATTTTTCGTGCGAAATATTTTTCCAGCTCGACAAGAAATAACACTGACGAAGATACCAGGATTATACGGAGCCAGATTTCCGGGGAAATAGCCGTGGTACCAAACAGTATCTGCATTGGTGCAAGATAGGTAAAACACAGCTGAAAAATAATCAGCACGGCGATGGCGACGAGCACGTAAGGGTTGCCGGTAAAACCCGACCAGTTGAAAACCGAGGCGGTGATATAACGCGAGTTAAACAGATAAAAAATCTCGAACATCACCAGCGTGTTTACCGCCACGGTGCGTGCATGTTCGATGCTTGCAGCATTATTTATTTCCCACAGAAAAAGCCCGAAAGTACCAATCATCAAAATCAGCGAGACAAAACTTATGCGCCAGATGAAGTGCGCTGTCAGCATCGGTTCGTGTGCATCATGCGGTGGCCTCCGCATGACATTTTTTTCCGGCGGCTCAAACGCCAGCGCCAGTGCCAGCGTTACTGCAGTAACCATGTTTACCCACAGAATCTGCACCGGTGTCAGCGGTAGCTGATTAAAACCCAGCAATACCGCGATAAGAATAATCAACGCTTCACCACCGTTGGTTGGCAGAATAAAAAGAATGGCTTTTTTGATGTTGTCGTAAACCGTGCGGCCTTCTTCCACGGCGTGTGTAATGGAAGCAAAGTTGTCATCGGCCAACACCATTTCCGCTGCTTCCCTGGCCGCCTCGGTGCCATTTTGCCCCATGGCAGTACCGACATCGGCGCGCTTCAACGCCGGCGCATCGTTGACCCCGTCACCGGTCATGGCAACGATCAGTCCCTGTTCCTGCAACAGCCGAATCAGCAGCAGTTTGTGTTCGGGATTGACCCGCGCATAAACATCCACCTGTAAAATGCGCGCACGCAATTCCTCTTCGCTCATCTGGTCAATGTCCTCACCAGTGAGAAAATCATCCACGTTATCAAGTTTTAATTGCCGTGCGATAGCGCGTGCGGTGATGCCATGATCACCTGTAATCATCTTGACGCGAATACCCGCGCTGCGACAACGGTGCACCGCTTCAATCGCTTCACTGCGCGGCGGGTCGATCAGGCCGAACAACGCCAGCATGACCAGCCCTTCCTTCACATCATCAAAGTTAAGTTCCAGCTGCTCGTCGGCCACCGGCTTCATCGCAATAGCCAGCACCCGCTGCCCGCCTTCAGCCATTGTTTCCAGCTGTGATAACCAGTACATTTTGTCCAGCGCCTGTTGGCCATCCAGCGTTTTCTGATAAGCACACATATTCAACACATTTTCCGGTGCACCTTTAAGATAAATAAAGGCTGCATTGTTATGACTGTGATGCAGGGTCGCCATAAAACGGTGTTCGGATTCAAACGGAATAAGATCGGTGCGCGGATAGTTTTTTATTTCCAGTTCCCGATCCATACCGGCTTTTATCCCCGCCACCAGCAACGCGCCTTCCATCGGGTCACCGTGTACCTGCCAGTCGCCATCATTATTTTCCAGCGTCGCATCGTTGCACAACATGGCGGCGCGCAGCGCCTCAGACAACAGGGCATGCTGTTCAAGCTGCACCGCTTTATCATGCAGCGAAATCGCACCGTGCGGATCATAACCCTCGCCGTCCAGTTCAAACAGATTATGTGCATCCGCAATGCTACGTACCATCATCTCATTACGTGTCAGGGTGCCGGTTTTATCGGTGCAGATAACCGACACTGCGCCCAGTGTTTCCACCGCCGGTAGTTTGCGAATGATGGCATTTCGCCGCGCCATGCGCTGTACGCCAATGGCCAGTGTTATCGTCATGATGGCGGGCAGTCCTTCAGGGATGGCAGCCACTGCCAGGCTGACCGATGCGAGGAACATGTCCGGCAGAAGATAATCATGCACCAGCACACCAAAAGCAAAATTAACAGCAGCGATGATCAGGATGACGATGGTGAGCATGCGACCGAATTCGGCCATCTGTCGTAACAAGGGTGTCGTGACTTTTTCTACATCGGCGACCAGCGCGCTGATCAGTCCAAGCTGTGTTTGTGCACCAGTGGCGACTATGATGCCCGCACCCTGACCACGGGTAACGATGGTGCCGGAAAACGCCATGTTGCGCCGGTCACCAATCACCATCTGCTCGGCCACTGGCTCGGTGGTTTTTGCCACCGCCATCGATTCCCCGGTCAGCGCCGCCTCCTGCACCTGCAACCCTTTCACCCGAAATAGACGCAGATCTGCCGGCACTTTGTCGCCCGACTGGATTAACACAATATCACCGGGTACCAGCACCTGTGCCGGGATAGTTTGCTGGCGGCCATCACGCATAACCATGGCATTGAGTGATAGCATCCGGCGTATCGCGCGCAGTGCATTTTCGGCCTTGCCCTCCTGCACAAAACCGATAACCGCATTGATCAGCACCACGGCAAAGATAACACCGGCATCAATCCAATGCTGCAACAGGGCGGTGACAATGGCGGCTGCGACCAGCACATAGATCAGTACATTGTGAAACTGGTAGAGAAAACGCAGCCACGGGCCACGACTTTTACTTTCGGCGATACGGTTTGGCCCGTAACTGGCGAGGCGCTTCACGGCCTCTTCTTCTGTCAGGCCATCATGCGTGGTTTGCAAAGATTCAAAAACAGCCTGTTCAGTTTTAGCGTGTGCTCCCAGAAATTCAATGTCAATCGTCATCTCATCTCCAACCTCGGTCGCTCAGCTTTATTTTGAAATTTCTGCATCTGTTAGCAAAGACGAATAGCGCCGATAAAACCACTTCATGGCAAACGGTGGAATGATCGTAGTCAACACAATAACGATCACCATACCGGCGTGAGTCTCGTTATTAAAGATACCGCTCAAGCGTCCCAATTCGGCAAAGATCAGACCGACCTCACCTCGCGGCACCATCGACATACCAATCATAATTCTGGAAGCCAGGTTCTCCCGGATAAAAAAGGAGCCGATCAGTTTGCCGGCGATGGCAGCGACTAACAACACCGAAGAAAAAACCCAGACCTGAGGCGAAGACCAGTCGATCTCACGCAGATTAATCGACAGCCCGACCACCACAAAAAAGATCGGTGTAAACAGGCTTATGATGGGCTGCATCTGCTGCTCGATGGTTTTGGCAAAATCTTCATCGGTACGCAGAGTAACACCCAGCGGTAAAAAGAAGCGGCGCGATAAAGCCAGACCGGCGGCAAAACCACCGAGCAATTCAGGCGCACCGATGGCATGTGCCAGCCATGCAAAAAACAGTACCAGCGAAACAATGGTGGTCGGAATCAAACCGGGAATTTCACTAGTGGCGTGAACCCGTTTAATCACCAGCGACATCAGTTTCGCCAGCATCGGTGCCAGTATAAAAAATGCACTGACAAACAACAGTACCTTTGCCGCGTTCACCCAGTTGACGCCGCCACCTATCGAGAATTCATAAAGCAGCGCCAGCAACATGACACCGAGCACGTCATCGAGCACCGCCGCGCCCAGCACGATCTGCCCCTGATGTGAGTTGTTCAGTTTTAAATCAGTGAGCACTCGCACCGTGATGCCGATACTGGTCGCGGTGAGCGTGCCACCGATGAATAACGAGATCAGTAGTGACAGTTCAAATAACCAGTAGGCGGCGGAAAAACCAAAAACCAGCGGCGCAACAAAACCGATGATGGCAACAATGGTAGATTTTGCACCGGATCGGATCAGACGTTTAATATCGGTACTCAGACCAACTTCAAACAGCAGTAGGATGATGCCGATCTCAGCCATCAGTTTCAACGCTTCCACCGGTTCGATCCAGCCAAACAGGCTGGGGCCGATGACGATGCCGGCAAACAACTCGCCGATAACCGAGGGCGATTTAAGACGCACCGCAAGCTCAGCGAACAGCCGCGCTGCAAGTAAAATAATCAGCAGATACAGAAAAAAGGTATGTGCTTGCATGGCCTGATTAACAAATTCTGGGTAAAGGGTCGTCTTCAAGTTCTTCCAGTATACGTTCACCACCGATGTCTGTCTGCATTAAAACACAAGCCGCGTCCGCGTCGATGCTACCTATGATAGCAGCATCTTTACCCTGTTCAATGTCCTGCCATGCTGCCAGCAAAGCCGCCGCTTCGTCTGCTGCCACCACCGCCACCACACGTCCTTCACAGGCGAGATACATCGGATCATAACCCAGCATATCGCAGACTGATTGCACCGCGTCACGTACTGGCAAATTTTCCTGCTGTAGTCGAACACCTAAACCGGTGACACGAAACATTTCTGAACAAACCGTGGCAATGCCACCACGCGTCGGATCACGCATAAAACGCAAGCCTTTAAAATCCATCGCTGCAGTCGTCAACGTTAATACGCTGGCAGCATCCGATTGAATATCACCGTGCAGACCAAATTCTTCACGCGCCAGCATTACCGCGATACCGTGATCACCGACCGGGCCGCTGATGAGGATGGCATCGCCATGCTGGATATTTTTCATCGACATCACATGGCCATGGCGAATGCCGACACCGGTGGTCGCCAGATACAAACCACCTCCTTCACCGCGACGTAAAACTTTTGTGTCACCGCAAACCACTTTAACGCCGATGCCTGCGGCAGTTTCTGCCAGTGATTTTATGATGCGTTCCAGCGTGGCAATTTCCAGACCTTCTTCGATGAATGCATTCAGACTTAAATATTTGGGTATGGCACCGGCCACCGCAAGATCATTGGTGGTGCCATGCACTGCGAGCGAACCGATATTGCCGCCGGGAAATTCCAGCGGCTGCACTGTAAAACCATCGGTGGTGAACAACACCTCACCTTCCAGCGCAATCGGCACCGCATCTGCCTGGATATCCAGATCAGGATTGCTCAGGTGGCGCGCAAAGATCTCTTCGATGAGTTCGCGCATGTAACGGCCACCGTTACCGTGTGCCAGTGAGATGTGAGTGTCCTGCATTTCGTTTTTTCCTGTTTGTTATTTTTTAAAACCATACTCCATAACCTGCCCGAAACTAACCCCCGCATCATTGACCGGCATCAACTCTGGCAGACAAACTTCAAAACCATCACCTGATAATAACGCCATCGCTTTTTCGGTTAACACGCGGTTCTGAAAAACCCCGCCGGAAAAACTGACCGTATTCACGCCATGCTGCTCACGCAATATTTTTGCCTGCTGCCAGAGGCAGTGTGCCAACGAATGATGAAATAATAAAGCGCGTTTTTTTAGAGTTAAAGATGAATCCTGCATCAGCTGAATCAAAGGCTGCCAGTCTGCAATCAACAAATCATTATTCGCCGCCAGTGCCAGTTCTATCCAGTCATCAAAATTTTCATCCGGCTTGCCACACAAAGCTTCCAGTATCATCGCTCCCTGCCCTTCAAAACTGGCAGTGGTACACACATCGGTCAACGCTGCCGCTGCATCAAACAAACGCCCGACCGATGTTGATTGCGGCGCGTTCACTTTTTTTTGCCAGGCTTGTTTGAGTAGCGGATTTTTTTCCGGGATGTTTTCGTAATCCAGTCCGGCCTGCCAGCATAACGCCGCCGCACTTCGCCACGGTTGCCGTCCGGCTTTATCACCACCGGGCAGATAAAATTCACGCATGCTGGCGACTCGTTGCCATTGCCCCGGTTTTCCTAAAAAAGTTTCACCACCCCACAGCGTGCTGTCTTCGCCATAACCGACACCGTCCCATGCAAACACGATTACGTCTTTATCGGTGTGGCATTCGTAATAAGCTGCCGATGCGTGTGCATGATGATGAAACACTGGCAACACAGGAAGTTTCTGTTTGTTCGCCCAACGTGTCGTGGCATAACCGGGGTGTGCGTCACAGATTATCTGTTCGGCGGTGACACCGTAAAGTTTTTGCAGATCGCTTACCGTGTTTTCAAAAACCGCAAGGCTGCGCGCCGAATCCATTTCGCCGATGTGTGGCGAAAGTATGGCGCGGTTTTTCCATGCCAGCGTGATAGTGTTTTTCATGTGTGCACCGACAGCGAGCACCGGCCTGTCCAGTTCGAACGGCAGTGTCAATTCCATCGGCGCACAGCCACGGCCGGTTCGAATCGGCCGTGGTTTACCGGCAATGGTTCGATAAACCGGATCATCTGCCGGGCGTTGTATCGGCCGGTCATGATGCAGACAGGCATCGGCCACATGCGCCAGTCTTTTTTCGACATCAAGCTTGTCGGTTAAGACCGGTTCGCCGCTGATGTTTGCCGAAGTCGCTACCAACGGTCGGCCAAAATCATTTAGTAAAAGATGATGCAGCGGACTGTAAGGCAGCATCACGCCGATCTCATTTAAGCGTGGTGCGATCAGATCGGATAATGCCGAGTCTTTTCTTTTATCTACCAGCAAAATCGCACGCGCTGGCAACAACAAAAAAGCTTTATCTTTTTCGCTCAGGCAAACAAATTTTTCTGCGATGCCAAAGGGATTTTCAACTGGCGCGGGAAACATGATCGCCAGTGGTTTAGCGGGACGCGGTTTGTTTTTACGCAAGCGGGTGACTGCTTCGGTATTTGTCGCATCACACATCAGGTGATAACCACCGATGCCTTTCACCGCTACTATTTTGCCATCGTGTAGTACATCGATTACTTTGGTTAACGCCACTTCAGTATTTTCGATTAGCATCTCCGCCATAGAAAAAGTCAGCGAAGGGCCACACACCGGACAGGCTACAGGTTCCGCATGAAAGCGCCGATCCTGCGGATTTTTATATTCAGCCAAACATGCCGAACATAAATCAAAATCCGCCATGGTGGTATTGACGCGGTCATACGGTAGATTTCGTATCAGGGTGTAACGCGGGCCACACTGTGTGCAGTTAATGAACGGGTAACGATAACGGCGATCCGATGGCTGGTTTAATTCTGTCAGGCAATCATCACACAGAAAAAGATCAGTCGGTACACTGATGCGCGCTTCACCCTGTTGCTGGCTTTGCAGGATACTAAAACACTCAAACTTTTCAGGTACTGCTTTCTCGTCCGATTCGAGTTCGGGTTTTGCTAACGGTGGTTTTTTAAGGAAGATATCGCTTACAAAATTTTCCATATTTTGCGACTTTCCCTGAACATGTATTTCGACAACGCCGACACAATTTCTTACCCAGCCACTTAATTCATATTCGGTAGCCAGTCGATAAATAAACGGACGAAAACCAACACCCTGCACCTGACCAGACAATGTTATCTGTCTGGCAATGGTTTCAGCTTTTGTTTTCATCGGCAGAAAAATTATCGATCATGCTGACTCGCGCATGCCACCGGCCCACCAGATTCGGCAGGCACCTTCATCAGAAACCATGCATGGCCCGATCGGATTTCGTGGCAAACAGGCTTTGCCAAACAGACGGCATTGATTGGGATAAATTTTTCCGAGCACCACCTGGGCGCAGTCGCAACCCGGCGGCATCTGCCCGGCACGTTTACGCGCATCATCGGCATAACTGGGAAACTGTTTTCGAGCATCATACTGGCTGTAGGTTTTATCCAGCACATAACCGGATTGCGGAATGATGCCAACACCACGCCAGTTGGCATCGTAAACATTCATCGCTTTGTTAAGGTGCGCCTGCGCGGATTGATTGCCACCGGCTTTGACCAGCTCGGCATAACAGTTATCGAGAAAATAACGGCCTTCTTCAAGCTGACGCAAAATCGAATACATCGCAGCCAGCAGGCTTTCCGGTTTAAAGCCGGCGACCGCTGCCGGGATGTTGTGTTTTTGCACGACGAACTCCCATTCTTCCGGCCCCATGATGGTCGACACATGACCCGGCGCAACCAGCGCATCGAACCCCGGCTCGCCCGATTCCAGCAACATCGCCACCGCCGGCCAGGTCAGTCTGCCGGACAGCAGCACCGATAAATTTTCAGGCACGCCCTGCACCATCATCGCTGCCACTGGCGCGGTGGTGGTTTCAAAACCGGCGGCAAAAAATACCACGGCTTTATTGGGATTTTGTTTCGCGATGCTCACCGCTTCGGTGGGTGATGCAATCGGCCGGATATCCGCGCCCTGCGCTTTGGCCTGTTCCAGTGTGCGCACCGATTTTTTTTCACCAGGGGCTTTTGCCACATTGACCGGCACCCGCAACATATCACCGAACGCAAGCAGAATGATGTCTTCGTTTAATGCCAGTTGTATGGCTTCAAAAATATCTTGTTCCGGGCAGATGCATACCGGGCAACCGGGGCCGGGCACCAGTTCGATATAATCCGGCAACACTTTTCGCAGACCGGCCATGGTGATCGAACGCTCGTGGCCGCCGCAGACGTTCATGATTTTTACCCTGTCTTTTTTATGCGGCAGCGCGTAAATTTTCTGCAACCATTGTTTGGCGTTGATCGTCATGCAGACATTTCTTCATCATGCGTATGTTCGTGATGATGATCATGCTCGATCACCGGATGCTGTTCAAGATAACGAACACGTTCTTCGATCTGGTGCGCGATCCATTCGATCCAGACATCCATACCGGAACGGTCTTTTGATGACAGCGCGATGATAGGCGCGGTGCTGGCGATATCGTGCAGATAAGCTTCTGCTTTTTCCGGATCAAAATCATCGAGCACCGGCAACAGATCACATTTGCTGATCATCACCAGATCGGCGGTACGGAACATGACAGGATACTTCGCCGGTTTGTCATCGCCTTCGGGCACCGACAGCAAGGTCACATTTAAATGCTGGCCAAGATCAAAACTGGCGGGGCAAACCAGGTTGCCGACATTTTCAATGAACACGATGTCGAACTGCGAAAGGTCAAGATTATGCAATGCCTGGTGAATCATGTGTGCATCCAGATGACAGGCATTGCCGGTGCTAATCTGTATCGCCTTGACACCAAGTTTGCGAATGCGTTCGGCATCGTTTTCGGTTTCGAGATCACCCTCGATCACCGCGATGCGCAGCTGGTTCTCGTTGGCGTCATCATTCAATATCTGAATGGTTGCTTCCAGCAGAGAAGTTTTACCCGCACCGGGCGATGACATCAGGTTGATCGCCAGCACATTATGGTAGTCAAAATGCTCACGGTTATGTGCGGCCGTGTGATTATTTTCGTGCAACAGGCTCTGCAAAACCGAAACAGCCTCTTTGCCACTTTCGGTTTTATGAAGCTTGCCGCCGGGGCGAATCAGGCCCTCGTTACCGTGGGTTATGTTGCATCCGCAGGTGTCACACATGGTGTATCCTCCAATACTTAAGTGGCAATTAATAGTTAATAGTGAATAGTTAGTAGTGAATAACACAAGCTTTTAAAATACTTGCTTTTTACTGTTCACTATTAACTATTCACTATTAACTGCTCTTTCAAACTCCACACTCATCAGCATCATCTCATCACCACTGATCAAAGTGGTGCGCCAGTCACCGCATTGTTTGCAGGTCAGTTTATTCGGTAAGGCTTCCGATTCAGTGTCACACTGCGTGCACCTGACCTTTATCGGCAGACAGTCAATGACAAGTTCTGCATTTTCTGCAACCGTTCCCGCGCTGGCAATCAGATAGGCATTTTTTAATAACTGCGCCTCAACGCCTGACAACGGCCCGATGCCGACAATGATAGAGGTGACACATTGTGCGTTACGTTGCCGGGCAATATTTGTAACCTGATCCATTAACGACTGACAGACAGCGAGCTCGTGCATCTTTATGGTTCTGCTGCCAGCATCTCATCATAGATTTCCCAGGCGGTCTGTGCATCCTGCGGCGAAATTTTCTGTATCGCGTAGCCGACGTGCACCACGATAAAATCATCCACTGCCAGCTCATCATCCTGCATCATAAACAGGCTGACATCGCGCTCGACACCTTTGGCCTCACAACGCGCCATAAAACCGTCGATGGATTTAATCTGCATGGGTATACCTAGACACATAAAGTCATCCGCAAGAAGTTGTTTACATCACCTTATATTGTAACTTTAGAAAACACGCCAGCTTGTTGACATATATCAACAACAGTAGCACGATACACTGATAAAAAGTGACACACAATTCTATCCGGGAAACTCGATGAACTGCGATGAGACTTTGATCCTTGGAATCGGTAACACCTTACTCACAGATGAAGGTGCGGGCATCCATGCACTCAAACACCTTCAATCATCCCTTCCTGATATACGGCCTGATATAACAAACTTAAATTTTATCGATGGCGGCACGCTCAGCTTCACCCTGGCAGTATGGATTGAGGACTGCACCAACCTCATCGTGTTTGATGCCACCGAACTACATCAGCCTGCCGGCACGGTTAAAACGTTTGTTGGCAGCGCGATGGATGACTATCTGGGCCACACCAAACGCAGCGCGCATGAAGTCGGTCTAATCGACCTGATGGACATTGCACGCCTGACCGAACACCTTCCCGAAAACCGCGCATTGATCGGCATTCAACCAGACAAAATGGGCTGGGGCATGCAACCGACGTTAGCCGTGGCAAACGCGCTTGACGAAGCCGTTGCCGAAGCGGTGAAATTAATTGATCAATGGCAAAAACCTGGCGCAGATCAAGAACCTTCTGCGCCGAATGCTTATTCTGCTAAGAGTGGCGAGGTTTTGAGGTAATCATGTCCAGTTCAACGGTTGTGCAATTTAACATCCAGATCGGTGACGAGCTGACGTTTAACGTCGAGCCACTGCTCAACGAAGTGAAACACGCGCTGGACAAGCTTATCGAAACCGGCCACAGCACAATCATCGACCTGCGCAGCATTCCGCTGGCTCCCGGCGAGGAAGAAAAAATCCTCAACGTTCTTGGTCTGGGCGAAGTGCAGGCACGACTGGATGCGCTGGGTTTAAGCGAGATCATCGAAACACAATACGCGGGCGTCTGGATCGTTAGCCACTATAACGACGAAGGCCACATCATCAGCCGTTTTATCGAAGTAACAACCATGCCGGAAATTCTCTGTTCACAAACAGAAGACATCATGGCTGCTTATAGCCGCCTTCGTCTGGCGCTGGAAGATAACGTGCAGGACAGTTGAACATGACGTAAGCAACAACTCGGAAACCAATTTAGTCAGGGCTGGGGAAATCAGAATGATAAATGATGCTAATAAAGACAAAACGCTGGGAGAAGTTTTACGCAGCCGGGGCGTTTCTCGCCGCAGCTTTTTAAAATTCTGCGCCACCACCGCATCCATGATGGCGTTGTCACCAGCGATGATTCCGAAAATTGCTTACGCGCTGGAGAACGCAAGACGGCCTTCGGTTATCTGGCTGTCGTTTCAGGAATGCACCGGCTGTACCGAATCGTTGACACGAGCGCACACCACGACCATCGAAAGCCTGATCTTTGATTTTATCTCACTGGATTATCACCACACCTTACAGGCCGCCGCCGGCCATGCGGCTGAGCAAGCACGCGAAACAGCGATGAAAGAAAATAACGGCAAGTATTTGCTGATCGTTGATGGTTCCATTCCGATGGATAACCCCGGTTACTCCACCATCGCCGGCATCAGTAATTACGATATGCTGATGGAAACCGCCAAAGGCGCGGCCGCCATCATCGCGGTTGGCACCTGCGCTGCCTACGGTGGTATTCCACATGCCAAACCCAACCCCACCGGGGCGGTCTCGGTCGGTGATCTGATTAAAGATAAGCCGATCATCAACATACCCGGCTGCCCACCAATTCCAGTGGTGATCACCGGCGTGCTGATGCAGTTTTTGACCTTTGGCAAAATTCCCGAGCTCGACCACATCGGTCGCCCGAAAGCTTTTTATGGCCAGAGCATTCACGACCGCTGTTACCGCCGGCCGTTTTATGACAAAGGCCTGTTTGCCGAAACCTTTGATGATGAAGGCGCAAAAAAAGGCTGGTGTTTGTACAAACTTGGCTGCAAAGGCCCGACCACCTACAACGCCTGCGCCACCACAAAATGGAATGACGGCACCAGCTTTCCCATCGAATCCGGCCACCCCTGCCTGGGATGTTCAGAACCTGATTTCTGGGATGGCGGTGGTTTCTATAAATCGATTTCGATGCCGACTGAAAATATTACGCAGACCGCTATCTATACCGCCGCTGGCGCAGTTGCTGCCGGTGTCGCATTAGGCGCGATGAACAAAAGCAAGAAGAACAAAGCCACAGCTACGCATAAAAAAACATCCATTGATGATCTGGAAAAATAAG
>VAPF01024837.1_pt1 | contig 12502 bp, 8 predicted proteins | sample 3393931 | NCBI WGS metagenome assembly VAPF01 (sample SAMN08290437, study PRJNA428436) | hydrothermal vent metagenome | isolation source: Deep-sea hydrothermal vent chimney | place: Atlantic Ocean: South-mid Altantic Ridge | depth 2773 m m | reverse complement strand
TAAGCGCTAGCGTTCCCGGCGGCGACCATGCCTGCAACGCTAACGCTTATGCAGGCCTACTTGTCTATTCGCAGCAAGCTGCGGGGAATTAAACCCACAGAAATTAATCAGCATTTTCCTGGCGCGACAACTCCAGGTGATAATATTTATATTTGATTTTGCTTTCGATGCCGTGGCAGTCCTGACAGAACGAATCCTGAATTTTTTTCCTGCGCAGAAAACTGCTTAAAACATTGCCTCCATCATCTTTTTCCTGCCAGCCTTTTTTAATCGCCTGCGTTTCAATCGCTTTATGCGCCGACCAGCGATGCGGATTGTGGCAGGTAACACAGGCGATCTCGCCGAATTCATTGATCGTGTTTTTATCATCCAGCAAGGGCATGTCTTTTTTATCGGAACGCAGAATCAGGTCTTTCACCGGGTGGCTGAAATACTTTATCTGTGCCTTATCAGCGATGCCGTCTTTACGGTGGCAGTTAAGGCAGGCCTGATCACGCGGCAACGGTTTTTCTTTTCCCTGATAACGCTCGATGACTGTGGCATCGAGTGAGAACTTATTTTCTTCCGCCTGATGCATGCGATGACAGCTGCCGCAAACACCCGCCTGCCGCGGCGTTTGCTGATAGCTGTTTTCACTTTTCTTTGCACTGAGGCGCAGATCGTGCGCGCTGTTAACTACCCGCTCATAATCTTTATGACAGACATTACACAGCTCACCGTTTTTATCATCAAGGTTTAACAGCGCGCTGCCGGGTTTGCCATCATGCGCACTGTGACAACTCAGGCAATCAACGATCTCGATTTTTTTACCATTGATCTTCACCGGCTCTTCAAGTTTAATATTCACCGGATGCACACCTTTTTTACGTGCCTGCTGCAAGTCTTTTGCATCATGGCGCTGATGGCACTGCACACACATCTGCGCATTGTTTGTTTTCATCACCGTCAGTTTTTCTTCATCCGAGCCATGAACTTTGTGGCAACTCTGACAAACCATCTGTTGCTGCGCATTCAACCGGGCACCCGCTGCCTGCATTTTTTTCGGCAGACCTTTGTGCAGATTTTTATCTTTTGCATAAAATTTATCCGCCGCGCCCTGTTTCAAAAAATACCCGACCGCGTGATTCACGCCAACCTTTGTACGTTTTTTATGCTGCACATTGTCGTACTTTGATTCATGGCATTGCACACAAAGCTCGCCTTTGGTATTTGCTTCGCGCATCCAGTGATTGTTGTTTTCTGCCGCCGCGTGCTGGTCTTTATTTTCACCGGCTTCAAACCGGTGCGGGGTATGGCAACTGCCGCAGTAGAGTTCTTTTTCTTTAGCCGCAGGGCGCTTGAGCAACGGAAATTCATCGGCGATCTTATCCACCTCTTTATCACCGGAACGCAGATCAGCGGTTTTTTTATTGTCACGTCGATGATGCACGTCCGGGTGCTGGTATTTTTCTGCGATAGCCTGCCGCGAATCGATAACCACGCCATGGTGACAGCTGTTACACATGCGCTGATGTGCGACCGGTGCCAGCGGGACATTATCGTTATCACGCGAAATAAAATTTTCCGCCCACGAAACATGGCAACTGACGCAGTTTTTTCTTGCGCCGCCCGATTGCGCCTCAGGCTTCTGTTTTTTACGGTCACCAGCCAGCGGCGCATCCTGTAGTTTAAATACCTCTACACGCTGGCTTGCTGTATCGGTAACAAAAAGCCTGTTTTTATGCAGCGTCAGACTGGTCGGTGATTCAAACGTCAGTGTCGAAGAATCAGCCGCGCGCAACGTGCCCAGATCCCGACCATCTTTGAAAACAGAAATCGTGCCGAGATAGGCATCGCTGATAAGAAGATAACCCTGCTCATTTAAAGCCAGACCGTTCGGCCGAAACAGACCGCCTTTCAGCTGCACGCCAAAGCGCCCGACATTCATAACATGCCGGCCTTTTGACGAGAAAACCTGCACTCTGGCATTAAGCACATCAACCACAAAAATATAATCATGATCATCCGCCACTAATTGATACGGATATTTAAACTGCGCATCGGCTTCGCCTTTTTCGCCCCAGCAGTGCAGCGTTTTCCCGTCAGCAATACCCGTGCTACACAACTGGTGATTATGGCGGTCACTCCAGATGATATTTTTTTCCGTAAGTAGAAGCGACACCGGTGCAACACGATCCTGCTTTGAATTTTTACCGGCCAGCAGAATGTTGCGCACAAACTTTCCGCGAAGATCAAACACCGCTATGCGCGCGTTGCCGGTGTCGGCAACATAAATACGCTGCCCTTTAATGCTCAAACCCATCGGCAAAGACAGCTCCCCTTCAGCATCACCTTCACGGCCAAAACGATTTTTCTGTTTGCCCTGTGCGGTGAACACGATGACCTGTGCATGCATACCATTCAAAACATAAATATCACCATTGTCTGCAACCGCTGTGTCGGTGGGCTGCTTCAAGCCAGACTTAATAGTCAGCAGGTGTTCGGCCATTAACGCCGCGTGCAGTGGCTGGCTACTCAACAGCCACATCCACAGAATGGCCAGCAATAATTTACCACCGGTGTTTGTCATCGCAATAAGTCGGTCATGCGCAGACGCTGATCTTTTTTGCTGAAGCGATCAAAAAAACGCGGTATCGAATGCTGCTGTAACTTCTCTGTTTCTTTTTCAGTAAAACCCAGCGCTGGCAGGTCCAGCATGTTTTTTTCATGATCGTGACATTGCAGACATTCAGGCCCTTCTTCACTGAGCGGTGCGTGCAGCGCGGCTTTTGTTTTTGCTTTTTCCAGCAGAGATTTATGCTGCCAGTCACGCGCAAGTTGTTCTGCCATTTTATGGTCATTAAAAACCGACACTGCCTCATCTTTATAAAAAGGCGCGATGCGTTTTGCTTTATGTTCGCTGCCTTGCTGATTGAAATTCAGCCAGCGATAATCAAGTGATACATTATCCGGCCGGAAGTGACAGGTCAGGCAACTGATGTAACGACTATGCATATTCAGAAAACTTCGTTGGCGTTCATCACTGCGGTGTGGCGATGCCAGATGACAATTGCCGCACAGTTCTTTCTTATCGGTCTGTGGCGATGCTTTCTGCTGATGAAAAGGCGGTACAAAAACATCCTCTTTTATTGTTATCTCTTTGTGATCTTCAATTTGCTCATAAGCTTTGTCCAGCGTTTTCTTATCCGGCGCGGCGGCTTTCACCTGTTCGATATATAAAGACTCTGCCTGCACCACTGTCACCATAAAAAAAAAGGCCATCACTGTGAACAAGATTTTCATTTGTCATCTCCCGATTCCGACTTGTGCCTTTTCTTTCTATTTACCGCATTGGACTTTTTAACCTTTGCTTTGGGTTTGCGCCCGATCATGTGCTGCTGAAAATGATCACCACCAAACAACGAGAAAGCCACCGACTTTTTCTTTTTAGCAAACAAACTCCATAACAAGGAACCGACAACAAGGATGACAATAACAGGAATAACAAACGCCAGAAAACGTTTCCAGCCGGTGTCCAGATTAAATAGTTGCGAAGCAAGCATTTGCTCATAAACCGGGATATAGTCGATATCGTGCATGTCGGTATTAACAAAACCGGTATTGACGGCCTTGCTGGAAAATTTGTGGCAGCCCGAGGCCGCGCAGGTTTTAGACAGATTGTTTTCATGCGTGGAAGCGGTTATGTCGTTGCGCCCCTGTATTGCGTGCTTGTCTTTTTTTGTTGCGTGGCAATCATTGCACGACACACCATCGTCATCACCGTTCGCCAGCAGACGGCCGTGCAATGTCATTGCGTAGGAATCACTTGCCAGAATAAAGCGGCTGCTTACCGCATGCTTTTGTTTTGTCTCACTGTCTTCGATCTCGACTTTTTTCATGCGTTCTTTATCAGCGTGGCATTTATTGCACATGCGGTTTTCATCTTCCTTACTCTGCCGACCTGAAAGAAAACGGCGCATGATATGACCGCCAAAACGGTTAAGCCAGACCTTGCCCTGATGGCAATTACCGCAGGTGGTTTCGGTATGCGAGAACACTTCTTTGAATGCCGGCATTACCTCGGCATCGATATACAGACTGTTCTGATGGCATAAACGACATGACGGATTCTGTTCCTGCTCAGATTCCTGCAAGCGATTACCACCGGTAAAGCCTTTACGCCAGCCTTTGCCGTGTATCGACTTTTCAAATACTTCGCTGGCTTTTTTATGGGTGTATGCCTCGCCTTCAGACGGCTCTTCCAGGTGACAGGATTCGGCGCAGTCAACTTCACCGTTTTCCACCTTGTGCGGAAATGATTCAATTTTCCGGTGACAGTCCTTGCACGGCACACTGCCGTGCAAGGAGCTAAGGTAATGCTGCTGATCGATGCTGGCGTTTCGCAACACACCTTTTTCATCGACATACTCAAGCCCCTCAAGCGCGTGACATGAAAAACAGCCATCTGGATCAATCTGCCGCTGTTTCGCCTGCACCTGCGTCACCGTGATAAATAAAAGACTCAGGCCGATAATTAGCGCCAGTATCACACGTTGCCAGTTGATGGCTTTCAGCCCTTTGGCCTGCGGTTTTTTGAAATGCACCGCCTGCCATTCCGGTAGCGGATGAAAATCGATGCCTTTCTTTTTTCGTTTGGGCTGCTTGTCCGGCGGCAATGCCAGCCAGTCGATCGCGTGCCAGTCGCAAACATCGACACATTCGTGACACGACATGCACGACAACTGATCGACCACCGCTACCCGGTCGACCATTTTTATCGCGCCGGTCATGCAGTTGCGCGCACAGATATTGCAGCCGGTGCAGCGGTCACGCTCGACCCGGATGCGGCGGGTAAAACGAAAGTTTGCACCGAGACGATTGACCAGCCCGTCCATGGCACCGATGGGGCAGAGAAACTGACAATATGCCCGGCCTTTGCTGGCAAAAAAGCCCAACAGAAACAGCAGCGCCAGATTCACCAGACCAATGCTAGAAAAGATAAAAAGAAAACCACGGATGTTATCTGTAATACCTGCACTGAAAGCTTCAAACACACGCGGCACGGTAATAAAATTACACAGCGTGCAGGCGCTGATACCCAGCGTCGGCATCAACAGAACGTACACTGAAAAATAACCGTAACGAATCGGCACCTGTGGCAATGAGCGGTATTCAATTTTCCAGCGATCATTCAGGCTGCGACTGACCAGCTCGGGAAAACCACCCACCGGACAGATATAGGAACACCACAGTCGACCATAAAAAAAAGTGGTGACAAAAATACCTGTCAGCAGAAGAACGCCCATCCATGCCACCGAGATTGCGCTTTTAAAATCTTCCAGACTCATCTCGGGGAAATAAAGAAAGAAGCGGCGCATGCACATTTTTCCGCACAGGTCATCGTTACCGACGGCAGCGGGAATAAGCGCGAACGGCGCAAAGAACAACAGGCAGGACGTTATGATAATAAGATAGCGGTACTTCTGCTCTCCGGGTATATCTTTTATTTTCTGTATCAACTTCATATTATTTTTCAAAGGCATGACATGCCAGACACAAGGTACCGTCTTTTGCCGGCAGCCTTAACAAAATTTCTTTTTCGATGCGCTGGTAATTCAACTCATGATATTTACCCGTCTCTGCATTTAATTTTTGCAGGCGGTTTTTTTTATCTTCGACAAACACCTTGCTCCACACATGCGCGCGATAAACAACGCCCTTTTCCAGATCGTCATTGGCAATCTGTTTGCCCGCTGGTTTATCCCGGTCAATCACATCAATCGGATGCGCGCTATGGCAGGTAACACACATGATCTTGCCATCATCGGAAAGCGGCATTATTATTTCGTGTTCATCCTGGTAGCCTCGAATTCGCTTTGCCATCTTTTCATCCGGTTTTTTCTGGTGGCCCAACGCATTGAGGTGCGGCGTAAACAGGTGACAGCCATAACATATTTTTTCTGCCGGTAAACGCAGATTGATTTCATCACGCTCAATCTCGTCCTCCGGCTTCAGCACTTTTTTATGACAGTAGAGGCAACGGCTCTCAATGATCTCGCCCTCGTCGTCCAGCATTTTATGAATATTGTCGCGCTGATAGTTATCCGCCTTGTGACAGCGATAACAAAAATCGGTTAGTTGCGAATATGGCCCTTCACGCAAAAATTTTTTCGACTGCTTATCAATCTTTTCATAATCCTGCTGCTTCATATCTTTTATGCCGTGACAGGTCTGGCAGTCGATGTGTTTCTTTTTGTTGAGCGGGAAATCATCAGGCACGCTAATGGCCGCTGACGGTTCCACATCAAACACATGATGCATGGCGGGCATGGCCTGATCATCTTTTGCGTTAACCATCGATACCGGGAGCAACAATAAAAACATTATCAAACAGCGAGACATCACATACCCGCCTGCACGGCTTCGCCGTGACTGTGACATTCGATACAGCTCTCACCCGTAAGGTGCACGCCGGCAAGACCGTTACCGGTATCGACATCGCCCTGGTTCTGCAACACATCCATGGCATGACATAACACACATAACTGAGAATAATCATCACCGTTGATTCGCGCCGGATAGGCCAGCTGGCGAATGCTGCTTTCGAGTTTGCTGACACCTTTGTCTGAACGATCGATCAGCAGTTTGCTATTGTCAGTACCATGCATGACGTGACAATCGGTACACGTCACACGACTGCTATAACTGTAAGCGGCGCGCAGCCCGGCATAAGTGCCGTTGCCGGTTGCTTTTATCTCGCCGTGTTTATCGACCAGCGTGTAACTGTCTTCAATAGCGATCAGGGTGTCGTTATAAGCCTTACCTGTAATTTCAAAACCCGCCTGCTGATGATCCCGGTTATGACAACGTAAACAAAAATCCGCGCCGCTGGCATAGGGTGAAGCCACGCCATTTTTATCAGGGTAACGCGTCAGGTCACGATTGATTTCGAACACGCCATCCATGTCCGGGGCATAGTGACAATCGATGCATTGTTTATCCTGCAAAGCATTATCAGCATTCATTACAAAATCGTGTTGATGCCGGCCGGTCTGTATTGGCGCGTCCGGCAAGGCAGTATCGTTATGACAGATCAGGCACTGGCGTTTTTCATCCGTGCCATTACTGCCGTGACAGCCGGTGCAGGTAGCGTGACCATAATCCTGGACGATGTCGCGAATACGGTCTTCTTTTTTATGAATCACACTCAGTGCATGACAGGCAGAACACTCAGACAGCCCCCAGGCAGAGCCACCACCGTGCTGTGTATCGAGCAGCAGATCGGTATCACCAACCGACACGTTCTCACTGCCGGTACCACAGGCGCTGAGAAATAGTGCCAATGCAAAAACCAACAGATAATGTTTCATCGCCTTCTCCGATGACAGTCGCTGCAATAATCTGTTTGATGACAGGCTCCACACTGCGCCGGTGCCATGCGCGCATCCAGCCCGTGCAGGGTTTTGTAACCCAGCGGGTGCACATCATTGCTGCTGAAGTTCCGTTTGAAATGACAGTCAGTGCAAAACGCGGTTTTTTTATGACAGGTATTACAGGCCGCCTGATCTTGCTGTGCATCACGGGTGTGATGGTTTTTATAATCGTAATTATGATCCGACGGCCAGATGGTCGATGGCTGTGTATGACACAGCCGGCATTCAGACGGCGCGTTCATTTTTTCGACGTGGCAGTCATGACAAATAACTTCCAGCGCTTCGTTGTTTATCTGTGTCAGTTGCGCCAGAACTTTTTCATCGCGCAGCGTATTTTTACTGAAGGGGTGGCACATCATACAGGCATCGCCACCAGCATCCATCACATCCATATGCGGTTTGTGCGGATAAAAAACATCTGCTTTATCCTGGCGAATCTGCCACCAGCTTTTCTCTTTTTTAAGCGATGATTCTTTTTTGTCTGACGACTCTTTTTTAGCCGATGCTTCAGGCGGCGCACCCGCTTCACTCTGCACCACCAGCGGCACCATCAATAACAGCAGCATGAGAAGATATTTTTTCATCGACCACTCCAACTGCTGTCATCAAAACGATAACTCAATCTGAAACTGAAACGGTATTCATCCTCAAGGTTTTCATCATAGATATAACGCGCATTAAAATCTATAAACAGGTCCGACTGTAGCATGCGCTCCATCACCACCTGCACGGCAAGCACTCGGGTGTTTTTTTCTGCCAATGTATCTTTATGTTGCAGGGCGGTATTAAAACGTGCACGCATGGTCGCTGATACGCTTTTATCGCAACCCAGATAAAGGCTGTGAATAACATCTTCTTTTAACGCCAGACTGTCCCACTGCAACTGCCAGTTCAGGTTTTTTTCACTGGCGGCTTTTTTTTCAAAACCCGCGCTGACACCGTAACCATCGTTGCCGAACTCACGCCATACTTTTCTTCCGCGCAAATAATACTGCTGATTCCATTGCTGCTGACGAAACAGTTCGACCTGCAATGTTGTCTGCCTGCCGTTGGCGTACACCGAATAAAACATTTCCTTAAAACTCAGTCGCGCCTGTTTCGGATTCCATCGGCTGTAACTGACGCGCGCCAGACCCAGGTTTTCTGAACGAAGCTGAACACCGGCGTTAATCGTTTCCGCTGCGTGGTTTTCCAGCAGATAGTTACCCGTAAAAAACAGATTGACCGGCAGTGACGTTGTTTTATCTTTTGCCAGATCACCATCGCCGGTGAACCGCCAGTGCAGATAATTTTGTTTTACCTCGTTATGCAACTGCTGCCAGCCGATATGCGCACTGGCTTTTTGCACGAACAGGCTGTCGACATGCGCAAACTGCTGCGTTACATCAAGGCCGTATATCTGCCCGGCATCGATGGCATGATAGTTTTCCAGTTGACGCGGCCTGCCGAGATGAAAACCGGCACGCCAGTCGCTGCCGGCATAATCTGCCTGCACGCCGTCCAGACTGTAAAAACCCAGCATATCTGAACGATTGAAACGACCAAGCGTGTAATTGATAGCGGCTGTGCGCTGTGAAAAAAACAGTTGATTTAGCTGCTGATCGGCACGGTTATCCAGGTAATCAGGATAGTCCGTTTCTTTATAGCGCAGATCAAACTGCACGCCGGCGCGCATCGTCTGCTTTTCGCTGAGCCAGTTGATCTCGGCCTGCTGTTCAATATAGTGCCGACTGTAATACGCCGCCCGCTCGGTTTCCAGCTGCGTGTCCAGCCTGCCCGAAACATAGGCGCGCGCGACACCGGAACAACTAAAGATCATCACACATACAACAACACGTTTTACATCTACCCGCAAACGGCCTCTGTTCGAGCCTGTAAACATGGACTTATTTATATACGTCCCTGTCTTCAACGAAGAATTCACTTCGCCGTTTTTTCAGCTTCGCCCAGACGACGATAGAACCCAGCGCGATAATACAACTGCCGCAGCTGATGCAACGCCCCTGCGTTGTCAGTGTACAGTTACTGGTAACAGCAATATGGCCGAGTGCAAACCCGGCACCGGCCAGCCATGGCATCACCTTGTCGAATGTTACTTTTTTCTCTTCATGCTTCATGGCGTGACTCTTCATTACTATTGTTGCAAAAGACTGCTGCCACGAAGCGAGGCGGCTTCGCGGCAGCATGCTTTTTTATAAACTCACTCGAACCGTTTTTTATTACGGACGCGCAAGCTATAAAAAATCGGCAACACTAACAGCAGCCACGGCGCGGAACCGCCACCACTGGATGAGGCTTCAATCGCTGACGGTGAAACATTGCTTTCGTCCGCCAGTGCGATGGTGTAATAACTGAAATGCGCTGTTCTGAATACCAGATAACCGTCTTCTTCGTCGGTCTGCTTATTCAGTAATACGATGTTTACCGCATCAACCATCGACCACTGCTCGCCATCACTGGATGTAATCAGGCGAACTTTATCAAGGCTGTCTTCCGATCCTTTATACGGCAGCTTGACCAGCACACTGGCATTAGCAAAGTTACTCACCTCATTGCCATCACTGTCGCTCGCCTGCAATGAGAACACGGCGGTATTCAGACCACCGAATCCGGCAGCAGCTGCGGCATTCACCACTGCCTTGTCGGCCAGTGCTATCCTGAACCGATAACTCGGGAACACACGCTCAGTCTGACTGTTAACCATCGGCATCAGCGCCACCTTGCGTATATCCGGTTCGCCATAAACAGGGGCGAATACGTATAGCTCGTTTCCGGCCTGCTGGATAAGCGTATCGATGTGCTCGGCCCGGATGACACCGGCAAGCGCGGCAGCGTCTACCGTGTTATGCCGACTGAGCTTGCCGGACATTTCAGAGGCAATGTCGGCATTCAATATACTCAGTGACGGATTGATGCGGGTGCTCTCTAAAACATCCGAAACGTTGATGGAAACCACACCGTTGGCATCGACCTTCATATAATCCTTGTCCAGCTCGACGATGCCTTCACTGATCAGGCGCGTGTCGGGCAGGGTGAATATATCCAGGGCGTTTGTCGTACCGAGTAGACTATCGGCGGCTACCAGCGCACTGAAGGCACCGTTCTGTTTGCGTGCGTGACAGTCTTCACACTGCAACGACTCCGGTCCGGGACGGGTGTTGTGATTCATGATGTACTGATTGGATTCTGTCAGCACCATAACCGCGTTGGCATCTTTAATGCCTTTCATCTTGAACACTTTATTGTAGGCATTACGCAACGCCAGATAACCGGCGTAATCTTCCGGATCACCATAACGTATGCTGCCATGTGATACGCGCGCGCTAACTTCTGCAAGTTCTGCACCGGTTTCAGGATCAACGATGACACCGTACATATCCTCAGTAGCCATCACCATACCCGGCATGGAGGTATCACCACCGCGCAATTCAAATACTTTATTACGCTCGGTCTTGCTTAGAATCGTACCGGTGTTTTTGTCTTTCCAGTAGGCGCGGTCACGTTGTGCGTAAGGGATGATACGCAACGCGCCGTCTTCTTCCTGACGGTAGCGATACATAATAGGCAGGGTTCTGCCGCGCGCGACTTTATCGGTAATGTGACAGGCCTGACAGGTCATCACGTCCAGATGCGTCTGCGTGATGCGCGCCAGTGAGTCGGCGGTATAACCAAACATGTCACCGTTAGTTTTCCAAATCTGCAGATGCGCGTTAAGCATACTGCCCAGTTTGGAAGTAATTGCCGGCGTTTCTGCGTCATCATGACAGTACACACAGCTGCGCGCATTCGGGCTGTAGTCCAGATCGTTACGCAGATCCATATCCGAGTTCCCTTTCAGGAAATTATGGTTGGCATCAAGATCAACGTTGTCGGAATCCGATTTGTAGTAATTTCGCGAATGACATGAATTACAGTTTTCAATCGGTCGCTCAATACCGTTTTCTGTCCAGGTCAAACCTTTATGCACGTCATCTTTGTAGTCTTCAATCAACAGACCGTCTTCATCATAAGAAGGCGTGGCATCTTCACCGAAACCGTAAAAGCCCCGGCGTGAATTACTGGTACTGTGACAGGCCATGCAGTTTTCGTTTTCCGGAAAACGCAGCATGGGGATAGCCACTTTTCTGACGGCATCAAACGCGTCGGCATTCCAGTTAATGATCGGATTGCCGCCAGCATCAAGATTCAGCGCATAGTTCGGTGTCGTGCGCATGTGAATCGCATCGGGAGATTCGCTGTCGCGACTGAAGTTGAGCAGCGTTTTATCATTGGCCGCATCAGCCGTGTCGTTCAGATTAATGAACTCCAGAATACCGCTGCCGGCGTATTTGAAAAAGCCCTGCCTGACCAGCATGGTGCGGCGCAATTCTTTGGCATGACGCGCGGCATCACTGGCAGTGTCTTCGCCGGTGTCTACGTCCGGTGTAATTAACTGCATATCGGTCTTGATCATCGCATTTCTATCGGCGTGACAGAGAAAACAATCGGCCTCAACCACGCCGCTTTTTTTCCAGTCCCATTGTGAAACAACATCTTCTGACGCGGACTGATTATTTTCATCCGTGCCACGGTTAAAGTAATCACCATCAAACGGCTTTACTGTGCTGGCATCGGTTTCATCATAGCGAATACCGTTGCGGTCTTTTTCCATCCAGCCGCCGCCAGTATGACAACCGACACAACGCTGTATCAGACCGGCCGAACCTTTATCGGCAAAATCGGCTTCACTGGCATTTACTTTTTTCGCCAGTCGATCCGGATTACTGCCACCCATACAGTTGTAACCACCGAAATACCCCGGCGACACCAGAATCGGCACACCATGATTTTTACCGTAGTCATCATCCGCTTCATCCCGTCCCATCTCAAAATGAAAAGCCGAGGTGATGGCATCATAATCATGACAACCCCCACAGGACATTTTGGAACTATAGGGTTTACCACTGTCCAACACATGGTCGCCATTCTCATCCAGAATCGGAATGGCCCGATGCAACACAGACGCTGCCTGAAGCGGAAAACCGGTCAACGATATAATTAAAACGACTATTGTTTTTAAAAATAAACTTGTTCGACTGTCATTTTTTTTT
>VAPF01013713.1_pt1 | contig 12510 bp, 7 predicted proteins | sample 3393931 | NCBI WGS metagenome assembly VAPF01 (sample SAMN08290437, study PRJNA428436) | hydrothermal vent metagenome | isolation source: Deep-sea hydrothermal vent chimney | place: Atlantic Ocean: South-mid Altantic Ridge | depth 2773 m m | reverse complement strand
TTGCTCGTTTTCTTTTTTACCTCGACAGCATTTTTCTCTTCACCACAGCGCACTCAGCACTACCCGGAAAACAAACCCATTCTCTATGAACAGCATCTCCTTTCTCCGCCTTTACGAGCACCTCCACTTCACTAAACTCTTTTGAAAGATTTCTGACTCTGGCCTGAGATTGGTTTTACTATGCCTTTTTCGTGTGGCTGGAATCTATTTATTCATCTGTTTTAGGAGAAGTCCCTCTATGGATTTTTTTCGATTACGCCCATCAATTGAAAGGCGTACTGCACGGGTAGCCGCATCGTGTTTAGTATTACTCGGTGCAACCACTGGTGTGAGTGTCGCGTCTGATTTAGAAGCGAACAAAAGCACAATTAGCCTATATGAAGCGGTTAGCAAAACCATTGCACACAACCCTGATCTACGCTCTTTTGATTATCAATTGAAAGCACAGAAAGGGCGAGTGGAACAAGCGGGTTTAGCTCCCAGCCCCGAACTGAGTTTTGAGTTGGAAGATATTTTAGGTACGGGTAGTAACCAAGCAGTGGATAGCGCTCAAGCCACTCTCAGTATTGGCTGGGTGCTTGAGCGCGGAATTCGTCAGCGTTACGTTGATGCCGCACGCGCGGGATCTTCTTTAATCGCAGTGGAAGCATATATCTTGAGGTTAGACGCAGCTGCTGAAACGGCACGCCGTTATCTTGTCAGCCTGGCACTCCAAGCACGTAAAGTGAATGCAGACAAAACTATTCAACTGGCAGAGGAGACGATTAAATCGGTATCCAGACGCGTAAAAGCGGGTAAAACACCTGAGGCGGAACTCTTCAGAGCACAAGCAGAACTGGCCCGCAGAAAACTGGAGCGCGAAGATATTGACCATGAGCTACTATCCGCGAATCGTCTATTGGCCGCTCAATGGGGTGAAATGATGCCAACTTTTGCGCAGGTTGAAGGTGACATTACCCACCTTCCCCAGGTAGCACCTTTTGAAACACTAAAATCCCAGTTGCCACAAAATCCTGAGTTCGCTCGGCTATTGTCAAATCAATTGCTAAAAAAGGCGCAGTTACAACTGACACTGGCACAAGACAAACCAAGCTGGCGTGTTAACGGGGGCGTTCGTCATAACAATAGTAGCGATGATCAATCATTCGTAGCGGGTATTACCATTCCCTTCGGTAAGCGCACTCGCAGCCCTGGCCGCATTGCCGAAGCGCGTGCCAACCTGGCTCAAACAGACAGTGAAGCACAAGCCGCGCGCATTCGTATCGAAACTGCGCTTTACGTCATGTATGAAAAGTTGCAACACAGCCTGCATGTTATCAATGCGGTACGTAGTGAAATTATTCCACCACTTGAACAGGCACAAACAGAGACTCGCCGAGCATACAACCTTGGGCGCTACAGTTATCTGGAGCTGCGCACTGTTCAAACAGAGTTGCTGGATGCACACAATGCATTGGTTGAAGCCAGTATTGATGCCCACCGCAACATCATTGAAATTGAACGATTGACTGGCGTGCGCATTGCGCAAGCGACTTCTCCTATACAGCAGCCAAATTTATGAGGCCTAAAATGAACAGCACTATGAAAGTATTCCCACACCAAATTTGGCTGCTACTGCTACTGATTGCATTTCTAGCAGCGTGCAGTGACCCTCACTCAGAAAATAACCATGGCCATGATGAACATGGTGAGCACGGTGAAGAAGAACCCGAAAAAGGTCCGAATTACGGACGACTGTTAAACGATGGCGATTTCACCCTTGAACTGGCTATTTTTGAAACCGGCGTACCCCCCGAGTATCGTGCTTGGGCAACAAAAAATGGTAAGGCACTTAGCCCTGATGAAGTGGATCTCAACATTAAGTTAACCCGCCTGGGTGGCAAGGTGGATGATATTAACTTTGAAGCAATCGGTGAAGCGCTACGCGGTGATATGGTTATCTACGAGCCGCATTCGTTTGTTGTCACGATTACTGCCACGCATAACGATGAAACACACCGCTGGCAATACGATAGCTTTGAGGGGCGTACCAAAATAGAAAAAGCGGTTGCTGAAGCGCTGGAAATTGGAACCTCGGTGGCCGGTTCAGTTGTCATGCAAAAAACGATTAGTGTGTATGGCCAGATTGCAGCCAACAGCGAAAAACTGCGCAACATCACCGCCCGTTTTGATGGCACGATCAAATCCGTTTCAGTCTCACAGGGTGAGCAGGTTCGCAAAGGCCAAAAACTGGCTACCGTCGAAAGCAATCAAAGTTTGCAGCTCGTGAACATTACGTCACCAATCAATGGTGTGATCAGCCAACGTTCTGCCAATGTCGGTGAACAGACGGATGGCCGTCAACTGTTTACAATTATCGACACCCGCTCAGTTTGGGCGGAACTATCGGTCTTTCCTACCGATTTGGCGCAAGTAAAAATGGGTGTGCCTGTCACCATTACCGACACAACCAGCGGCCAGACTGCCAATGGCAAAGTCTCTCGCATTGATGTAATGGCACAAGCCAATCAATCCGTGAATGTGCGTGTGGTACTGGATAACAAAAAGGGTCAACTGCGCCCAGGGCAACACATCAGCGCAAACATAACCGCCTCTGAACATACCGCTGCCTTGGCAGTAAAACGAAGCGGGCTGCAAGCTTTTAGAGATTTTACCGTGGTCTACACGCAAGTCGGTGAGGAGTATGAAGTGCGTATGCTCGATCTTGGCTTGCAAGCCGGTGAATGGGCTGAGGTATTGGGAGGCTTGGAACCTGGCAGCCGTTATGTCAGCGAAAACAGCTACGTCATCAAAGCCGATATTGAAAAGTCCGGCGCATCCCATGATCATTAAAGGCGACTCATCATGTTAGAAGCAATTATTAAGTTTTCCCTCGCTCGTCGAGGTCTGATCATGGTGCTCGTCCTGATGGTAATGGGGCTGGGCGCGTGGAAATTTACTCAACTACCGATTGATGCAGTCCCTGACATTACCAATGTTCAGGTCGTCATCAATACAGAAGCACCCGGTTACACGCCGCTGGAAGCAGAGCAACGCGTAAGCTTTCCCGTCGAGAATGCGATGGCAGGGCTGCCAAAACTCGATTATACCCGCTCCGTCTCACGCTATGGCCTGTCGCAAGTGACCGTGGTGTTTGAAGAAGGCACGGATATCTATTTTGCCCGCCAATTAGTCAGTGAACGTCTGACCACCGCAAAAGGCGATCTGCCGCCTGCGTTAGAACCCACTCTCGGCCCGATCGCCACGGGGCTGGGTGAAATTTTCATGTTTACCGTCGATGCCGAGCCGGATGCCAAAAATAGCGATGGCAGCCTGATTACGCCGATGGATCTGCGCTCAGCTCACGACTGGATTATTCGTCCACAGCTAATGCGCGTTGCCGGTGTCGCTGAAATCAACCCCATTGGTGGTTTTAAAAAGGAGATTCTGGTCGCCCCTGATCCAGCCAAACTATTGGCTTACCAAACGAGCTACAGCGATCTTGTTGAGGCGATACAAAATAACAATAACAATCGCGGCGTGGGTTTCATCGAACACAATGGCGCACAGTGGTTGATGCGTGTGCCAGGTCAGGCCAGTACATTGACTGATTTAGAAAACATTGTGATTGGCCAACATCAAGGTGTTCCGCTGCGCGTTAAAGATGTGGCCGAAGTGAGTTTGGGCAAAGAGTTACGTTCAGGTGCCGCGACCCAAAATGGCCGCGAAGTCGTGATGAGCACGGTCTTTATGTTGATTGGTGAAAACAGCCGTACCGTGGCTAAGAATGTTGCCATCAAGCTCGAAGAGATTAAAAGTAGCCTGCCCGATGGCATTACCGTCACAGCGGTTTATAACCGAATGACATTGGTTGATAAAACATTGGAGACGGTTCAGAAAAATCTATTCGAAGGCGCACTGCTGGTCATCGTGGTTTTGTTTCTATTTTTAGGCAATGTTCGGGCTGCAATATTAACCGCAATGGTCATTCCAATTGCTATGTTAATGACCATCACCGGCATGGTGCAGACAAAAACCAGCGCCAACCTCATGAGTTTGGGCGCACTGGATTTTGGTTTGATTATTGATGGCGCAGTAATAATTGTTGAAAACTGTATGCGTCGTTTAAGTCAGTCCTATCGTAAAGAGGGTCTGCCTCTTAATGAACGTCTGGCCATCGTCTTTGATGCAACGCGTGAGGTAATTCGCCCGGCACTGTTTGGTGTCTTTATCATTACTGCCGTTTACATTCCTATCTTCGCGCTCAGTGGCGTTGAAGGAAAGATGTTTCATCCGATGGCGATCACCGTCATCATTGCGCTGGTCAGTGCGATGATTCTCTCCATCACCTTTATTCCTGCCGGTGTTGCACTGCTATTTAAAAAACCGATCAAAGAGAAAAAAAGCCGAGTGGTGCAAGTGACAACTTCACTCTACAAACCCATCTTATCGTTCTCCCTGCAATTTAGATGGGCCGTGGTGACATTGGCGCTCGTGCTGGTTGTTGGTTCCACTTTTTTAATCCCCAAGCTCGGTTCCGAGTTCGTGCCTAACCTGGATGAAGGTGATATTGCCATGCATGCGCTGCGCATTCCCGGCACGTCACTGACTGAGGCGGTTCATCTACAAGGAATTCTGGAAGCAGAGATACAAACGCTACCAGAAGTTGAGCGAATATTTTCCAAGATTGGTACCGCCGAAGTCGCCACCGATGCGGTACCACCGAGTGTGGCGGATAATTTCATTATTCTAAAACCCCGAGATGAATGGCCCGATCCCAGCAAAACAAAAGAGCAATTTGTTGCCGAGTTAGAAGCCTTGGTCACACCCATCCCCGGCAACCGCTATGAGTTTTTACAACCGATACAGATGCGTTTCAATGAGTTGATATCTGGAGTGCGGTCGGAACTGGCAGTCAAAGTTTTTGGCGACGATTTTGACCAGCTTATTGCGCTCGGTCACGAGATCGAAAAGGCCGTCGGCAATGTGCAAGGAGCCGCTGATGTCTCTGTCGAACAGACCACGGGCTTGCCGGTGATGACCATTGAACCCAAACGTGAAGCCATGGCACGTTATGGTTTGAGCATCGTCCAACTACAAGACCTGCTCTCCACCGCATTAGGCGGAACGGTCGCCAACCAACTCTACGAGGGGGATCGGCGTTCCGACATTGTGGTGCGACTGCCTGAACACCTACGTACCGATGTCGACGGTCTATCTGACCTCCCCATTATGCTTACCGATGGTTTATACGTGCCGCTGAAAGAGGTGGCGACCCTGCAATTAGTCATGGGTTATAGCCAGGTCTATCGAGAAAATGGCAAGCGCCGTATTGTTGTTTCAGCCAACGTTCGCGGACGCGATCTCGGCTCCTTTGTGCAAGATGTGCAGCAAGCGATTAAAGATAGTGTTGATGTCCCTGCGGGTTACTGGGTGGAGTACGGTGGCACGTATCAAAAGCTTCAGTCTGCCACGCAGCGACTCTCTATTGTGGTGCCCATCACCCTGCTGTTAGTGATTGGCCTGCTGATTATGGCCTTGGGTTCATTCAAAGATGCCGCCATTATTTTTTCCGGTGTGCCCTTGGCGCTCACCGGCGGAATTGTCGCGTTGTTATTGCGGGATATTCCTTTCTCAATCTCAGCCGCAGTGGGATTTATCGCGCTATCGGGGATTGCGGTGCTGAATGGTTTGGTCATGGTCTCATTTATCAAAGACCTGCGTGCTCATGGGCAGGCGCTTAATGAGGCAATCATTGAAGGTGCTTTAACGCGTTTGCGCCCGGTGTTAATGACCGCATTAGTGGCTGCATTAGGTTTTGTGCCGATGGCACTGAATACAGGCATTGGCTCGGAAGTTCAACGTCCGCTGGCCACGGTGGTCATTGGCGGGATTATCTCATCAACCTTATTGACTCTGGTGGTATTGCCTGCACTGTATCGCTTGGTGCATGGTCGAAATACGGTGTCATAGTTTTAAAAAACCTAAATCCTGCAAGTATGGTCGCTTGCAGGACTTAGGTGTTGTTTATAGCCATTTTATTTACTCACTAGCTGATTAAAATTAAGACCATATTTGCCTAATATCTGCTTCAGCCGATGGCTATCATTCACCGATTTTTTCTGTTCCCGACTTTGATCAAACAGCATTCGTCCCGCTTCAGCCATGGACTTTGCATTTTCACAAACCTTGATGATGCCTGATAGCTGTATATGTTCAAATAGATCCAGCTTGGCATGTATTTCTTCATCCAGAAATTTTGCAGTCACAGCTTTGGGGTTCCACTTTTGTGAAGTAGCAGACCAATCGTGCTTTAAACGTTTGATCTCATTATTGACTACTTCCTCTGTGATGCGACCACCATCGGCAAGGGTTGACATGCGAGTGACGCTGGCATTGAGGTCACGAAAATTGGCGCGCCAAGTGGCATCAGTGCTGTGTGCAAACTTCATATAACGAGTGCGTGCGGCTTTGTTGAAGCTGACCAAAGTGCCTGCTTTTTGGGTAAAACGGTCAAGCTCGTAATCCAGGTTGGCCTCCAGGTCTTCAATACGCTCTTTGAGCGAGGGTAGACGATAGCTCCAAAGATTAATTCGTGCTAACAGATCTTCGCGGAATCTGCCTTTACGGCTGTCAGAAAACAGATCTCGATTGGTGCCAGCGATCAGTTGAAAATTACTGCTAACGGTGGTATCTGACCCAAAAGGCATAAAGTTTTTATCTTCAATTGCACGCAATAGCATGGCTTGCTCATCCAGACCCAGCTCGCCAATTTCATCTAAAAATAAAATGCCATCATCTGCTTCCAGCAATAGGCCAGCGCGTTGTGTGGAAGCCCCAGTGAACGCCCCTTTTGTATGGCCAAAGAGGGCGGACATGGCGCTATCGCCACGCAAGGTTGCGCAGTTCACTTCAACCAGCCTTCCCTGAACTTGTCCGCGATTCTGTTTGAGTTGATAGATGCGTTTAGCCAGCAGTGATTTTCCCACGCCAGTGGGGCCAGTGAGTAAAATGGGGTCATCAGAATTGATGGAAATTTTTTCCAGTTGGGCAATGATGTCATTGAATGCTCTGTTTTTGGTTTCGATGCCACCCTTTAAATAAACAGTACCTTCACTGTGTTCCCGCGAGAAACGAGATGCAATCTGGTCGTATTTTGACAAATCCAGATCAATGATCTGGTATGCGCCCGATTCGCTATGGTCTCGGTGAGCCGGTGATGTTTGTATTAAGCGGCCAGGCAGGTAGTGTGCTTCGGTTAGAAGGTAGAGGCAGATTTGTGCGACATGCGTGCCGGTGGTGATGTGAATCAAGTAATTTTCTTTATCTCGATCAAAACTGTATTGACGAGAAAAATCATGCAGACAACCATAAACCTCTTCAAAATCCCATGGGTCTTCCATCTCGATATGGTGGTGTCTGACTTCAGTTTCGGGTGATATGCTCCGGATATCTTCGGTAACCTGGTCAGCAAGGCTCTGGAAGTGTGGTTGAAAAACCAGCTCCATGCGAGCAATCAATAAATCTTTCTGCTGGCATAAGGAGACTGTGGGTCGCCACCGTTTCCAGCGCTTGTTTCCTCGGCCTCTTTGATCCAGAACAGTCCCTAATAAGCTGATTGCTACTGTTTTCATATATCAAAATAAATATAAACATATCGAAATAGATATGTTTTAAATTATGACTGAGTTGCGACTGTGATTCCAGTTAATTGTTTATTTTAAAATAAGCAATTAAAAACAATGAATTATAAATATTTTCAGCTTTTTTTGAAAAACTGGCACGTCATCTGCAATAGCAGTTGTAACGAACAACAAGAGAAGGAGGTAGAGTTATGTGCGAAAAATCTTACGAAGTGATGGGTGATCATGCAGGGGTTCCTATTAAATCCTGGACTCTGGGCGTTCCATTTGAGGAAAAAGCACGTCAGCAGTTGAGAAATATTGCGAGCCTGCCTTTTATTCATAAATGGGTGGCGGTCATGCCGGATGTGCATCTGGGTAAAGGAGCGACCATCGGCAGTGTGGTCTCTACCATTGGGGTGGTCATTCCAGCCGCAGTAGGCGTTGATATTGGTTGCGGAATGATGGCAGTGAAAACATCGTTAAAGGCCAATCAGCTGCCCGATAACCTCGGTGGTGTTCGCGCTGCAATTGAAGCAGCGGTACCACATGGGCGCTCTTTCTCTCGTGGTCGCCGCACACCTAAACGTGATAAAGGCGCTTGGGGTGATCTGCCCGAGGATGTTGCACAGGCATGGAAGACTCTGGAACCAGGGTTTGACCGTTTGTGTGAACAGCACACACTGTTAAAAAAGACCAATAATGTCAAGCATCTAGGAACACTTGGGACAGGCAACCACTTTATTGAGGTGTGTCTGGATGAGAGTGATGATGTCTGGTTAATGCTGCATAGTGGCTCACGCGGTGTCGGTAATCGCATCGGCACACACTTTATAGACATTGCAAAAAAAGACATGACGCGTTGGTTTGTGAACTTGCCAGATAAAAATCTGGCCTACCTCCCCGAGGGCAGTGACCATTTTACGCAGTATGTGGAAGCGGTGGAGTGGGCGCAGGAGTATGCCCGAATTAACCGCGAAGTGATGATGGCTCGGGTGATTGCTGCAATGCGCAATGAAATACCGATTGCATTTGAGGCTCAGGCACAGGCTGTGAATTGTCACCACAACTATGTTTCTCGTGAAAACCATTACGGTGAAAACGTTCTGGTGACACGTAAAGGTGCGGTGCGTGCCCGAGTGGGCGAACTAGGCATTATTCCCGGCAGCATGGGAGCTCGTTCCTTTATCGTTCGCGGCTTGGGTAATGATGAAAGTTTTCATAGCTGCAGTCATGGTGCGGGACGAGTGATGTCTCGTACCCAGGCAAAGAAAGTTGTCAGTCTGGATGAGCATCTGGCGGCGACGGCAGGGGTTGAGTGTCGTAAAGATGCCAGTGTGATTGATGAAACACCCGCAGCGTATAAATCAATTGATGCGGTGATGGCAGCGCAGAAGGATCTGGTTGAAATTGTTCATACACTACGTCAGGTGGTTTGTGTAAAGGGATAGTAAAGAATGTTGTTTGCATGCTGGAAACGTGCAAACCAAAAGAGTTTGGCATGACTTGTCTGTGTTAGCGGTTCCGGCTCTATGTCCGGTCTGGCGCATCCACCATTGGCGATATGTGTACCAATACAGTCAAGAGGCTAAACACCTGTTAGTAGCTCAACAAGGTAGAGCGACGAAGTGTTAATTCGTTTGTTGCCGGTTCGAATCCGGCCAACAGCACACGTACCAGGTACGTGTTTAATGGTAAAGCCTGTAAGGCTGGGGTTCGACTCCCCTCTAAAGTAACTCAAGGGTGCTCTTGCTTGATATGCAGCTATATCGCATTTCAACAGCGGTGTAATGACCGAATGTGACCGCTTTGGTAGGTACGTATGGTATTGAAGTTGATAGAGCGATTGTTTGATATTTTTGGGCTGCTAAAGGCAAGAATAAAAACAGTGATTCCATTAACCGCTCAATAACAGCACTTATTTATTAAATGTGGCATTCCGTTTCTTACACCAAAGAGTGCCCGACTTTTGTAAAAAACAGTTATTTAGGAGGCACTATGTTTTTCGTTAAAAAAATTGAAGTTGCAGATAACGAAAGGGCTTTCCTGTTTAAGATGAATCGCTTTGCGAAAGTCCTTGAGCCAGGAAGTTATCGTTATTTCGATCTACTTGGAAAAATCAAAATCGAACGATTTGATATCACTCAAAATGAGCTGAATCATAGCCTGGGTAAATTTTTGGTATCGACTTTCGTTGATAAAACCCGTGACTATATGGAAGCCTATCAGCTTGGTGACTATGAGATGGGGCTGCTATACCGTGATGGTCAGCTTGTAGATATCGTTGCGCCAGGTAGTTTCAAAATTTACTGGAAAGGTCTTGAACGTACTGAGCTAAAACGGATTGATATTTCTGAGGAGTTTCGTGTGCCAAAGGCCGTACTGGCACTGCTGAGTCGAGGTCATAGAGTGCTATTGGCACGCCAGGCTGGGCAGGTTATTTACTATGCTGAGGTGAATGATCATCACGTAGGACTATTGCTGGTTAATGGCAAGCTCGAAGAAGTGTTGAAACCAGGGAGTTATGGCTTCTGGAAGTACCACCGTAATATAGAAGTCAAGCACATTGACTTGCGTCTGCAAAACATTGAGGTAAGTGGGCAGGAAATTCTGACTAAGGATCGGGTCAGCCTGAGGCTGAACCTTTCCGCAGCTTATCGAGTCGATGATCCTCAGCTCGCACATAGCAAGTTGGCGGACTTTAATGACTACCTGTACCGGGAGCTTCAGTTGCAACTGCGTGAGGCGGTCGGCACCAAAACTCTGGATCAGCTTCTGGGTGACAAAGATGCGCTGAATCAGGTGATTATTGATGGTGTTCGGCAACGAGTAAAGGAGTATGGTATTTCTATTAAAAGTGTGGGGGTGCGTGACATTATTTTACCTGGTGATATGAAGACTATTCTTAACCAGGTTGTTGAGGCTGAAAAGGCAGCGGAAGCCAATATGATTAAACGGCGTGAAGAGGCAGCGGCTACGCGGTTACTGCATAATACCGCCAAAATGATGGAAGGCAACCCAACATTGATGCGTTTGAAAGAGCTGGAGGTATTGGAGAAAGTCACTGAGCGTATTGGAAATATTCACGTCTATTCAGGTTTAGAGGGAGTTATGACAGATTTAGTGAAAAGTCCGGTATTGATTAAGTAGTTATTGAATATAAATAGGTGGCTCGGAATAAGCCGAGTCATCCCAAAGAAGTTATACGAATCATAGGGATCGCTCCATACTCTACGATTGATACTTTACTGAGAGACGTTTTCTTAGTAGTTCAAATGCTTTTTCAGCAGGAATAGCTTCACACTGATCATGTGCCAAAGCAGAATCAAAGCGCTTGGCAGCTAGTGAGTATCACTCTCTTTGGTGGCAGTTAAACGACTCCATACCTGAACGGTACCCGTCGCATATAAAAGCCCGTAAATTACACATATCGCTGAACTCCAAATTAAAAATTGATCAATCAAATTGGGCTGCAGAAAGTAAGCCGGAATAATCGCTATCCCTCTAACCAGATAAATCGCTGATATTATAACCAGCGAGACTTTCAAAAAAGGCAGTTTGCGAATCAGGTTTGCCCCTGAAAAGGCACAGAGCCCCCATGTGAATAGTACAATCGATATGCCAAAGGTAATCAACCCAGGGTACCAGGAGCCTTGTTCTGCCATGGATGCCAACTCTTCTCCTGCACCAAAAAAGCGATACCACTCAGCCCCGCCCATAATAATGGCGATATGCAGCAAGCTGGCAATGATGCTCAATATTCCGCCAGCAATAAGCAATGAATTATGGTTATTGGAAGTCATGATGATTTCATTCTAAAACAGACCGTTGCTCCCATTTTTTCAAATATTTGATGCAAGCCGTAAAGGGTTCGATTGTGAAAAATAAACTCTTCGGCAATCTGGTCTACGCTGGCTAAATCATGTATTCGCTTCATAGTCTCTTTGCCCTGCTGGGTATGGTCAGAGTGCTCTGAAAAGTCAAAACAGTCTGTCTTAAATGGCAAAGTGACCCACTGGCCAAAAGGTCGCAATGCATCTTGATATAGGTTGCCATCAATATTTTTGTAACACATACCAATTTTTTCATATGCAGAAAAAAGTGCTTCGGGATCATCATCCATATAGGCGGCAATGAGTTTCGGAAATACTTCAGTAAATCGATCAGACATGTGACGTACACAACCAAAATCAATGACAGTGATTGATCCATCTTCGTGAAACAGATAGTTGCCGGGATTGGGGTCGGCATGGATGCACTTTAATTTCATGAATGAATGGTTAAAAAAGTCATACAGCAGTTGAGCGGCCTGGTTTCTCATCTCTCTGGATGGGTTGGTTGCCAGCCAATCATCAAGGTGCAGCCCTTGCACAAACTCTGTGGTCACCACCCGTTCACTGCTGAAGTTGCTGTAAATTTTAGGAATAGAAATCCCCTTAAGAGTGATACGTTCTCTAAACCATTCGGTGTTTTTGGCTTCAATTCTATAATTAACTTCCTCTTTCAAGCGTGCTTCAATTTCATCCAGAGATTGTAAAACAAGCTTGCTATGCGGCATGCCTCGCGCAATGCCGCGAATTAAAGTGAGGTCGCTTTTGATTGCAGCGCTGATGCCTGGATATTGTACTTTTACCGCAACATCATCACTGGATGGCAGCGTTGCTCTATGAACCTGTCCAAGACTGGCCGCCGCAAATGCTTGCATATCAAATTGGGCAAACAGCTTTTCAGGCGGCTGTTTTAATTCACTCAACATGACTTTGCGTACCAACACACGATTTAAAGGAGGCACTTGATGGAATGATTTTGCGAGCTCTTTACGATAAGGCTCGGGTAACAGCCCTTGTTCCATACCTATCATCTGTGCGACTTTTAATGCTGTGCCGCGGAGCTGAGTCAAGGCTTTGAA
>VAPF01065171.1_pt1 | contig 12529 bp, 10 predicted proteins | sample 3393931 | NCBI WGS metagenome assembly VAPF01 (sample SAMN08290437, study PRJNA428436) | hydrothermal vent metagenome | isolation source: Deep-sea hydrothermal vent chimney | place: Atlantic Ocean: South-mid Altantic Ridge | depth 2773 m m | reverse complement strand
GACTCTGCCGCTTTAAATGAACTTGTATCAGAGATGGTACAAGCGGAGCCAGACATTCATTGTTTAAGAGACCCTACTCGCGGCGGTCTCGCGACAACACTCAATGAACTGGCTAAGCAGTCCGAAGTCGGGATACAAATCAATGAAACAACCATTCCTGTTCGTGACGAAACTCAAGGTGCTTGCGAACTGCTCGGGCTTGATCCGCTTTATATTGCAAACGAAGGAAAGTTGGTCTGTATCTGCCCCAAAGAGTCGGCGAAGAATCTGCTCAATATCATGCAGCAACACCCTCTGGGAAAAGATGCCGTCATAATTGGACAAGTGGTTGAAGATCGTCAGCAACTTGTCGTAATGAAAACAACCTTCGGCGGTCAACGTGTCGTTGACTGGCTGGCTGGAGAGCAACTACCACGTATTTGCTAATAAAATATGGCTCATTTTTTTGCAACTACAATACCGCTGCCTGAAGGCCTTGAAAAAGCCTCGGAGATACTTGCGCTGGGTGGAGAGCTTAAAAGCAGCATCTGTCTACTCAGTGATGGTCAGGCACACCTCAGCAAAATAATAGGTGATCTTGAAGAGGAAGCGGTGTATCGCCATTTTTTAGAGCAAGTTGATGCTGTTTTTAACCACATGAAACCAACGCAACTGGTGATTGATAAACACCCTGATTATCAATCCAGCCAATTAGGGCATCAGCGAGCTCACACAGACAACATCAAGCTCACTCAAGTCCAACACCATCATGCCCATATTGCCGCTGTGATGGCCGACAATCAGTACCCTCTAAACTCTAAACCTGTATTGGGTTTTGCGCTTGATGGCCTCGGTTTTGGGGATGATGGCACAATTTGGGGAGGGGAAATATTACTCTCGAATTACCAAGACTTTAAAAGAGTCGCCAGTTTTAAACCCGTACCAATGATCGGTGGAGCCGCTGCAATCCATGAGCCTTGGCGTAACACTCTGGCACACTTGCTTCCAATCTGGGGACAAGTTAAAGAAAACTTTGCAGATACTGACATCATACAATTTCTTAACACGAAACCGACTTCAGTATTAAAAACAATGGTTGATAAAGGTGTTAATGCCCCTCTCACCTCTTCGTGTGGTCGCCTATTTGATGCCGTTGCCGCTGCATTAGGTCTTCATCGCGAACATGTTGAATTTGAAGCCCAAGCCGCCATTCATTTAGAGGCACTGGCCTCCTCTTGCTTTGAACAAGAGACCGAGCCTTACTCTTTCGATATTATTGGCAATAAAAATATATTACAAATCGGCTGGCAAGCGATGTGGTTAGAGATACTTAAAGATATTCAAGAAGGCCAAAAAACTGAGCGTATCGCATCTCGTTTTCATCACACATTGATTCACGCGTTGAGTGGAGTCGCCACAACATTTAAGGAAATCCATGATTTTGGCCATGTCGCACTTTCTGGTGGTGTCTTCCAAAATCAGCTGATCTCTACTCACCTTCCAATAGCACTAAAAAAGAGTGGTTTTAAGGTATTACAACATCAGAAAATTCCATCTCACGATGGTGGATTAGCGATAGGTCAAGCGATAATTGCAGCGGCTCGTTCAATATAAAATGGAACACAAACCTAATAAAAGTATGATAATGGTTTTATTATGAGCATTAAATACCCATATAACCCTACGAACCATCTACTCCATGTTCTTTTTGAGGAGCAACAGCGTGCTCATTTCATTTCAAACAATGCCATTCAAAATATATCAAAATCGCTGAATTTACCACATGCACAAGTGGAAGGTGTCGTTGAGTTTTATGCTTTTTTCCACCGAGAGCCACGAGGCCAATTTGATATTCTATTCAGCAATTGCACAAGCTGTGGTGATGCCTGGTTAAGACAGCGACTCTGTGACAAATTAAACGTCAAATTGGGAGAGACACGCAGCGATGGACTCGTATCAATTGATCAAACTTCGTGCATCGGCATGTGTGACCACGGTGCATCACTCCTTCTTAATAACAGCCTCACAATCACCTCACTCACTGCGAAGCGTATTGACCAAATAGTCAAACTGGTTGAGTCCAGCACCGCCCTGCAAGAGTGGCCTAAGCACTGGTTTGATATTAGCGACAACGTTCACAAAAGAGGGCTTTTACTTACTGAACCCTTTCAACCTGGCTCAGCTCTGAAAGTGATGATCGAACACAACCCTCCTGAAATTCTCAACGAGATCATTGTCTCGGGTCTCAAAGGGCGTGGCGGTGCCGGATTTTCGACAGGGTTAAAGTGGAAACTATGCCGTGAAGCGATAGGTGATGCACATTACGTGATCTGTAATGCAGATGAAGGCGAGCCTGGAACATTCAAAGATCGCGTTCTTCTTAACAGCTATGCTGATCTGGTCTTCGAGGGTATGACAATCTGTGCATACGTTATTGGTGCAAAGCAGGGGTTTCTCTATCTGCGCGGTGAATATCGCTACCTGCTGGATACGCTCAATGCCACACTGCAGAAACGACGTGAAACGGGACTGTTAGGAGGCAATATTCTCGGGCAAGGCTTTGACTTTGATATCTCCATTATTGTCGGAGCAGGCGCTTACATCTGCGGTGAAGAGTCAGCCCTGATTGAGTCATTGGAAGAGAAGCGTGGTATTCCACGCATTCGCCCACCCTTTCCAGTAACACAAGGTTATAAAGAACAACCCACTGTTGTAAATAACGTGGAGACGCTGGCAACGGTGGCTAAAATTGTATTGCACGGTCATCACTGGTTTGAAAGCCATGGCACGAACCGATCCAAAGGCAGCAAACTACTTTCAGTCTCCGGCAACTGCGCTCGACCGGGTATTTACGAATATGATTTTGGAGTGAGCCTGCAAGAAGTGCTCAACGATGTTGGCGCTGAAAATGTACAGGCGGTTCAAGTGGGCGGCCCCTCAGGCCGACTGCTTGGGCCCGATCACTTCAATCATCTCATCAGCTTTGAAGGCCTTTCAACGGGAGGTTCTTTAATGATTTTCGCAAAACACCGAGATATACTCGCTCTCATTCATAACTTCAGCCACTTTTTTGCCCATGAAAGCTGCGGTTTCTGTACGCCCTGTCGAGTAGGCACTCGGCTGCTGGAAAACAGCATGAGCAAGCTATGCAATGGTCACAGCACCGCTTACGATATTGATGAGATCAAACATATCTCCGCATTGGTTTCACAGTATTCCCATTGTGGCTTGGGTGTCTCTGCGGCTCACCCGATTCTGGATGGTCTAAAATATTTCCAAAAATCCTTTGAAGAGAAAATATTAAAAAAAGAGATGGAACCTGAGTTCGATCTCGATTCTGAACTATCAGAAGCGCGTGCTATTACAGATAGAGATGATCCTGGAGCCCACTTATGAGCCAATCTATTTCAATTGATGATATTGAAGTTCCCTTTGAAAGTGGCCAGACGATTATGGATGCGGCACTGGCTGCAGGCATCTATATCCCGCACCTTTGCCACAATCCATGCCTTAAACCTCATGGCAGCTGCAAACTCTGTAGCGTCGAAGTCAACGGGCGGTCTGTCTCCTCCTGCACAACGAAAGCAGAGGATGGACAGGAGATCATCAACAACAGTGAAAAGCTCAATAAAGCACGCCTCACGATCACCCAGATGCTTTTTATTGAGGGCAACCACCTCTGCCCGACTTGTGAAAAAACAGGTCACTGCACACTGCAAGCAGTGGCTTACCACCTTGGCATGCTTGATGGCCATTTCCCACAGTTTTACCCCAAGCGTGAAGTCGATGCTTCGCACCCTTCGATTATGCTGGATCGGGATCGTTGTATTCTCTGCGAACTCTGCGTACGTGCCAGTCGTGATATGGATGGCAAAAATGTATTTGCCATTTCGGGGCGTGGTACTGATTCACACTTGAGCGTCAATTCACCCACAGGTAAACTGGTCGATTCAAATATTGATAAAGATGATCTCGCCGTTCATATCTGCCCCGTAGGTGCAATTCTGATTAAAGAGCACGGTTACGAAATTCCGATTGGCTGCCGAACTTTTGATCTGCGTAGCATCGCTGAAATCGATTTGGGCGATGTAAAACTCTCTGAAAAGAGTCAACACAATGAATAAAATACGCATCGCAACCACGTCCCTCGCGGGCTGTTTTGGCTGCCATATGTCATTTCTTGATATCGATGAAAGAATTTTCGAGCTGCTTGAGCATATCGAGTTTAACCGCTCACCATTGACGGATATTAAACACTGCGACATTTGTGATATCGGCTTGGTTGAAGGCGGTTTATGCAATGCAGACAATATTCATGTGCTCAAAGAGTTTCGTGCAAACTGTAAAGTTCTTATTGCCGTCGGAGCCTGTTCTATCAATGGTGGCGTGCCTGCCATGCGCAATCATCACCAACTAGCAGAGTGCTTGGCAGAGTCATATCTCAACGGTATAGGCGTAGAAAACCCACAAATTCCTAATGATGTAGAGGTTCCGCTTTTGCTCAATAAAGTTCACCCTATTCATGAAGTTGTAAAAATAGATTATTACCTGCCTGGTTGCCCACCCCCAGCTGATGCTTTTATGAAGGTACTGGGTGATCTGATTGAAGGGCGTGAACCCTCTTTACCAAAAACGATGCTGCGTTACGATTAGGAAGTGAGTATGAAAGAGAATAAAAAAAGACAAAACCTGCGTCGTGTCGCGATTGATCCTATCACCCGTGTTGAGGGTCACGGTAAAATCACACTATTGCTTGATGAGAACAGTCGCGTTCAGGAAGCACGTTTGCATATTGTTGAGTTCCGTGGTTTTGAAAAATTTATCCAAGGGCGACCCTATTGGGAAGTCCCATTTTTCGTGCAGCGCTTGTGTGGCATCTGTCCAGTCTCTCACCATTTAGCCGCCGCCAAAGCGATTGACCAGCTTGTGGGTGTCGAGCAACTGACACCCACAGCGGAAAAACTGCGTCGGCTGCTGCATTTTGGCCAAGTATTACAATCACACGCCCTGCACTTCTTTCACCTCTCATCACCTGATCTTCTGTTTGGTTTTGGCTCAAACCTGGCACATCGTAATATCGTAGGTGTTATTGAAGATTACCCAGACCTAGCGCTCAAAGGGGTTAAACTTCGTAAATACGGCCAGCAAATTATTAAAGCGATTACGGGCAAACGTATCCATGGTACAGCTGCCATTGCTGGGGGCATGAATAAAGCTTTAAGCCTGGAAGATCGCAATGGGCTTTTGGAAAATATCAATGACATACTGAGCTGGACGCAAGAAGCCGTCACACTGAATGAGCAGATCCATACCAGCCATGCAGAGAACCACAATTTTGCAGCCATTCAAAGCCATTTTCTATCCATGGTCGATGGGGAGGGTGCGCTGGAGCTTTATCACGGTGGCCTACGTGCGACATCAATCTCTGGTGAAAAAATATTTGATCAGTTTGATTATCGTGGTTATCAAGAGATAATTCGTGAAGAAGTTCGACCATGGTCCTACATGAAATTTCCATTTCTTACCGAACTGGGCAAAGAGAACGGCTGGTATCGAGTGGGCCCATTAGCACGTTTGAACAGTTGTGACTTTATCTCCACACCCCAAGCTGAAGCAGCGAGAAAAAGATTTCGTGCTTTTGCTGATGGTGGCTTAGTTCAGGATACGTTGGCTTACCACTGGGCACGCATGATTGAAACCTTGCATTGTGCTGAAGCGATTCATGACCTACTTCACGACCCTGATATTTGTGGCACTGATCTTATGGTGCATAGTAATGAGAAACGAAAAGAAGGCATCGGTGTCATTGAAGCACCACGTGGCACACTGTTTCACCACTACATTATTAACGAGGAAGGCTTAGTAGAAAAAGCCAACCTGATCGTATCCACCACCAGCAATAATCAAGCAATGAACGAATCAGTACGCGCCGTTGCGGATGCTTATATTGATGGTAACGAAATCACCGAAGGATTACTGAATCACCTGGAAGTCGCGGTACGTGCTTACGACCCCTGCCTCTCTTGTGCAACACACGCACTGGGGAAAATGCCGTTACAAGTTGAACTCATTGGTGCATCAGGCCAACAAGTTGATCGTTTATTTAAACATTCTGACGGAACAATTGAGCGCTAATCCAGCTATGCCCCCCTCCCCTGAAAAAATACTCTGTTTTGGTTATGGAAATCCTGGCCGTGGTGATGATGTTCTGGGCCCTGAACTCATTAATTATATTGAAACTCAAGCGTTCGAAGACATTGAATGTATCTGCGATATGCAGCTTCAGATTGAGGATATTACTGAGCTTATTGGGCGTGAAAAAATCATATTCATTGATGCAGACATCTCTTGCAAAGCACCCTTCCAGTATTCGCAAATTTCAGCACGTAAAGATAGTTCATATACCAGCCATGCAATGACTCCTGAGGCTCTGCTTTATGCTTATTGGAAAACGTATGGAAAAGAAGCGCCGCCTGCTTATATGCTGCGTATTCGAGGGTATCAGTTTGAGTTGGGAGAGTCGTTGAGTACAGCGGCTGAGGTTAATCTTGGAGAGGTGCGGAAGTTATTAAGAATATGGGGCAGCGATATGAACTCCCTCTTTATTAACAATAAAATTAAAGATTAAATAAGAACTTAAATTATTGATTTATCAGCGTTTCATATATTATACATTTTTGGACATTCATCTTACTTTAAATTAGTACGATAAATACCTTAATTAATGACCAATAGGATGGCTTTACATTTTATAATTCATCAGTTATATCTACCATACTATTGATTGGCACCAAACAAAAAGCAAGAGATCGCTTCGTATTATCATATTAAAGCTCAAGTAATAAAGGAAAAATAATGTTTGACTTAAACTCCACAAAAATTGGCATGATAGGCCTAGGTTATGTCGGTCTGCCACTGGCTGTCGAATTCGGCAAGAAAATGACAATCATTGGCCTAGATGTGAACACCGCACGCATTGCTGAATTAAAACAAGGAAAAGACAGCTCTCTGGAAGTTGAGCCTGAAATACTCAAAGAAGCGACACTGCTCTCTTACACGACAGCTCCCGAAGACCTCGCAGAGTGTAATATTTTTATCATTACCGTACCCACACCTATTGATAAAAATAAGCGCCCAGACCTGACCCCACTGGAAAAAGCCAGTGAAACTGTTGGCAAACTGCTTAAACCTAATGATATTGTTATCTATGAATCAACCGTTTACCCTGGTGCAACTGAAGAAGTTTGCATTCCAATCCTGGAGGCACAGTCTGGGCTTGTATATAATCAGGATTTTTATGCAGGTTACAGCCCTGAACGCATCAACCCTGGTGACAAAGAGCATCGCGTCAGTAATATTCTTAAAGTCACCTCAGGGTCAACACCAGAAGTGGCTGATTTTGTCGATCTACTTTACCAACAGGTCATCACAGCCGGCACTTACAAAGCCAGCACCATTCGTGTTGCCGAAGCTGCAAAAGTCATTGAAAATACCCAGCGCGATGTCAATATTGCCCTGATCAATGAGCTTGCGCTTATTTTTAATAAATTAGACATTGATACTGAAGAAGTTTTACTTGCCGCAGGTACAAAGTGGAACTTCCTGCCATTCCGTCCAGGTTTAGTCGGTGGGCACTGCATTGGTGTTGACCCTTATTACCTCACCCACAAAGCTCAGGAAATTGGTTATCACCCCGAAATGATCCTCGCCGGACGGCGCGTCAATGATGGAATGGGAGCTTATGTTGCCCAGCAGGTTGTTAAATTAATGACCAAAAAGCAGATTCATGTGTCAGGCTCAAAGATTCTGCTTCTCGGCCTGACCTTCAAAGAAAATTGTCCAGATATGCGCAACACTCGTGTTGTTGATATTATTGAAGAGTTTAATGACTATCATACTCAACTTGATGTTTATGATCCATGGATTGACAATAGTGAAGCCCAGAAAGAGTACGGTATTACTACGATAGATTCATTGGAAAATGGAATTTATGATGCAATTATCGTTGCGGTATCACATAAGCAATTCATTGAAATGGGTGTGGATAAAATTCGTGCACTGGGTAAAGAGAAATCAGTTCTATATGATATCAAGCACCTTTTCCCAGCCGAACAAACTGATGGTCGACTATAAAAATGAAAATTTTAATTACCGGAACAGCGGGTTTTATTGGCAACGCACTTGCACAAAAATTACTGGAAAGAGGTGATGAAATTATAGGCATTGACAACCTCAATGACTATTATGATGTCAATTTAAAACTGGCACGATTAGATAAAATAAAAAGCCATAACAACTTTACAGAAGTTAAAATTGATATTGAAGACCGTGATGCCGTTGCTGCGATTTTTAAAAAGCATCAGCCACAACGTGTCGTTAATCTGGCCGCTCAAGCGGGTGTTCGTTATTCACTTGTGAACCCTCATGCCTATATTGACAGCAATATTGTCGGTTTCACCAACATATTGGAAGGCTGTCGGCACAACAGTGTAGAGCACTTGGTTTATGCATCCAGCAGCTCTGTTTACGGCGCTAATAAAAAGATGCCATTCTCTGTGCATGATAATGTTGACCATCCCGTCAGCCTTTATGCAGCAAGTAAAAAAGCCAATGAGCTGATGGCACATACATACAGCCATCTCTACCAACTCCCTACGACCGGATTACGATTTTTCACCGTATATGGCCCGTGGGGTCGCCCTGATATGGCGCTTTTTATGTTTACTAAAAATATTCTCGAAGGCAAACCGATTGATGTATTCAACTACGGCAAGTGCAAACGTGATTTCACATTCATTGATGACATCGTAGAAGGTGTCACACGCACGATGGATAACATATCAAAACCTAATCCTGACTGGTCAGGAGAAAACCCCGACTGTGGAACCAGCTACGCGCCGTTCAAACTATACAACATAGGCAATAATCAGCCTGTTGAATTACAATATTTCATTGATGTTATTGAAAAGAATCTAGGGATCAAAGCACAAAGAAATATGATGCCACTACAACCCGGTGATGTGCCTGAAACCTACGCTAATGTTGATGATTTAATTAACGATGTTGGCTTTAAGCCCGCAACATCCATTGAAGACGGCATCGCACTCTTTATAGAGTGGTACAGAGATTTTTATAAAATATAATAAGACTGATCGCTCTCATCTGAGACCAACAATATACAAAGGTCTCAGATAAGTGATTACAGCGTGTTCCTTAAATCAGCCCAGCTGATTATCTGCAACTTTGTATTTTGGGTCTTCAATAACATTGACCTCTACAAGATCCTCAGCTTGATGTAATAACTTTCTACATTCAGGACTTAGATGGCGTATATGCAATTTTTTACCCACTTTCACATAACGCACAGCTAAAGCATCAATTGCCTCTAACCCTGAGTGATCGTAGACACGCGTATTCTTAAAATCAACAACAACATCGTCAGGGTCACCTTTAGGATCAAAAAGATCACGAAAGCTCTGGATAGATCCAAAGAATAGCGGGCCATTCAACTCATAAATCTTGCTGCCATTTTCATCGATAGAAATATGACACTCCATACGTTTAGCAACATTCCAAGCAAATACAAGTGCCGACACAATGACTCCAACAACAACGGCCATCGCCAAATCCGTTGCCACAGTCACTCCAGAGACTAAAATAAGAACAAAAGCATCAGCACGCGGAATTTTTTTCAGGATACGAAAGCTTGACCACTCAAAAGTGCCAATGACAACAATAAACATCACACCAATCAATGCCGCCAAAGGAATCATTTCGATCAGACCTGATGCAAACAGAATAAATCCCAGTAAGAACAGCGCAGCTGAAATACCCGATAAACGCCCTCGCCCACCTGAATTGACGTTAATCATGCTTTGACCGATCATCGCACAACCGCCCATGCCACCGAAGAAACCCGTCACAACATTTGCAGTGCCCTGCCCCAGACACTCACGATTACCATGCCCTCGTGTATCCGTTAGTTCGTCAATAAGAGTTAATGTTAATAGTGATTCAATAAGCCCCACAGCCGCCAAAATCACAGAGTATGGTAAAATAATCCAAAAAGTTTCCCATGTCAGTGGCACCATAGGAATATGAAAATCGGGTAATCCCCCTGAAATTGATGCAAGATCACCGACTGTTTTTACATCCATATTGAAGATCATAACAATCGCCGTCACTACAATAATAGCGGCCAGAGAGGAGGGAACTGCTTTGGTAAAACGAGGCAAATAGTGAATAATTGCCATAGTCAGTAGAATAAGCCCAAGTAATACAGCCAAAACCGAGCCGCTGAGCCACTGAACCACACCATCATCCCCAACGGGCATTTGAAAGTGTTGTAGTTGTGCAAGAAAAATAACAATGGCCAAACCATTCACAAACCCCAACATGACGGGGTACGGTACCATACGAATGAATTTACCCATCTTCAGCGCCCCTGCGGATATCTGGATAACCCCCATCAGCACCACAGCTGCAAATAGATATTCAACACCATGATCAGCCACCAGCGCCACCATAACGACCGCCAAGGCACCAGTTGCACCAGAAATCATACCAGGTCGGCCGCCAATGCAAGCGGTAATCAGCCCCACCATAAAAGCAGCATAAAGCCCCACCAGTGGCTGAACTCCCGCAACAAAGGCAAACGCGACCGCTTCAGGCACTAATGCCAGAGCAACAGTCAACCCAGACAGCAGTTCATTTTTTAGACGAACTTTTGAGCTCGCGTGTGCTTCAAACATGAAATAAAGTCTCTAAAATAGATTTAAGTAGCCAAGCGAAATTTTGTTAGAATAATTTGTCTTGGCTACTTATAACGGCAAAGGGCGCGAAGTATAAAACAAAATAGTGGCAATTACTCAGGATGTTAGAATAAAATTTTGAATGGCTAAACATTATGTCTAGGCTTCAGAAAAGCTCAGTCATGCCGAAAGATTTTCGGCTCCAGCTGATGACGACCCAGCAATTTGTAAAACTCAGTTCGGTTTCGTTTTGCCAAGCGTGCTGCCTGCGTCACATTTCCCTGGGTCATCTGCAAAATACGCACCAGGTAATTTCTCTCGAATTCACTTTGCGCATCAGCCAGCGGAGTAATTTCTCCCATCTTTCCTCTCAGCGCTTTATTTATCTGCACTTCTGATATCGCAGGTGTAACACTTAATACAGCAACCTGCTCCACCACATTCAGCAACTGTCGTATATTGCCAGGCCATGGTGCAGTCATCAGTGCTTCCATCGCTTCGGGCGAAAAATATTTAGCGATACAATTTTCAGAACGCTTTTGTAACTGCTTCAAAAAATGATTCGCCAGTAATGAAATATCTTCACGCCGCTCACTGAGTGGCGGCAACTCCAGCATGACCACGTTAAGACGGTAATATAAATCTTCACGAAAAGTGCCTGCCTGAATGGCGGCTTCCAGATCGGTATGTGTTGCAGAAATAACTCTTACATCGACGGGTATGGATTGGGTCGCACCCACAGGTCGAACCTCCCCTTCTTGTAATACGCGCAATAATTTAGCTTGAAACTCAAGCGGCATATCACCGATTTCGTCAAGAAACAAAACCCCACCATCAGCGGCCTCAATTAAACCAACATGATTAAAGTCAGCTCCGGTAAAGGCTCCTTTGCGATGACCAAACAACTCCGACTCCAGCAGGTTATCAGGAATCGCAGCACAATTGATCGGCACAAAAGGTTTTTCATGTCGAGGGCTAGCTCTATGTACAGCGCGAGCCAGTAGCTCCTTACCTGTACCACTGTCACTCTGAATCAGTATGCTGACTTCACTTTGCGCGATACGTTGCGTCTGTTTCAGCAATTCGTTCATCACTGGGCTTTGTGTCATTATTTCACTGTGCCAATCCGCCGCCATCTCCTCGCCGGTTTTTTCCATGACTGGGTAACACTGTTTAATAGCTGATTTTACATTAGAGATTAACTGCTGACTGTCAAAGGGTTTGGTCAGATAACTAAAAACCCCTTTATGTGTTGCATCAATCGCATCGGGAATAGTGCCGTGTGCCGTCAAAATAATCACGGGGAGCGATGGGTACTTATCTTGCACCGCATCAAAAAGCGCCAACCCATCCATCCCTTCCATCTGTAAATCGGTAATGATTAAATGTGGATGAAAAGCTTCGAGTTTACCAAGCGCTTGTCGCCCGCTCGTTGCAGTTTCAATCTGAAAATCAGCCGATTTCAACCGAAGCGACAATAACTTTAATAGCCTTGGATCATCATCAACCAGTAAAACTCTATTTTGGTTCATTAAGTATCTTATCCGTCAAAGGCGCACTGATTTCCTGCTCCCTAGCATTAATATTTTTATCAATTTTTTGAAGCTGTTCTAATTGTGACTGTGCTTTTGCCAAGCGTTCCCATAAATTTAAAGCGAGTGCTTGTTCTGTTTCGAGCTGTTTTTTTAAAAAGTTCTGGTGACTCTGCATTTTTTTACGCCAATGAATTTCATCTGACAACAGCCATGCAATTTGCCTATCTTGAATGACTGGCACTTCTCCTTTTTCAAGAAAGTCCT
>VAPF01072266.1_pt1 | contig 12554 bp, 14 predicted proteins | sample 3393931 | NCBI WGS metagenome assembly VAPF01 (sample SAMN08290437, study PRJNA428436) | hydrothermal vent metagenome | isolation source: Deep-sea hydrothermal vent chimney | place: Atlantic Ocean: South-mid Altantic Ridge | depth 2773 m m | reverse complement strand
GCAGACAGGTGTCTGGAGTAATATCAGGCATGGTAGTGTAAGAATCGATAATAACGTTTGACAATATTAACGGAAAGCGATATTATTCAATTAATGATAAAAAGCTTTGCTTGCACGGAAACTGAAAAAATATTTAATCGTCAGGTATCACGTAAGCTCCCACGAGATATACAGAAAGTTGCACGTCGAAAACTTGAGATAATAGAGGGCGCAGAAGTCCTTCAAGATTTACGAATACCGCCAAACAATAGACTTGAAAAACTATCAAAAGATAGAAAAGGCCAACATAGTATACGTATCAATGATCAGTGGCGTATCTGTTTTGAATGGCGCAAAGGGGATGCTTACAGCGTTGAAATAGTAGATTATCATTAGGAGGCAATGATGACAAAAAAATTATTAGAACCAATTCATCCAGGTGAGATTCTAATGGAAGAGTTTCTGAAGCCTATGGATATTAGTCAGTACAGGTTAGCGAAGGATATTAATGTGCCTGCACGCCGAATAAATGAAATTGTGCAGGGAAAACGTTCTATAACTCCCGATACGGCGCTCAGATTATCACGATATTTTAGTCTTTCAGAAAGGTTTTGGGTAAATCTTCAGGCCAGATACGATTTAGAAAAAGAAAAGGATAGATTAAAGAACCGACTTGATGAAGAAGTTCATGTTTACGCGTCTGCGGTTTGATGGACCATCAAAAAATTATCACATACAAATCTCATACCTTTAGGTACATCAAATGCCAGGATGGTAGAGGTGGCCTGGAAAAACTGGACAGTGACATAAGTTTAAAGAACTTAGAGAACTTCAGGGACATTCTGTATTCCCCTGTCAAGCAAAAAAATTACATTTCAAGGAATATCTTTTAGAATTAAAGAGATATGGAATATTGCAAAGATTTAAACGCACTCTCCTCATAAGGTTTCAAAAGACTTATGAATTTTGTGGCGAGTCTCTCACAGTGATAGAGCCATGCAGCTTATCGTTACGTTTATCCGCCGCTGATGATCTTCATCCCAACCCTTCTCTGTCTTGGACCGTCAAATTCGCAGAAAAAAATCGACTGCCACCTGCCGAGAACAAGTCTTCCTTCATCTATAAGAATGTTTTGTGAAGTACCTGTAAGGGTTGACTTGATATGGGCCGCGGAATTGCCCTCACTATGATGATAATCGCCGTCAAATGGGACCAGCCTGTTCAGCATTGTCTGGATGTCCCGCTGGACACTGGGATCGGCGCCTTCATTTATAGTTATCCCCGCGGTAGTGTGAGGGACAAAAAGACAGCAGATGCCGCTCGTTATTCCGGTCTTTTGCAATGCTTCCCTGACCTTCCCGGTTATATCGATAAACTCTGTCCTTGCACTGCTCTTAACATTAATATGCTTTATCACTCGGCCTCACCTGAAAAACTTTTGAACGTTATAAACTAAAAATTTCTTCAAAGAAACCTGTGTCCACTGAAAATTCGATCTCCAGTACAAGCATATTTTCGGGCGGACCCAGCCCTCTGATTTTTATTATATCTTTTTGGGTTGTAACAATCCAGTCCGCCCCGCATCTTCCAGCTTCTCCTTTTATTTTAAGGACGTCTCTGCTGCGATATCTGTAATGGTCCCTGTAGGCCTTAAAGCCGGCCAGTTCTCCGCCGGTTGACTCCACGGTTTTCTTGAAGGATTCCGGGTTGCCGACGGAACAGAATCCGAAGACCTTCTTTCCGGAAACCCGGTCAGGAGATATTTTTTCACCCGAGAGAGATATTAAGGAGACAGGGGCGTGCTCTGCAAAAAAGAGGGGGGCCACGGGATTGTACCGCCTTATCTCTCTGATAATATTGTCGATGTCCGGCCTGCCGCCGGACTTTTCCTTCTTTGTCAGGACTATGATATCGGCGCGGGAAAGAGAGGTGAGAGGCTCGCGCAGTATTCCAATCGGCAGCAGCATTCTGTTGCCGAACGGGTTGCCTGAATCTATAAGGACAATGTCTTTGTCCCTGTGAAGTCCCCAGTGCTGAAATCCGTCATCAAGGATAAAAAGTACGGGACCTGTAAGTTGCGGGGTCTCCATCCCGCCGGTAGCGCCGGGGCCCCTGCCGACTGCGAGTTCTTCTATCGCGAAAATACCGGATTTATATCTGTCGCCGCCTTTTACGACCGGCACGTCTCTCAGCCTGTCCTCCATTAAGAGCGGTTCATCCCCGGCTTCATCGGATGTGAGTTTTTTTGTTACAAAACAGGGGCCTTTAGCGCTTCCTCTGTACCCTCTTGTGAGGATAATCGGGCTGAACCCGCGTCTTTTGGCCTCTTCGGCAACCGCTATTGTCGCGGGTGTCTTGCCGGTTCCGCCGGTAGTTATATTGCCTATGCTGATCGTCCTGAAAGGCAGTTTTTTCCGTTTTTTCATTCCGGAATATTTTGAGTATCTGTATCCGAGATAATAAACAAAACCAAGAGGGTCCAATGAAATCTCCCGCGTAATCCGTTATGAGCCTCCGGGCCCACAGGGAAATACGTAAATAAGCTGTTGCTGATAGCTCTTTATCATAATCTAATTCGGATGATTTTTCATGAAAAAACGGATCAGCGCCGGAGAGCGGTAGAAATTATGAACCAGATGAAATTTGAAAGCAGGTGGTAAATACCCGCGCAGTCACGTGGAGGGAAGTTGCCCCTGTCTGTAGATTACAGGCATCAAGTGTGTATAATGAAATGGGTTGGATATTTGTTGTCCATGTACCGGAGGCGGAAATAATCTTCAATAACGCCGTTCAGTGTTTTTGATCGGAAAAGCAGGGCGGCCCTGAAAATATCTGAATTTCAGTAAGGGGAATTAATTGGCTATAACAAAAAAAAAGGCATATTTTTTTATTCTGAAGATATCCATAAGCGCGATATCACTATGGCTTGTCTTCTCGAAGACGGACATCGGGCGGACATACACAATCCTCAAGGACCTCAGTATCTACTATTTCCTGCTGGCATCGCTCCTGTACGTAACATCGCTGTTTGTATCCTCGATCAGATGGAAACTCCTCCTGATGGGCGGATTCAGGATCCGGAAGCTCTTTTCTCTGTATATGATAGGGGCGTTTTTTAATACCATTCTGCCGGGAGTGGTTGGTGGGGATGCAGTCAAGGCCTATTATCTGAATAAGGACGCCAGGAAGGTCAGCCTTACACTCGCGTCTATTTTTATGGACAGGTATTTCGGGTTGATAAGTCTTGTGATTATCGGCATGACGGCGTATCCGTTCGCCATTGATTATTTTGGCGGCTCCGGGTTCAGGTGGCTGATGCCCATCATGTTTGTTGGCGCTGTTGTCGGCAGCCTTCTGTTTTTCGGCCTTAAGGTCGGAAAGAGGTTTCAGCTGATCTCGGAGTTTTACAGCTACTTCGGTTCATTAAAGACAAGAAAAGATATCATTGCAAAGGCGCTTCTGCTGTCAATTGTTATTCAATTTTTGAATTTTACGAAGATTATCATACTTGCTTATGCAATTGGAGCAAAGATCCCCCTCCTCCCGTTTTTTATCTTTCTCCCGATAGTCGTGATTATTACTTCACTGCCGATTTCCATCTCCGGACTTGGGTTGAGGGAGGGTTCCTCCGTCCTGCTGTTCGGTCTTATAGGCATAAGACCCGAGGTGGCGACCGCGCTTGCACTCGCATGGTTTTTTGCCGTGGTTGCCGGGAGTCTGCCTGGTCTGGTGCTATATCTGGCCCGGGCGGATAGAACGGCGGATTAGGCATTATCCTCTCGGCCCGATGCCTCGCACGCCACCGGTTTTTAGAAGCTGGAAGGATGTTCTTAATCAAATGCCGTGGTCAGGCCGTGGCGTTTCAGGAGAGGAGATTATATGCCGTTCATTACAGTTAAGGGAAAAATGATGTTCTTTGAAGAAGAGGGGGATGGCTTTCCTCTGCTGTTTGGACATAGTTATCTTTGGGACGCGGCCATGTGGAAGCCGCAGGTTGCTGAACTGGCAAAGTCATATAGATGTATTGTGCCGGAGATCTGGGGACATGGGCGTTCTGATGTATTGCCTGGAAGGCCTTATTCGATCGAGGAACTGGCCGAGGACCACTGGATTTTCGCAAGGGCTCTGGGATTAGAGCAGTTTGCCGTGATCGGCCTGTCCGTGGGAGGAATGTGGGGAGCGCATATGGCGCTTGCTCATCCCGAGGCTGTCACAGCTCTGGTATTAATGGATACCTATACAGGACCCGAGCCTGATGAGAGCATGACGCGTTATTTCAGGATGCTGGATATTGTGGAACAGGCGGCGGCAATCCCTCCGGATCTGGTGAAGACCCTTGTACCGCTATTCTTTTCGCCCGCAACCATGCGAAGCCATCATGATTTTGTCGATGGTTTTAAAGATAAGCTGGCGTCGGTCCGGGCTGAGATGGTCCCCAGCATAGTTGATATCGGTCGGGGAATATTTTCCCGGAAATCTATTTTAGACCGGCTTTCCGGGCTAAATATTCCTGCGCTGGTGATCGTCGGAGCCGACGATAGCGCCAGGCCGCCGGAAGAATCCCGGCGAATGGCGCAATTGATCCGGAACGCACAACTTGTGGTGGTTCCCGAAGCCGGACATATATGTAATCTTGAACAGCCGGAACTGGTGAACAGACTGCTTGTCCGGTTTTTAAATAAAGTCTTAACAGCCTGATGTTCTGCTTTCAGGTCCGGGATGTAATTGTCTTTATCGCCTTTTCCAGTCTTCTGAGAGTCTTTTCCCTACCGATAATATTAATTACTTCAAATATCCCTGGGCTCTGCGTGCCGCCTGTTAATGCAACGCGCACAGGCTGGGCGAGGCTGCCGAGCTTGATGCCGTGCCTCTCAATTATCGATGTGAAGAGCTTTTCAAGCCCTGATACCGAAAAATCGGGAATGGAAGCAAGACCGTCTTTCAGGTCCACCAGGTAAGGGAGGTTCTTTTCATTAAGAAACTTTGTCCTGGCCTTCTCGTCATACTCAACTGCTTCGGCGATATAGTAGCGCAGCGAAGCTGCAAGTTCTATCAATGTCTTAGCGCGTTCCTTTAACGTATCTATCGCTTTTGAGAGCCATGCCATATCTATCTGCGGCTGTCCCGCTGATATAATACTTTCCTTTTCAAGGAACGGCAGAACAAGCTCCGCAAGGTTTTCCGATGATGAATTTATTATGTACTGGCTGTTTAGCCACAGAAGTTTTTCGGGATTAAAAACAGCCGCTGCCTTGCCCACGTTTTCAAAAGTGAAGTATTTAATCAGTTCTTTTCTCGAGAAAATCTCCTGGTCACCGTATGACCAGCCGAGCCTTACCAGGTAATTTATAAGCGCATCTGGAAGGTACCCCATTTCATAATATGCCATTACCGATGTGGCCCCGTGCCTTTTTGAAAGTCTGGCCTTGTCAGGGCCGAGTATCATCGGGAGATGGGCAAATTCAGGCAGTTCATATCCGAATGCATTGTAAATCTGTATCTGCTTCGGCGTATTGTTCAGGTGGTCGTCTCCCCTGATAACATGGGTAATCTTCATGTCGACATCGTCCACGACCACGGTAAGGTTGTAAGTCGGCGTTCCGTCGGAGCGTAAAATAATAAGGTCGTCGAGCCGTTCGTTTTCGAATACCACTTCTCCCTTTATTAAATCATTCACGATCGTACGGCCTTTACGCGGCATTTTGAATCTGACTGCCGGAGGTGGGCCGCCAACAGGACTGCTCAGGTCCCGGCACCTTCCGTCATACGCAAGTGCCCCCCCCCGCGCCGCGGCTTCCTTGCGTCTGGCCTCAAGTTCCGCGGGTGAGCAGTAGCAGTAATATGCCCTGTCTTCTTTTAAGAGTTTGTCCACATAGCTTTTGTACAGGTCAAACCTTCCTGTCTGTCTGAATGGTCCTTCATCCCAGTCGAGACCGAGCCATTTCATCCCTTTGGTTATCTCTTCTATATATTCATCGGTGGACCGACTCCTGTCGGTATCTTCTATCCTTAATATAAATGCGCCGTTAAAGTGTCTGGCGTAAAGCCAGTTAAACAGGGCTGTCCTGGCCCCGCCTATATGAAGAAAGCCGGTTGGGCTCGGCGCAAAACGGACTCTTACTTTCTCAGTCAAAATAACCTCCTGTGTTAAGATTTACCCTTTAATATAACAAGTCTCAGGAACTTTTTCGTCTCGCCGGTCACCCTGAATCTTTCATCGGCACGGTAGCCGGCTATCCAGACGATCTCATTATCCGAAATTATAAGAGGAATGCTGTCCCTTTTATCCCTGGGGATTTTTTCATCGACGAAATAATCCTGGAGCTTCTTCCTGTTGCCGAATCCGAGTGGGAAAAAAAAGTCGCCCGGCTTCCTCGGTCTTATTTTAAGCGGAAAGCTTACTTTGTCCGCATCCAGAAGCACGGAAGACTTCCCGTCGCCGTAATCTTCGGACTTCTCTTCCATGGACGCCTTAATCACCATGGATGCCCCGTTTATAGTAACATCACAGGGCTGTGCCATCTCATATTCCCTGATCTTTACGGGCAACTCCGAGGTTATCGTCAGAAGGGCGTATTCCTTGATTATCCTGACGCCTTTTGGAAGATAGAGCCTGTCGCCGGATTTCCCTTTCTTGATGAGTCCGATGATGCCTTCAATATGGATAAAGCTTATGCCTCTTAACCCCTCGGTCGCCTCAATGGCGCGCCTGAGAACCCTTCTTAATATCACGGTGTCCATCCCCTCCAGGGGAGAGATGAACAGCTCGATCCTGTCCGCGGTCTTCCTGCTGATAAGCTTCATTAATGTCTTTGTGACTATTATATCAAGGTAACGTTCCTCTTCCTGCAGGATTGAGGCGGTGACGCCGAGAGAGCTTATTAATCTGGGGTTGCGCTTTTTAAGCCCGGGCATGACCGACAGTCGTAACCAGTTCCTGAAATAGTCGGTTCCGAGGTTTGATGAATCAACAACATATCCGGCCTTTTCTTTATCGAGAAAATCCTCGATGGCGGGCCGTTCTATCTCTATCAGGGGCCTGATTATATTACCGCGCTTAACGGGTATGCCGGAAAGCCCTTTAGGTCCCGTCCCTCTGATGAGCCGCATAAAGATGGTCTCGGCCTGGTCATCGGCATTATGCGCAAGCGCAATTTTATTCGCGTTGATCCCGTTGGCTGTTTGATCAAAAACCTTATATCTCAGTTCCCTTGCGGCCTCCTGTTTGTTAAGGCCGTGTTCCTTTATATGTGAATGCACATCTATGGACCTAACAATAAAGTTTACATCCAGTTTCTTGCATAGACTTCCGCAGAAGTCTATCTCCCCGGAAGTCTCATCCGGTCTCAGGTGGTGGTCAATATAAACAGCATGTAATGACAGGCTGTATTCCCCTCTCAGCCTGTTCAGGATATGAAGCAGGCAGACCGAATCGGGTCCTCCTGAAAGGCCTGTAAGAACGGTATCTCCGCCTGTCAGCATGGAATGCTTATTGATTGTGGCGGTAACTCTGGCTGTAATATTCAAGCTTTGCAATATAATTGACCTTTAATCCGGGATTTTCAATAAAGAACAATGACCGTATTAGTATATATGAAATACATAATAAACCTGAACATTGCAGTGGATCCATTGAATGAAAACGGGTGGAAGCGCAGTTTCCGTAACGACGGGTTAGCGAGGGGGAAAACTGAACGGTCGGGTCCGAGGGCTCCCATGGATTGAGCCGGGATGAGATTCAGTTGCTTAATTGTTTTTAAGGCCTTCCGCGGCTTTAATGTTCTGCGGATTGATTTCCAGCGCCCTTTGGAATGTGCTTTTCGCCCTTGCTTTGAACCCGAGCTCCAGGTACAGATAACCCAGTTCCGCCATATAATCCGCATTGCCGGGATCAAGCTTAAGCGCCTTTTTCATGGAGACTTCAGCCTCTTTTGTTCTGCCGCTTTTCAGAAGAGCAATGCCATAATAGAAATGATATTCAGGTACCGAGCCGTCTAAAACGACAGCTTTCCCGAAAACCCTGAGCGCCAGGCCATAGTTCTCTTTATTGAAGAAGAAGTCGGCGTCGAGAAACTCTTTTCCTTTATTGAACTCCATCCTGGCCGTTTTTTTTGCGTCATGTATGTTTGGGCTCGGTTCAGCCTGCTGCTGTTTCCGGATGGTTGGATTTGAGAGCGTCTTGTAGGCCTCGGTTATATATGCAAAAATAGCATTCAGCTTTTTTTTAAGGGGATCGGACTGAAAATGCAGATACCTGTCGGGGTGGAACTCTTTCGCCATCTTATGATATGCGCATTTTATTTCATTCAGAGAAGCATCTCTGCTGATATTCAGAATTCCATAATATCCGAGGGATTTATATTGCTGGTATGTCCCCTCAATTTTATCAACAACGGCCGGATCAAGTTCCGGTTTTGGCTGCACGGTTGCTTCCTCCGTATCCGCCGGAGCTTCCGGCCTGTTTCTTGTGACAACATCAATTATCCGTGTATTGTAGAGTGAGCAGATAATTTTAAGGGTTTCCGTTTCATCGAGGGGAGAGACGGAGATAATATCCCCAATTGTCCTGTCGCCGTCTATAATTGATAATATCCTTTCATCATTCTTATCTGGTCTGATTTCACGCAATCTGTCCGGATTGTTTGATGAAAAAAACATGGCTGAATCGAGAGGAGGACAGTTATTCCTGATTTTCTCGATATTATCCATTGATTTAATCCCCTGGTAAATAAGGTTGCTGTCATCAAGCTTGAGAGTAATTAACTCTTCGGGAGGTATCGGGTCGTTGTTGAAAATAAAGCTGCCCTGTTCTAGCCCGAGTATATTTACTACTATTTTTTCAGCCTGGTAACGCACGGCACCGAGCAGATCGCGCGGTTGGACGTATCCAAGTTCAACAAGCGCGGCGCCCTGAGGTCTGCTGGTTTTCTCTATAAAATCAAGGGTTTTTTTGTATTGATACGGATTGATCTTTCCCTGGTTGAGAAGCATTTTCGCGATGCGATCGTCTTCTTCATCGGAACTGGAGAAGACAATCGCGCCTTTTTTGAAGTAGATCTTTTTTGTCGACAGGCCGGTATTCATCTGTAGTATGCCGGTTTTGCCTGTTCTTTTAATCCCGGCAAGTATGTCTAACAGCCTATAGTTGTTTAAATTGCCCTTTATATGGCCGATTTTCTTTATCCCCAGCTTTAGTCCGGATGTTGTTTTATCGACCCTTACCACTTTCACCAGGTTATCGACATCAATATCGTCGGCTTTGATCTTGAGAAGTTTTGAGTTGAGGTGTTCGAGAACGGAAATATCTTTTATAATACATCCGAGGCCATCAAAGGAGAAATCCGTTACCACGGCGCGCAGCGCCTTATCCAGAATGACTATTTCACAATCCGAATTTAAGTTGTATCGGGAGAAATATCGCTGATTGTAAAAATCCAAGGCACCCATAGCATGTTAAAAGTTATGAATAAACAAATTCGCAATAATTCCAATATTGAGAACTAAGCTGCCGGAAATCAGACCGGTATATTTTCTGCCACGCATGATCTTTTTCTCAGTCATAATATAAGCTTCGGTTTTTAACGCAATGCCAGTCTATTTTCACTATACATAATACATATTATACACCATAATTCCGCGAGGTGATACGGAAAATTAATCTGATACAAAAATGCGACGGGGACAGGCATTTAAGCCGGCCCCATGCTCACATTTCTACTACCTCAATGCACTGCACGGGGCAGACCTCAACGCAGCTCATGCATCCAACGCATTCGCCGGCCTGAAAAGGGTCTGTTTTGCCGTCGGGGCCGAGCTGAAAGACTTCCACCGGGCAGATATTGATACATTCTTCACATCCGGTGCATTTTTCTATGTCTATATTGATCATGAACATAAAATCTCCTGGACCTGGGGGTTTTTCTTAATCAACGGGAGTTACCACGGCCATCACGACCATACGGCTGTCTTTTGCCTTAAAACCGTGGGGCTCCATCGGGTCGCAGAGTATACAGGTCTTCTCATCGGCCTCGATTTCTTCATCTCCTACGGTAAATATTCCCTTGCCCTCAACGCAATACATGAGCAGGCGCATCGGGACCTTGTGTGGTTTAAGCTCCTGTCCGGGCTCGAGACACATCAGAGCGATTCTCATCTCGGGCTTGTCGGCAAGCATCTCCCTGCCGATCCTGTCTGGAAAGAACGTTATGAGTTTTTTAAGGTCAAGTATCTGCATGTTTCACCTTCCTTTATGAGAAGGATATCCGTTTCCTGCGATCAATACCATGATTTTGATCATACTCTTTTATAATCCCGGTGATTTTTCTCCGGCTCAATATGGACGATTACATCAACAACCGAGGGAAATTCTTTTCTGATCATTTGTTCAATATGCTCGCTAATATCGTGGGCCTTCTGTGTAGTCATGTCCGGTGCGACCAGCACCCGCATATCCAGGTAGATAGAATTTTCGCTTCCCCGTGTCCTGATGTTGTTGCATCCCCTGACCCCATCGACATTCAGGACCAGCGATTCAATAATGAAAGTGTTCAGGCAGACGGTATCTACAAGAGTGTTGGTTGCATTCTTAAGTATGTTGTAGCCGATCTTTGCGATAAAGACCGCAATGACCAGACCCGCAATACTGTCTGCGGCTTTAAAGCCGGTTTTTATTAATATAAGACCTGCGATAACGGCGATTGACGCTATGATGTCGCTTTTTGTATGGGCCGCATCCGCAAGGAGAAAATCGCTTTTTAATTCTATGCCTTTCCTTGCTTCATATTTAGTTACAAATATATTCACTCCCATTGTGACCAGCATGACCATAAAGCTTGCCGTTGTCACGACTGTTTCGTGTCCGCTTTTAAACGAGAAGAATACTTTTTTAAATATCTGGAAGCTGGTTACGAATATCATGAAGGATATTGCTATGGTAAACAGGGTCTCGAATTTCCTGTGGCCGTAAGGGTGTTCTTTATCAGGGGGGTGAGATGCTATCCATATACCGATCAGGCCTATGATATTTGAAACCCCGTCAAACAGCGAGTGGAAACCGTCTGATGTTATCGAGATCGAGCGTGTAAAATAACCGAAACTGATTTTTGCAGCCGCAACCAGTGAATTCAGTATTAAAGTCAGAACTAATACACGCTTGACCTGGCCTGATCTATCTATTGAAATATCGCGCCCCACCTGTCCTTGAATTTCCTGAAGGAACCCTTACTGATAGATTCTCTCATATTTTTGAAAAAATTGAGATAAAAAAATAGATTATGGGTGGTATTCAGCCTCATTGACAGAATTTCCCTTGACAGAAACAGATGCCTTAAATACCCCCTTGAGTAATTCCTGCAGGTGTAGCAGCCACAGTCGGGGTCAAGCGGGCTATCGTCTGATTTGAATTCAGCTCTCTTAATGCTGACTTTACCTGAACCGGTAAATAACGTTCCATTTCTTGCATTCCGCGTAGGCATGACACAATCGAACATATCAAATCCTGCTTCAACCGCTTTTAACATATCGCCGAGATCACCGATTCCCATAAGATATCTCGGCCTGTCAGCGGGAAGAACAGGTGCGTTGAAATAAATAATCTCGTGCATCGCTTCTTTTGGTTCCCCGACGCTTAACCCGCCCACCGCGTAACCGTCGAAGCCTATATTTATAATCTCTTCCGAACTTTTTCTTCTGAGATCCTTAAACAGACCACCCTGAACAATGCCGAACAATGCCTGCCCGCTGTTTTGAGCTCTCTTGCACCGCCCGGCCCATAATGTTGTCAGGTCAACGGACTTTGACGCGTATTCGTAAGAAGCCGGATATGGAATGCATTCATCAAACGTCATGGCTATGTCCGAGTTGAGAATGCCCTGGATTTTCATGGCTTCGGTAGTGCCTATGAAATGAAGTGATCCGTCTATATGAGACCTGAAATGGACCCCGTTTTCTTCTATTTTCCTAAGTGGGGCGAGGCTGAACACCTGAAATCCGCCGCTGTCGGTAAGAATTGGCAGGTCCCAGTTCATGAATTTATGAAGGCCTCCGAGTTTTTTGATCGGCCCGGTCCCGGGCCTTAAGTATAGATGATAGGTATTGCCGAGCAGAATTTCGGTCCCGATATCCTTGAGCTCCTCGGGAGTCATGGCCTTAACCGTGCCGAGCGTGCCGACAGGCATGAATACGGGGGTGTTGATAATTCCTCTTCTTGTTTCTAAAGTCCCTCTGCGCGCGTTTCCGTCGGTTGCAGAAATTTCAAATTTCATAAGCCCTCTCAGTTTCCGGTAGTCGGTTGTGATTTCATTTAAAGCAATAGTATACGTAATGTTTATGGCAAGACTGAAGCGAGAATAAAGTTTTTTTTTGATATAATTTTTTTTGCCTTTTTTGCTTGACAAGCCGAGCTCTATCGGTTATAGTATCGCTTGTTCTTTGAAAACTAATGAAGGTGCGTAGCATCCTGGCAATTTCAGTAAATTAATTCAAGAGTAAACAGGAAATCAAATGAGAGTTTGATCCTGGCTCAGAACGAACGCTGGCGGCGTGCCTAACACATGCAAGTCGAACGGGATAATATC
>VAPF01017093.1_pt1 | contig 12568 bp, 10 predicted proteins | sample 3393931 | NCBI WGS metagenome assembly VAPF01 (sample SAMN08290437, study PRJNA428436) | hydrothermal vent metagenome | isolation source: Deep-sea hydrothermal vent chimney | place: Atlantic Ocean: South-mid Altantic Ridge | depth 2773 m m | reverse complement strand
CACGCCCTATTTACCCCATGGCTGCGTTGAAACTCCTTGCAATAGAACGACTATTCCGCGTCATTTCGCCTTGCCATGGAGAAAATATGACGCACACTTAAGCCTAAATCCCAAACGCTACGGGTATATCGAACACCAAACATTGTGTCGCCAGAATTCAGGACACAGATTATGTCTGCATAGCCGGAATAATGCTGCGTTGGGAGAGAAATTTTGACACTTTGATTTTCTGTAGTATTGGTTGCAAATTCATAGCCAGTGTTTGTAGGAGTGCCAAAATTACTCATGCTGCTGATGGTGCAAAAAGGATCAGCACCATTTGCATTTGCGCGTTTCATGCGAACATAAACCTTATTGATTGTATTATTACCCACTTCCTTTGTTAACGAGCAATGAATTATTGCCGTGCCACCTGATGTCGTTGTGTTACCAAGGGATGTTTTACAGTCTTCTGCGGTGGCTGGCGTTGAAAGCATAAACAAAGTTGCCGCGATGCTCACAGATAATATGCCAAGTTTATTTATATTGCTGATTAGGTTTTCTCCTTGATTTTTTATACGCTCCAGTTTTCACCTGTAATGGTTTGTGTATCAAAGAACATGAGGTGAGCATGTCAGCATTACTTTGGAGAAGTCAGTATATTATTTTAGTGATTTATTAATGCTTAAATATGTGAATTATTGCCATGTTGTCGAAGTCTGAAAATAAGAAAACAATCCACCATCTTGGCGATAGCTATGTTTACTTCATCCAATATCAATATCGAAACCTTGTCGCTGCCCGCAGCAATCACCTAAATAGTACGGATAATGTATGCCAGTTTGCCACCCGGATTTTTACACTGGCCGGCAATCGTTATTTTGTCCTGTTGCATGTAGGTGTTTTGTAGGTTGGTGAGTTCATTTTTTCGTTGTTTCAGCAAAGAGAGGCATTTCGTTAGTGGCAAGCAGTGTTTGCGTGCTCACTTGTGAGTTAGCGCCAGACGTTTTCTAAGGCTTGAATACCCCGTCAGGTTTGTGTTGTTGCGGAAATCCTACCGATATTATATTGTAAGTTCACTATTATGCAGTCTGATCTGCGGGCATAACGAGCTCCATGTTACAATTTCCCGATGCTCATCCTCCCCCTGAAACTCCTCCCGTTTTTTCCTGAAATAAAGCGCATCATCATCGCGTACAGTGGTGGCCTGGATTCTCATGTTTTACTTCATACGATTGCTGCCATGCGTGTAGAACTGGCGGGTTGCGAATTCATTGCTTTGCATATTAATCATGGTTTGAGCGAAAAGGCCGGACACTGGACAGCACATTGTGCAAGCCAATGTGAAACACTGGATATTCCGTTTGCAAACATCAACGTTGATGCTAAAAACAAAACCGGTGAAAGTCCGGAAGCCGTGGCGCGTGAGGTGCGTTATCAGGCTTTTGGTGAATTCATGCAGCCAGGGGATTGTTTGCTGACGGCACATCATCAGGATGATCAGGCGGAAACATTGTTGATTCAATTATTGCGTGGTGCCGGACCACGGGGTCTGGCGGCCATGCCGGGTTATTCCTGTTTTGCTGAAGGCTGGCATGCGCGCCCCCTGTTGAATTTTTCACGGGATGAGTTACATGAATACGCGCAGCAGATTGTTGTGCAAAATAAACAGCCATTATGGATCGATGATGAGAGCAACAGTGACACACGTTTCGACCGTAATTTTTTACGGCACGAAATCATGCCAAAACTTAAATCACGCTTTCCCGGAATGGCAACGACATTGTCGCGCTCGGCCAGTTTGTGTGCAGAGGCAGCCGGATTGTTGGTGAGTGTCGCTGCGGACGATTTAAAACAGGTAGCCCGCAATGACGGCGCATTTTCGGTGACGGGGTTGCGGGCACTGGGAGAGGTGCGGGCGCGTAACCTGTTACATCAGTGTTGTCGTGACCAAGGTCTGCCAACACCTTCAGCGGCGCAGTTGCAGTGTGTTTGGAATGAAGTGATTGGTGCCTCGGAAGATCGTGAACCGGTGGTGAACTGGACTGGTGGAGAGGCGCGGCGTTATCGGGATGCGCTGTTTATAGATGCGCCATTATTGCCGCATGATGCCACATTGTCTCTGTCCTGGAATAGACAGGAGATGTTATCGATTCCAGGTTTGGGCAGATTGTGCGGCGAGTCTGTGGCAGGGCAGGGTATTGCATTATGGGCATTGGACGGTAAAAAGCTCGATATTCGTTTTCGTCAGGGAGGAGAAAAACTGCGCCCTGTGGGTCGCGCTGGCCGCCATGCTTTGAAAAAACTGTTTCAGGAGGCCGGTATTCCGCCTTGGCTGCGCGCACGTATCCCCCTGCTTTATGCTGATGGACAATTGCTAGCGGTGGCAGGCCAGTGGGTGGCGCATGAGGCTGCGGCGCAGTCGGGCGAGCAGGGTGTGTGTCTGCGCTGGTCACCCTCAGGCTGATTGTCGGTCTGTGGTATCATATGGCATATTTTTCAGGACAAGTTTGAATTATTCGTTATGCCCTTTCTGTTCTTTTTTCCTGCTTTTATCACACTGACTTTTTCTTCAATGACTGTTGCGGAAGAATCGCCGCCACCGGCCGAAAAATACGTGCATTCGCAACAGCAATGTATCCGTTGTCATGACGATAAAGCCGAGTTGCAACAAATACTCACGGTAAGTCTGGGTAAGTGTCAGAGCTGTCACGAAACAGCAACACCAGATAAAGCACCTGCTAAACATCAACAGAGTGTACGTGAATCATCGACTCAACTGGACATACCTAAACGTGCCGTGGTGCCCAATCGTAAAGCGGATTATGGTATGCGTTATCCACCGTATGCGCAGCGCTCACGTTTGGGGAATGCGGTCAATAAAATGATATTGATTCCTGCGGGTGAATTTATTATGGGTACCAATGATCGTTTGCCCGATGAAGGACCAGAGCATACGGTGAACCTGCCTGGTTTTTATATCGATCAGTTTGAAGTCACAAATTTACAGTATAAAAAATTCAATGATGCTACACGGGCGCGCTCACCTGATCACTGGCGTAATCGCACGTTTCCACCGGGTAAGGCAGACCACCCTGTGGTTTATGTGAGCTGGAAAAATGCCAAAGCCTATTGTTATTGGGCGGGAAAACGCCTGCCCACAGATGCTGAGTGGGAAAAAGCAGCGCGTGGCACCGATGGGCGCATGTTTCCCTGGGGCGATGAGTTTGATACAGCCAAGGCCAACACGCCGGTGCGCTGGCAGGAAGTTGGTGTGTTTGGTGACACTAGCCCGGTGGGCGCGTTTGAGGCGGGCAAAAGCCCCTATGGGGTTTACGATATGACGGGTAATGTCTGGGAATGGACAGCGACCTGGTACAAAGCTTACCCAGGGAATACGACAGCGGCTGAAAGTTATGGTGAACGCTACAAAACCCTGAAAGGTGGCTCATGGTTTGATTGTTCATTTTACAAATGCGGTATTTCTGCACCGGTCTTTAATCGTTCTTTTTTTGCCAAGAAAGTGAAAAATGATAGCTTTGGTTTTCGGTGTGCAAAGAGTGCAGAGTAAAATATGAATTAAGTATTAAATCACTCTGTTAGCACGTTTGATTGAAAATACCATCATTCCGGCATGTTTTTAGCTGGAATCCAGAGGTTTAAACCTTCGGGTAAGCGTTCCAGTGCAGTGGGAGGTTATGTTGTCGTGGTGTTGGAAAGTGGCATGTTATAAACGCAGAGGTCGCAGAGATGCAAAGGACGCAGAGAAAAACACTAAAAATCTTGCGTCCTCTGTGTCTCTTTGATCTACATATAACGATATAAAGGAATAGTAAAGGTGAGTAAATATTATTTGCTGATTGGTTTGATGCTGTTATTACTGGTTGCATGTGAAAGCAATACGGCTGATTCTGCTAAATCATCGGTTTCTTTACATATACCACAGGTGCTGATTCCTGCGGGCGAGTTTATTCGTGGCAGTAATCGTGAAGATGATCCCGTTATGCGCCAGAAATATGGTTTTCCTGCACCATTGTTTGTTGATGAGCATCCACAAAAGAAAATACACCTGGATGCTTTCAGGATGGATACTTACGAAGTCACCAATAAACAGTTTAAGGATTATATGTTGAGCACTAATCGTATGTTGCCTTATGCGTGGGTAAGTAGTGGTTATGCAATCAGTGAAGATCAACTGAATGCGCTGGATGTTGAAAAATTACATAAAATGGTGATGGATGTTTTTGCGATTGACGCTGATACAAAAGACATGGGTAAAGAAGCATTGATTGTTGTTATGTTGAAAAAACAGCAAGAGCAGGATAATTATCCAGTAACGGGCGTTAACTGGTTTGCAGCCAAAGAGTTTTGCGCATGGCGCAATGCACGTTTGCCCAGTGAGGCAGAATGGGAAAAAGCGGCGCGTGGTTCAGAAGGACTGGAGTATCCCTGGGGAGATTCGTGGAATTCTGGCATTGTTAATGCCGGTAATGATGATAAACAGAATGTCGACTTGGCCCCGGTGGGTAGCAATTCCAAAAACAAGTCGCCTTACGGAGTGTTTGATATGTCCGGTAATGTTTGGGAGTGGGTGGCTGACTGGTATGAGCCTTATGCGGGGTCAGGTCATCAGAGTGAAGCCTTTGGAAAACAGAACCGGGTTATTCGTGGCGGTGGTGGTGGCGGACATTTTGCCCTTAGCTATTTTTTCCGTGGCGCGACACGACAGTTCGCTGAACCCGAAATGGAAAGTGAAGATGTGGGGTTTCGGTGTGTGAGTGATGTTTAGGCGCATTGAAAGTGTACGGTGTTATTAACATAGAGGTCACAGAGACGCAGAGTTTTTATTTACTTTTCTCCGTGCCTCTGCGACCTCTGCGTTTATTATTTGATATGTAAAAAAAACACTCTCACCGTTTGCGCACCTTGGCATAGGCAACTATGTAGGGTGGCACGTAGTATGTGTCCACGCGGTGATTCTCCGTCCGTGTGGGCAAAAAAACCTGCCCACCCTATAGCTGTATCTAAGTGCTCAATGTATAAACTCAATACATAAAACGGTCAGAGTAACGGACGGATCAGGCTTTGCCCTGTAGCTGAAGTATGATGGCTTCGTTTTCCAGGGTGGAGGTATCCTGAGTAATTTCCTCACCGACGGCGACGGTGCGTAACAGACGGCGCATGATTTTACCGGAACGGGTTTTGGGCAGGTTGTCGGAAAAACGCATGTCATCAGGTTTAGCAATGGAGCCAATCTGTTTGGCAACCCAATCACGCAGCTCGGCGGTCAGTGCTTCATCGATGCCATTTGTCGGACGTTCTCCACGCAGTACCACGAAGGCAAAAATGCTTTCACCTTTCACGTCATGGGGGCGACCGACCACAGCCGCTTCGGCAACTTTAGGGTGGGCCACCAGCGCGGACTCTACTTCCATGGTGCCGAGACGATGGCCGGAAACGTTGAGCACGTCGTCGATGCGGCCCATGATCCAAAAATAACCGTCTTCATCACGGCGGGCATTGTCACCGGCGACATACAGTTTGCCGTCGAACATTTCCCAGTAGGTGTCGTAATAACGCTGGTCATCGCCCCATACGGTACGAATCATTGACGGCCAGGGTTTACGAATGACCAGCACACCCCCTTGATTGGGCTCAGTGATGGAGTTGCCTTCGGCATCCACAATGTCTGCGGCGATGCCGGGCAGTGGAAGGGTGCAGGAGCCGGGTTTGGTGGCTACGGCACCGGGCACCGGCGCGAGCATATGTGAGCCGGTTTCAGTCTGCCACCAGGTATCAACGATGGGGCAGCGTTCGCCACCGATAATTTTGTGGTACCACATCCAGGCTTCGGGGTTGATGGGCTCACCTACGGTACCCAGCAGACGGATGCTGCTCAAGTCATATTGATTTGGAAAGTCATCTCCTGCCTTCATCAGGGCGCGGATGGCGGTGGGTGCCGTGTAAAAAATCGTGACGTTGTGATCTTCGCAGATTTTCCAGAAACGCCCGGCATCCGGCACTGTGGGCGCGCCTTCATACATTAGCATGGTGGCACCCACGGCCAGAGGCCCGAAGGTTACATAAGTATGGCCGGTGATCCAGCCCACATCGGCGGTACACCAGAAAATGTCGGTATCGTTAATGTCGAACACCCATTTCATGCTGGTAATGGCATTCAGCAGGTAGCCAGCGGAGGAATGTTGGACACCTTTGGGTTTGCCGGTGGAGCCAGAAGTGTAAAGCAGAAACAGGGGATGTTCGCTGCCTACCCATTCTGGTTCACAGGTGGATTCCTGCCCTTCAACAAGCTCATGCCACCAGATATCACGGGAGTCAGTAAAGTTGATATCATGGCCGGTGTGTTTTAATACAATGACTTTTTCGGCGCTGGCACATCCGTTGTTGAGTGCTTCATCAGTTGCAGATTTCAACTCGACAATTTTACCGCCTCGATGGGCACCATCGGCGGTGATAACAACTTTTGCACCGGCGTTTTCGATGCGGTCTTTCAACGATTCTGCCGAGAAACCACCGAACACCACGGAATGTGTGGCACCGATGCGTGCGCAGGCCTGCATAGCTATTACCGCTTCGGGAGTCATAGGCATGTACAGAATCACCCGGTCGCCAATACCAACACCCAGAGATTTCAGGCCATTGGCGAACTGGCAGACATCACGATGTAACTCAGAGTAGCTAATGTGCCGGGTGTCACCTTTTTCACCCTCAAATACGATGGCGGTTTTGTCGCCACGTTCGGCCAGATGACGATCCAGGCAATTGTACGAGACATTAAGCGTGCCATCGTTGAACCATTGATAATGGGGCGCGTTACTTTCATCCAATACAGAAGTGAACGGGGTTTGCCAGTCTAACTCATCGCGTGCCAGTTCGGCCCAGAAGCCTTCGTGATCGGCTTCGGCTTTGGCGCGCAAGGCATCCAGTTCAGCGCGGCTTTTGATGCGAGCCTTGCTGGAAAACTCAGAGGAGGGTGTAAACAGACGATTTTCTTGCAGGGTGGATTGGATATTTTTTTCCATGGTGTCTCCCAGGTTTTGCGGGCAAAAATCAGTCTGGGTACAGCGGATTTTTGCACAAAATGATGCTAATGAATTCTTGTTGCATGTTAACAGGGCGGCGGCAGGTGCGCATCTGTATTGGGCATATATGAGGGGACAAGAAGTCCGTGATACATGATTTTATGACCTGAAACAGGCCATTACATCCATGTTTTGGGTGTTTGAACTAAGCAAGTTGGAGGAGTTCAATCCAGAGAGACTAATAGAATGGCACCTCTCTTTTTTTAATGGCTGTTTTTAAGGTCTTATCTGTTGTCAAAAACTGAATGTACTACAATTTCAGTGTTTCATTGGTATAGAAAATAGAAATCGCCTGATCACACAACTTCTGAAGTCGGCATACACCATTCTGTATATTTACGGGTTTTCAATAATGGATTTTACAGCATTTTTAACACAGTCCAGGAACTCAAATCTAACCCTCTTCTTTTCTTTTCATTTCGCACGACGAAATTATATCGAAAGACAAAACAGAGAGACAAATAAGCCGGTAAAGTGTCTCTATGTATACGATAAAGCAGCGATAGATTACACTTGATGGGATCGCTAAAAACGGCATGAAAATTTTATGATTTCAGTTTTAAAAAAACTCAGTAGTTACCTTTGTTGAATCCATTTCATTCAATAACCAGCGTGAAGTCAATATCGGTGTTGAGGACTATAGCATTTACGAAAACGGAGAAATAAGATTTAGTGTCGTAGAATATCGTGACCCAGAAGCACAAACGCTTCATCGCTTTGTGACAACGCTGCCAACATCCATTAATCCAGGAACAATTGCGATGCTATATTTCGAATGCTGGACGATTGAAAAAACGTTCAATAACAGTAAAAACAACTTGAAGGAAAAAAGGCCTGGTCATCTGTTTTTAACGTACTAAAAAATCAAATGCGTCTTACTTCAATGGCCTATAACTTCATGCGTATTTTTGAAAAAGTATTCAAAAATACAAGACCCCGAACTCATGCATCCCTCCGATAAAAAATATACCAAGGTGCTGGAAAAAAGAGATCAAGCAGCTAAAGAAAAGAGCGGTTTTGTTAACCGGCTATTTCTTCAGTCAAGAATCAGCGCCTCTTTGACTTGCTTTAATGTCCAGCCTGTTCCCAGTAAAATCACAGCATTAATGATATAACGACTCGTTACGAGAAACTGCCACGACGCTATCAAACAATGCTTTATTCTGGGGCTTCGTTGGTATGCCTTTCCTGATTCGGGCTTACCTGCTCCAATTCCCCCGTCAGGCTGTGCAAGAAGGCGCTGATGTCACGCACGTCTTTTGCTGAAAGATTTTTGTTGAACTGAACCTTACCCATCACTCGGATGGCTTCTTCTAATGAGGCTACCGAACCGTTGTGAAAGTAGGGCGCAGTCAGGGCGATACCACGTAGTGGTGGCACACGCCACATGAAACGTCCGTCCGGGTTACCTGTGAATTCAAACCGTCCCAGGTCTTTGACCAATCCATATCGCTGTTCATAATCAGAGCCCAGGTTGTTGGGGAACAGTTCATAAAATCCATCTCCCATTTTCAGTGCTGGCCCTGGCGCTGGTCCGGCAAAGTTGGCACCAAAATGACAGGCAAGACAACCCGCGTCATTAAAGGCTTGAATACCTCGTTGTGCGCTGGCAGACAGTGCTGATTCGTCACCGGCAATATAGCGGTCAAAGGGGCTGTTGCGTGCCAGCAGGCTGCGTTCAAAACTGCTGATTGCCCGAGCAATGTTCACGCCACTGATGCTATTGAATGTATTTTTATCATCAGGAAAGGCATTGCGAAAGGCGCGCTGGTAGCTCGCGGACTGATTCAGGTGATCGACCAAAGCCCCGATGTGCGGCCAGCGGCTAATTACCGGATCACGTAAATGATCCAGTGTTTGTGCTTCCAGGCTAATGGCACGACCATCCCAGTACAGTACGGTTTGAAAACCGATATTCCAGAGGCTGGGAGCAGAGCGCTGGCTGGTTTTTCCGTCCTGCCCGAGTGACAGCGCCCGGTTGTCATCCCCCCCTTCTTTCAGGTTATGGCAACTGTTGCAAGAGATTTTGCTGTCCGTCCCCAATAATCGCGTATCAAAAAACAGGCGTTTGCCCAAGGCAGTTTTTTGGCTGCTTTGTGGGTTGTCAGCGGGGATTGGTGGGTGTTCGGGCAGGGGCTGTAAATAGTCAAATGCCAGTGCTGGCAGTGAACACACGAGCAGCAAGCTGCCGAAAAAGGGGGCTTTAAAAAATGTCATAAGCTTACAAATCCATGGGGTGACGATCAAAGTTTATTGAGGGCATGCATTTTACCCGAGCGTCAGTTGGTGTCCAGCGTGCTGGCCATACCGCCGTAATTTTGGCTGACATGGTGATAGTCAATCGTCAGGTTTCTGACGTTCGATGTTGTGATGTTTTTAACTTGCTGATTTAAAAGACATATTTTTTTTGGCGCTGCTGGCATAGCATTTGCTTTAGCTGATCGTAGGTGTCGATTGCGCACGATAGACATAGAGAAAGGAAATCCCATGGCAGATGATAAAGACAAAGATAAAAATGCTGATGATGATGGTAAGTCTAAAGGCTCCCTGGTAACAAAAATCCTTTTGTTTGGGGTTTTACCCTTAATGACGGTGATCGTTTTGGTAGTGGGCACACTGTTTTTTGCAGGAGTGCTTTCGGGTGGGGGGGATCATGCTGCGGATACCGCTGCCGCTGCCGAAGATGGGGAGGGTGATGGCGAAGAGGGCAGCTATGAAGAGGGTGATCATGCAGATGGAGACGGGGAAACTTTGCCTGCCATCTATTTGCCGATAGATCCTGCTTTTGTGGTGAATTTTGCCAGTCAGGGTAAAGCACGTTTTCTGCAAGTGACAGTGGAAGTTATGAGTCGTGACCCTCTTATGTCTGATCAAATCAACTTACACATGCCGGTGATCCGTAATAATTTGATGCTGCTCTTTAGTAGCCAGTCTTATGATGGCGTGAGTACGCTGGAAGGAAAGGAGACATTGCGCGAAGAGGCATTGGAAGTGGTGCAACAAATTCTCGAAGAGGAAACCGGTGACCCTGGCGTAGAGGCCGTTTATTTCACCAGTTTTGTCATGCAGTAATTTTTAGCATGTAGATAAACACAGCGTAATTCCCATAACAAACACGGTATACAAAAATGGCAGTTAATGATCTTTTATCACAAGACGAAATCGATGCTTTGTTACATGGTGTTTCCAGCAGCGATATCGAAACGGATGATGAAGAATTTGCCGATGGTGAGGCTCGTAACTATGACTTCACTACACAGGACCGTATTGTGCGTGGGCGCATGCCGACGCTTGAAATGGTTAATGAACGTTATGCCCGTTTATTCCGTATCAGTATTTTTAACATGCTGCGGCGTAGTGCGGAAATATCGGTAGGCGGTGTGCAAATGCTGAAATTTTCAGAATACATACACAGCCTGTTTGTACCCACCAGTTTGAATATGGTGCGCATTAAACCATTACGTGGGACCGCCTTGTTTGTGTTAGACCCCAGATTGGTATTTATGATTGTTGATAACTACTTTGGTGGTGATGGCCGGTATCACGCAAAAATTGAAGGGCGTGAGTTTACACCCACTGAGCTGCGAGTGGTGGAAATGATTCTTGAGCAGGTATTTATTGATCTCAAGGAAGCCTGGGCACCCGTAATGCAATTGGATTTTGTAAAGCAAAATTCGGAAGTTAATCCGCAGTTCGCCAACATTGTCAGCCCCAGTGAAGTGGTGGTGGTTAATACTTTTCACGTTGAAATAGAAGGGGGGGGGGGGGATTTTCACATTACTTTGCCCTATTCCATGTTAGAGCCGATTCGTGAATTACTGGATGCGGGTGTACAAAGTGATCGCGATGATACCGATGATCGTTGGGCCGAATCATTACGTGAAGAGGTAAAAACTTCTATGGTAACGCTTTCCTGTACGTTGGCGGAAACAGAAATCAGTTTGCGAGATATTATGGATATGAAACCCGGTGATGTGATTCCTATGAATGTTCCTGATCTGGTGACCATGAGTGCTGAAGGTGTGCCAGTGTTTCGTGGTAAATACGGCGTTTCGCGTGGCAGCATGGCGGTAAAAATTGTGGAACAAGTAAGCTTTCCGACGAAAGAAACTCATCAAATGATGCAAGAGGTGACCCATGACTGATACGACGGGTACAGAGGCGGGCGGTGACACGGGTGATGACTGGGCTGCCGCAATGAATGAACAGAGTGACGCGGAAGCGACGACGACCACGGCTGAAGAACCAACGGAAGGTGGCGATGCAGACTGGGGGGCTGCCATGGAAGAACAAGCAACGCAGGAGGCTGTTGCGGGGGTTGAGCAAGCTCCCATGCAAAACCTGGAAGCCGAGGAGGGCGGCATTTGCATGGGGGATGCCAGTCTTGATGTCATTCTTGATATTCCGGTCAATATTTCCATGGAAATAGGTGCTTCAAAAATCAGTATCCGCAATCTGCTGAAATTGAATCAGGGCTCTGTGGTTGAGTTGGACAGGCTGGCGGGGGAACCGCTGGATGTGCTGGTGAATGGTACGTTGATTGCGCATGGCGAAGTGGTGGTGGTAAATGAAAAATACGGTATTCGTTTGACAGACGTGATTAGTGCAGCCGAACGCATTCAGAAGCTTAAATGAGGTTAATGTGTTGATAAACAGATTTTCCAACGTTATTGCAATCGTCATTGTATTACTGACAGGCATACTCTTATTTTCTACGGATGTGCTTGCAGTAGAGAATCCTGCTGGCAATGATGCTGTGGTCATTTCTGAAACTGAAAAAGCCCGGCTCGGTAGCGGTTTATCAGATTCTAATATGGCCGGTAATCTTGCTCAGACGACGTTGGGTTTATTGGTGGTGCTTTTGGTGATTGGTGCAGCGGCATGGGCATTTAAACGTTTTGGGAATGTTCATGTTGGCGCACAGGGCCGCATGAAAATTATTGGTGGTATTTCATTGGGTACGCGGGAACGTGCGGTATTGCTGCAAGTGGGTGATCAGCAGTTAATTATTGGTGTTTCTCCGGGGCGTGTGCAAACCCTACATGTGTTGGATAAGCCCGTATTGGTTGAGGAAAAGCCGGGAAATGTAACGAGTTTTTCTTCACGTCTGCAATCCGCCATTCTTAATCGTAAGGGTGATGTCAATGAGGGAGAAAAATAATAATGTCTACTTTTTTCCCTAATATTTTTTCCAACAAACAATCACAAATTGTTTGTTGGTTATTGCTGGTTGCCGGGTGTTTGTTTCCGCTTGTTGCCCAGTCGGCTGATCCTGGTCTCTCGGTATTGTCGGTAACCACAGAAAAAGATGGCGGCCAGACTTATACTGTTGGCTTGCAAGTGCTGGCGTTGATGACAGTATTCAGTCTGTTGCCAGCCGCGCTGATTATGTTGACATCGTTTACCCGTATTGTGATTGTGCTGGCGATTGTTCGTCAGGCAGTGGGTATGCCACAGGCTCCATCGGGACAAATTCTCATTGGTCT
>VAPF01085501.1_pt1 | contig 12573 bp, 12 predicted proteins | sample 3393931 | NCBI WGS metagenome assembly VAPF01 (sample SAMN08290437, study PRJNA428436) | hydrothermal vent metagenome | isolation source: Deep-sea hydrothermal vent chimney | place: Atlantic Ocean: South-mid Altantic Ridge | depth 2773 m m | reverse complement strand
GCCATCTTAGATTGTCAAAGTGAGTGTCAAAGTCATTGTATTTAGTCGAAACCAATTTTCCATCGGCATTAATACCACTGGCAGGATCCATCACTAACTTATCCCCTGACGACCAGATATGCCCTATAGCCCCTTGCGCCCAATCACTATTTACCAGCGAGGTCACACGACTCAGTTTATCGCCACCGCCCCCGATCCAGCCCGGTTGAGTGCGCAGGTCAATTCGCCAATATATATCATCGTATTTTATTGTTTTGTTTAACGCAGGATTACCAACATAATTATTCGGCGTTATACCAAAAGATTTTTTCAAACTGCCCGCATCAGAGATACCCTTTTTAAAAGAGACTCGCACGCCTTTAGAGCCATCTCTGCCGACATCATCCACAGACAGTTCTGGGCTTGATTCAAAATAACGACCGTCAAAATTCCCCGATTCAAAATCGTCACAAAAAATAGTGCCTTTGGGAGCCTTGTCACAGCTAAAGCCCGACGACTTCATATCAGTTTCAGCGACAAGTGTTGAGGCGGTGACACTAAAAAAAAGTAAGCTAATGACACCAACAAATCGATTTGTATTTTTTGTGTTTTTCATCAAGTAATGACCTTTCTATGTTTATTTTTCTGTAACTATTCAAATATACGTTTGAGTATTGTTAGGCAGGTGACATAAATATTTTGTGAAATAGGCCACAATCCCATCTTTATTAGCGCTTTCGCACATCCAATGGAACTTTTTACGTTTTTATTGTACTTCACCCGCCAGTGATACGGCCTTAATCATCGCATAGCACTTCTGGCCCACTTTCAGATCAAGAACGTGCAAAGATTTGCGGCTGATACTGGCCAACAGAGGCACACCCACATCAAGCTTAACCTGCACTGCGTGGCTCTTCATATCAGGTGCGGATATATCAATGATTGTCGCTTCCAGAATATTCAAAAAACTGCTGGGATGGGTCGATTTTTGCAGGGCAATTCCCACATTACGAGCAAGAATATGCACCCGTTGTTGCTGACCTTTCAGGAAAGGCTGCTTTGGAATTAAAAGTTGACCGCCCGGAAAGCTCAGGTGAGTCAGCCCGAACGCCTCGTCATGTTCTTCAATGGTCGTCTCGATCACCGAGCCAGACATATCACCCAGATATTGGCTCAGCTCCAACTCAGAGCAAAGCTGGGTGATGTGCCCCATAGCCACAGACTTTCCTTCACGTAGCAACACCATAGTATCGGTAATCTGCAACACCTCTTGCAGTGAGTGGCTGACATAGATCACCGGAATATCCAGTTTATTATGCAGTTGATGGATAAACGGCAACACCTCCTGTTTACGCGCAATATCAAGCGATGCCAACGGCTCATCCATCAAGAGCAATTTGGGGCTGGCCAGCAGTGCTCGCCCAATAGAAACACGCTGCTGTTCACCCCCGGAAAGTTTATGGGGTTTGCGTTGCAACAAGCGCTCAATATCTAACATATCAATCACCGCCTGCCACTCGATATACCTCTCCTTTTTTGGTGTACGTTTATAGCCATACTCCAGATTTTTTTGCACACTGAGATGGCTAAATAGCCGAGGTTCTTGAAATACATAGCCTAAGGAGCGTTTGTGGGAAGGCAGAAAAATATGGTTTTTTTCATCCTGCCATATTTCATCAGAGACTCTCATATAGCCATTGGAGCTGCGTTCCAGCCCAGCAATGCAACGCAAAAGTGTTGACTTGCCAGAACCGGAAGGGCCAAACAGCGTGGTCACACCTTTGGCAGGAAGATCCAGTGCCACGTTGAGATTAAAACCTTCAAATGAAATATCAAAGCGGGCTTCAATGGGCATTGGTCGGAAACCTGCGATTAATCACGTAGACCATCAACAATACGATAAAAGTAAATATCAGCAGACCCGCTGAAAGCACATGAGCTGCGCCATAGTCCAACACTTCCACATGCTCATATATAGCAATGGAAAGCACTTGCGTCTCACCCGGAATGCTGCCACCCACCATCAGCACGACCCCAAACTCCCCCATAGTGTGTGTAAAGCCAAGCACTGCAGCAGTAATATAGCCACGCATGGATAACGGTAGAATCACACTGAAAAAAGCATCCAGACGTGAAGCCCGCAGCAGCAAGGCCACCTCCAGAGGTTTTCGGCCGACGGCGACAAAAGAGTTCTGCAGGGGTTGCACAACGAAAGGGAGCGAATAGATCACCGAGGCAATCACCAACCCGCTAAAGGTAAAAGTCAGCGCTGAACCCGTCAAATCAGCCCACGGCCCACCAATCACACCGTTCGCACCCAGTACGATCAACAGATAAAAGCCCAATACCGTAGGCGGTAATACCAGAGGCAGTGCAACCAGTGTCTCAACGATAGCCGCCCATTTTGATTTGCTATGCGCCAACCACCAGGCCAGCGGTGTGCTGATCAGCAGTAATATCAATGTCGTCACCGCTGCAAGCTTTAAAGTCAGCACAACAGGTGAAAGCAGATCCATTAAAGATACCCGTATTGCCGTATGGCATCACGCACCACATCACTTTTTAAAAACTCCAAAAAGTTTCTGGCGTTGGGGTTATTTTTTCCATACGTCAATAACACAGCCTCTTGCTCCAGCAGAGGGTAATGATCTTGAGGCACCAGCCAATAGGATGTTCGGTTGAAATGATTCTTTGGATTAAGCACTTGCGACAAAGCAATAAAACCTAATTGAGCATTACCACTGGCGACAAACTGGAACGTCTGCCCAATACTTTCCCCGCGAACAAGCTTATCTTTCAGTGTAGACCACAGCCCGATTTTTTGTAGAACATGCTGTGCTGCAGTGCCATAAGGTGCTGTGCGTGTATTGGCAATAGCAATACGTTTAATATCCGGATCGCTTAATCGCGCACGATCAATGGGCTGCTTATCACGGCTCCATAACACCAAACGCCCGACGGCATAGGTAAAGCGACTATTCGCTACCGCTTTATCCACTTCAACTAATTTTTCAGGGTAAAATTTATCCGCAGAGAGTAGTACATCATAGGGTGCACCATTTAAAATATGAGCATAAAGCTTGCCACTGGAAGCGCCGCTGATAATCAATTTATGGCCACTTTGCGCTTCATATTCAGGTGCTAATGCTTTAAGCGTCGCAAGAAAATTAGCAGCCACAGCGACTCGCACTTCACCTGCGTGCACATCAGGCAATAAAAAGATCAATATCAGGAATGCGAGTTTTTTCATAAACTCAGTGTATATACTCAACAATGCTAAAAAGCGTGAAAAGTTAATATGAACCCTTTATCAGGAACAAGACTTAACTTTGAGTATACCTGTTTCCAAATTTAGGTTATATGAATGTTTTACTTACAGGCTCAGGAATATCACTCTCCTGATCATCCGTATCCAATGCAGTGACTGAAAAGTAGTAAGTTCCACTATCAAGAGCGCTGAATTGATACTCCATCGTGTATGGATCAACCACTTCATCCACAAGCGTTATCGAATCGGGTGTTGCACCCATATACACCCTATAACCAGCAATTTCACTCATAGGAACAAAACTTCCATCCATGCGAGTTGTTGGAGCCGTCCATGTGAGGGTCGCACTGTTTCCAGCCCCCTCACCATTGCCCCCGCACCCTATCAAAGTCAAGCTCATGATGATAAGCATAGTGCTGATAATATAGTTTTTCATGGCATTCTCTTAATTTTCATAGTCACTTACGGTGCATTGTGCCGTTGATAACAGGAAACCGCTGTGATCATTAACTCGTTATATCTGTGATCACTGCCTCGTTATAACGGTTGCACCCATAAATCACTCCAATGAAACTGCAATCTATTTTCAATATCCAGATCAAAAACGAACTCTCTGAACCACTTCCAGAACAAGCGGCATATCGAGTTCTGCCTGCAAAGTCTCTTTAAACTCCTCCAGCTCTTCCTGACTCAACGTCTCTTGAACGATAAAATCGCACTTCACAATCGTCAGCATATCCGCGTGCTTAAGAACAACATTTTCAATCTGTACCGTTTTACCTGAAACCACATACCCCTTCTGCTCCAAAGCAGATAGAATTTTAGAGTCAAGAGCCATCGTTGCAAACGAAAGATAGAGCGGAATGGCAACGATCAGCGAAATAACCAAAGCATAAGTCAACCCCTTCTTGGCACGCTTGATCGGTGAAAAGCCCATAATAAGAAAGGTCAGTGATGCAGCGAAGACAATGCCCACAAAGTTAGTGATAAACAGCAAAAGTGCCGGATAGAATATATCCATGTTCATCCACCCCAGCCCGATACCTGCAGTCGCAAGCGGTGGCACCAGAGCAACAGCAATCGACACCCCTGCAAGTGAGCCGACAATTTTTTCATTATTTTGAGCATAAGCAGCCGCCACGCCTGATGCCAGTGCAACAATCAAATCTAAAAGAGAGGGGCTGAGCCTTGCAGAAATCTCGTCCGTCAAATTTTCGAGCGGCAAGACAAAAGCGATGGCAGCCGCACTTAACAGTCCGATCAACACCCCAATCAACACCGTTCGCATTGAGCCAAACAGTAAACTTTGATCATTGCGAAGTACACCCATCGCTGTCGACACAATTGGCTGCATCAAAGGAGCCAGCAACATTGCACCAATCACGACAGAAGCACTATTCAAAAAAAGCCCGACCGTTGCCAATATCGTGCTCAAAAACATCAAGGTCACATACGTTGGCTCTGTTTTGCCCTGTCTTCTAAGGTCGGCAAAAAGGTCTTTATAACGATCTTCACTGGCATGAGTAAAAAGTGGCAGAGTCTTTTGTACATAGCTGACCTCCTCACTTGTAACTGGCAGGCCTGATAACTTCAATGTCTCCTTATCCGAAGAGTCATTTTTAACTTCTGCCCAAAATTTTTCACTTGCAATGAACTTAACCGCCTGTTTTTTGACCGCAAATTCAACAGGCGTTTGTGTCACTTGCTCGCCATCAACCATCACATCAAGAGCCGGTGAACTCTCAATACGGAGTGACTCGCTTTTGATAAATCCAACGGAATCAGGAAAACTCGTATTTTTTGACTTTTTGAAAATTGAAACGTAAAGATAGTAGAGATAATCCGCTATAGATGCGGGGGAGAGCAAAAGCGCCGAAAGCTTGCCATCATTCACAGACAAGTATTCTTGAACAATAGAGGCTGCACCTGTGTGATTATCATGTTCGATAATCACGACACCGCTTGCGGCAGTATTGACCTCTTGACCTTTGCCTGTAGTTAACTTGACTTTATTCTGTTTGAGATGCTTTAATTTTTTACAAGAATTTATAAGCAGCTTATACCTTTCCCTTAAAGAGGTCTGCTTATAAGCAGCACTACTATAGGTGAGCGGTGGCGCATCTCCCACAACTGCCCCCCATAAAACAATATCATTATTTGCATAAAGCAGATCCAGCGGTTTGGGCTCACTTTCCAGTGCCACCTTCAGAGACTCGTCTATATTTTTTGGAATTTCAAAAGTCGAACGAAGTGTATTTTGATTTTTTTGAGCCAGAAAAGCCACGCTAAAGCCATGTTCACATGCCCTATCTAATACCTGCTTAACTTCACTGGTGTCACCACAAATGATAACTCGATCAGAATCTACAACAGCTTCATCTTTCAAAAAATCATCAATAAAAACCGTATTTAAAAGCGCCGCATACTGACTTTTGCTCACCGTCTCTAAAATACTTTCGCACTGTTTACCATAAATAAAATATACATTTTCGGTGACACTATTCATAAAACAATCTCTTTTATACCCAACACCCTAATCTGGAGCATTATAGATAAAATCGAGCTGTTTTGTGTAATGTGATCTTTTAATCCCGCAAGGAACCTGTTATTCAGATTTCGGCCAACCATCCTCAAACAAAAAATCTTCCAAAAGTTTACCTTGCCGCCAACCCGCCTGCTCCAACATTGGTTTGTCATAAAACTTTTCCACTGGGCCAATGCACAGCAAAGCAATCGGTTTGGCTCCTTCTGGGCAACCTAACAACTCAGCCAATGCTTTGGGGTCAAACAGAGAAACCCAGCCCAGCCCCAAGTTTTCCACTCTTGATGCCAGCCACAAATTTTGAATTGCACAAGCCGTGGAGCAGAGCGCCATCTCTTCCGGCAAGGTGCGACGACCGAACACCGTGCCATCATCCGGTGCTTGCACCACAGCAATCAAAGCCGCGCTCTCTCGTATGCCTTCGACTTTAAGCTGAAGAAACTCCTGCTGCCTTGCCACCAGAAGTTTAGCCGTTTCTATACGCTCTTGATCCACCAACTCTGCAACCGCTTCGCGTAATTCAGAATTTTTGATTTGAATAAAACGCCATGGCTGCATCAAACCCACAGAAGGTGCAGTATGCGCGGCACTTAGAATGCGCTGTAACACTTCAGCATCAATACTGCTATTTGAAATAAAGTGCCGCATATCGCGCCGCTCACGCATCACGCGATACAAAACTTCTTGCTCTGATTTGGAAAAATCAGTCGGCAAGACCTGATTCTCGCTGCCAAACTTCCTGATAACTTGTTTGTGCTTTAGAGTTAAATTCACCCTCTTGGCGAATCAGTGACAGATTGAATACCGCATGACCTGCAGCATCAACAAAGTGAACACTGCGCAAAGAATTTCCGCGCTGCACCATCCAGGCATCAGCGACTTTGGCCCAATGAATGTGTAGATGAAAATGGTCACTCTCAATATTCAGCCATTCGCCTCGCATTTTGAAGTCGCTGGCATTCAACATCAGCTCTGAAACTGCCCCGCCATCACTCCGCACCACAGCGCGTAAACGACCCCAATGAACTGCATCGGTCTCCACCAGTTTTAACACGTCAGATAAAACCGGAGTCACTTTAAACTCACCCGCTGGACTTTCGGCACGCGCCTCAGAAATAGCGGAAATAATCTGTGCCAAAGGCATATCGAAGTAGTTCACCACACCCCGCAAAGAGCAATCAGAGTTTTCATTCATGTACTCACGCACACACTCTTTCCACCCTTCCAGCCCCATGGTCAGCGAACGACCCCGCTTTTCATCACCTTTGATTTCACCTGTCAACTGATCATATTTATTCGCGTAACCGCGTGGTGTAATCATCAACCCATGTTTTAGAAAAGTACTGCTATTACCAATCAATACCGTTGTCAACATGCCGATATTGCAATCCATCATTTCGTCCAGACGTACAATCTGAATATCCTGTCTTTCACGGTAGGCGGACTTTACAATGGCCACAGGGGTTTCCGGTTTACGATGTTGCAACAAAATACGTTGCGCCTCGACAATCTGCCCCGTCCGTCGGCCGCTTTTTGGATTATACAAAGCCACCACAAAGTCACTCTGCGCCGCCGCTTTTAAACGCCTTGCAATCACCGGCCACGGAGTCAACAAATCCGACAAAGAAATTGAACAAAAATCATGCGTCAGCGGTGCGCCAACTAATGAAGCGCAAGCGGATAAAGCGGTGCTGCCTGGTATGACTTCGACTTGAATATCACTACCGGGTGTCCAGCCCGACTGCAATAACACTTCATAAGTAGGCCCCGCCATACCATAAACGCCGATATCCCCAGAAGAGATCAGCGCCACCACTTTGCCTTGCTTGGCCTGTTCATAAGCTTCAATGCTACGATCCAGCTCTTCAGTCATGCCCTTACGCACCACCTTTTTACCCTCAAGCTGATCTTGCACCAGCTTGATGTAGGTCGAATAGCCAATCACGACATCCGCCTCTTTAATGGCTTCAAGTGCCCGAGTACTCATGTGTTGCTTTGCGCCAGGGCCAAAGCCTACCAACAGAATTTTACCTTGATTCATGTTTATTGTTTCTCTGTGTCTCTGTGTCTCTCATCGTTCCATCGCTCACAATCGAAACCGTGGCATTCTTGCCATCAGCGCCCAGATATTTATACTTTTCAACCAGTAAGTCATTCATATTTTTTTGTGCCGCCAGTAACGCTGCCGCCTCCGCCACTGCGGGCGTACCCATGTATTTCAAAACCACTGCTGAAGGGTTAGGCACTTCCACTTGCGCCAACTGCTCGGCACTGAAAAAATGCAGTGGCCAGCCTTGTTGCTGTGCCAAAGCCAATAGCGCCACTTCATCATTTTTTTGTCGATACTCGCCAGTGCTGTCACAGCATCGCAATTTTGGTCAATTTGTGCTAAAGCTTGATCCACTGCCGTTAGCAATGTCTCCAGTGAAGCGCCTCGGTCACAGCCCATGCCTAGTATCAATTTCATACTCACCTTCGTTTGTCCGTCTATTGCTCTAAGGGTGGACGATACACCACCAATCGTTCATTCAATACAGCCCAGATTGCATCATCAATCTCACGTTGAGTGATCCAGAGCAGTGCTGGATACTTGTCTAGATCAACATCTTCAAAGCGTTCAAATTTATGAATATTAGCAGGCAATGGGGTTGGCCGTGTCCACCACTCTTTTGAACCACACTCTTGCACCAATGCAATCGGCTCTTCATTGACCACATGCGCTGAAACACGAGTAATATTGAGTTTGGGTGCTTCCACTTTCCAACCCAGTTCACGACCCAAAATATCGACGGGAATGGTTTTCCCGACATCAGAGGCCGTAGTCACCACCGCAACCGCGCCCAATAGATCCGCCAATTGCTGTGCGTATGCATTCGCGCCACCGACATGACCGGATAACACTGGAATCACAAATTGAGCGGCATCATCCACCACCAAAATACCGGGATCTTCATCTTTGGATTTGAGATGCGGTGCAATCAAACGCACCACAGCGCCCAGTGAAACAAAAAAAACAATTTGGTCATAATCGTTAAAAAAACCGGCCATTTGTGCCCGCAGTGCGCCTTCATAAGCATTCACTTTATTGGGCACACCCAACATCAAGTCAGCAAATTTGGCTGCGATAACAATTTCATTTTCAGGCATTTTTTCTGCCATAGAGGCGACTTGTTTAACACCGTGCTTGGTAATGGCGACAAGCGCCACACGCGGCTTTTGTATATTATTCATTTTTTACGACAACCTCGTATTATTTCACCGCGTTGGCGATTGGGATTTTTAATTAACATCAAAGAAAGATAATTGACCTTTTCACCTTGCAATGAGGCAACATCATTCACCACTCGTTCATACGGCGAACCCGCCTTTTCTATAAAACAACTGTGCTCTAACAGTTGGCGCTTCTCCAACAGGCCAATAATGTCATCAAGCAGAGGTTTCACCTTGAGCAGAATCAGAGTATCAAACTCATCCAGCATATGGTTAATCACTTTGAGACCATAACCTGCTGGAATAATCGCGACAGTATCATCCACCTCGGCCAGTGGCATTTGCACCCGTGCGGCAGCGGCATTAAATGATGGTACGCCTGCAACCACTTCAATTTCAATACTTTCATCCAGCCCTGTCACGGTGCGAGCCAAATGACCAAAGGTTGAATAGGTCGAGGCATCCCCTTCCACGAGAAACAGCACATCTTGACCGGCCTGTAATTTTTCCAGCACGGTCGATGCGGCGCGTAGCCAATACTTGGCTAAAATTGAAGCGTCATGCGTCATCGGAAATATCAGTGACATCTGTTGCTCTGGCAAAACCAGCCCAGCACGCAGCGCAATATCCAGTGCATAACTATCACTATGGGCATTACGAATCGGGTAGCTCCAGATTTTATCACTCTGCAACAACTCCCAGGCACGGCGCGTAATCAGGCCCGGGTTACCCGGCCCCAAAGAGACACCGTATAAAGTACCCTGATTCATTAACTTTCACCTCGCTGCGCGCAGACGATCCACACGGGATTTTCTGCTTGCATACGGTGCATGTGCAGAATAGGCTGGCTTCGGCTGGCTTGCAGTTGGGTGACATCCCACTTTGCATTTAATGCTTTCAGTGTTTGTGTCGCCAGCGCCAGATTTTCCAATGTAACAAAATTCATCACCAGCGCTCCTTGTGGCTTCATGCGCGACAAACAGAGCTTGATTAACTCCGCCAGTTCACCGCCAGACCCTCCAAAAAATACCGCATCAGGATCCGGCCAGTCATCCAACAAATCAGGCGCTTTTCCGTGTTGAACTCGATAGTTAGTCACCGCCATTTGCTGACGATTTTTCTGCGCGATGATGAAATCTGCTGCATTTTTTTCAATGGCATAAACATAACCTTGACGACATAAACGCGCTGCCTCCAGCCCCACCGAACCCGAACCCGCACCAATATCCCAAACAACACTATCAATACGCAGTTGCAGGCGCGCCAGTGACACCGCTCGCACTTCGCGCTTAGTGATTAACCCTTTGTCCGGTTTACGCTGGGAAAATGACTCATCAGCCAAACCAAACAGAGTGGTCGGCTGTGACGTGTGGCGTTGCAATATAACGATATTGGGATGGGCAAACGAATGTGTTGCCGCATCACTCAGCGACAAATCACGAATGATATTTTCATCATCAGTTAACAAAGCCTCAGCGACCGACAGTTTAAATGCCTCACCCAGACCGGCGCTGACCAACATTCGGGCAATGCGATCTGGTGAGTTTTCAGGGCTGGTAAATATCGCAACCAAATCGCTGGAGCGTACTGTTTTCAAAACAGTATAAAGGCCGTGTTCAGGCCCAAAATCAACACTCCATTCTCCCGCATCTTTGCTATGAACAGAGCAAATTGCCGCCTCCTGCCAAGCCAGACCTAAACGGGAAAACGCCAGTTGCAGTGTCGAGACATTAGGTATAATTTCACAAAGCTCGTTACCCAGTTTATTGATCAGGTAACGACCAATGCCGTGGCACATCGGATCACCTGTCGCCAGCACCACAACGCTCAAACCTGCCGCGTGTGCATCACGAGCCCATTGCGGCACTTTGGATAAACCATCAGCGATATCGTGTTGCTGTGCGGTTTGGCTAAACTCATTTTTAAATAGTAACAGTGTACGACGCGCACCAATGACAACATCAGCCTGACGAATGCGCTGAAGTGCTTCAACGCAAAGCCCCAGAGCGCCACTATCCAACACGCCTATAATAGAGACAGGAATAGAAGTTGTTTTCATTATTTTTATTTCTGGGAGTGAAGTTGCATAAAAAAGACCTTAAAAATACGGGTATGTATGGTAATCCAGAAATTGGTACTGGCTTTAATTTTTTTCCGCAATATCCATGATCGACTTATCGGAAAAACGACCGTGTTTCAGGCCATCAAGTCCATTCATTACGTGGATAACTGTCGTTTGTGATGCCATGTCTTGATTTATCAAATCACGAAAGTATTCACTTTGTGTGGCATATAGGCACATATCACCTGCACGACTGTTTACAAGTTTACGCAACTCGTCAGTCAGTGATAAATTTAAGCTGTTTACCATTATATTTGCCTCCAAAATAGAAAACGGTTAGCCTGACGTGTACCACTCATGATAATAAACATCAATATTCGCCACATTGCATCTAAAGCAATAAGTACCACGCTTGGTGTCAAAATAATAGGATCAGTTTATGGCTGAACGATTACACCTAAGTATTTTCGTGAGCCTCTGGCAAACTAACCACTGATTAAAACTCACTCAACAATCACATAATAAGTACCGCGCCCAGTGCCTTTTGCTTCAATAAGATTGAGCTTAACCAGCTTATCAAAATCTATCTTTCTGGATGCCAGGCTGCGTGAGGATATACTTCCATATTCACGCTGAGCTATGCTTCCATGGGCTTCAATATAATCCAATATTTGTCGGTGATGAAGCTCCAAGCGAGGCTTGGGCGGTGACTGCTCTGGCAGAGTTTTACGCACGCGACGAAGTTCGTCCAATATTCCATCTGCGAAATACTCCAACCATTCAGAAAAATCTATCTCTTTTGCTAAATCGTAATAATCACCTTCAAGGCCTACAGCCTTAAAGTAACGCGTGATATTACGATTGTAGTAATTTTCAAAGCTAAAAATTTCAAACAAATCGAGGCCAGACTTCCCTAAAATAGCCGTCGTGAGCAAGCGAGTCGTTCGGCCATTACCATCAATGAATGGGTGAATAATTACGCACTGACGATGAAATATTCCTGCCAAAATAACAGGATCAATTTTTCCAATATTATCCTTAATGAATACCAATAAATCTGATATTAATTTTCTAACATCTTTACTCTCTGGCGGAATAAAGACGATCTCATCTATCCTGCGTGGATTACGGATAATCACGGGTGCTTCGCGCAAAGCGCCGCAATGTGCGGGGTTATCCATCAGCCCATTAACGACTTGTTCTTGAATTACTTCAAGCGTATTAACGTCTAGCCTAAAGTTATCTGAGCGCACTTTTTCATATAAAGATTGGAGCGCATTATTGTAATTAAGCACCTCTCTTTCAGTATCTCTGATCGATTTTTTTTGTGTTTTAAGCAATCGCTTAACATCTGTTAGTGGCAGAGGATTTCCCTCAATGCTAGTCGATGCATAAGCAGACAACTCTCTAGCTTCAATCTCAAGCTTTGCCAGCTCTTGATGAGTGAGGTGGAACGACTTCAGCTCACCCAATGACTCCCCAATCTCCCTAATGGTCAGGAGAAGTTTATTG
>VAPF01003172.1_pt1 | contig 12613 bp, 10 predicted proteins | sample 3393931 | NCBI WGS metagenome assembly VAPF01 (sample SAMN08290437, study PRJNA428436) | hydrothermal vent metagenome | isolation source: Deep-sea hydrothermal vent chimney | place: Atlantic Ocean: South-mid Altantic Ridge | depth 2773 m m | reverse complement strand
TTTTTTTTGTTAAAAGGTTAACAGCCGCTGCAGGTTATCTCTTAAATATGAGATATTAGTCATAATCGCATCGCCGGAACTGTTCTCACCCTCCACCACCATGGCGGCTAAAAACGCCCGGGCCCGTTCCTTGGCCTCCGCCATACTGTCACCCCAGACCAGGATGAGAGCCAGGTTCGGATCATAATCACTGGGAATCATATAGGGGCGATCAATAGGGACATGGGTATAAACAGCCGCCCAGTCGTGATCCGGAAAAGAAAACCTGGTGATCGTCCCAATCCAGGGGGCAAACCCCCGGCCGGTATCCTCAGCCACCAGCCGTAGTTCAATACTTGCCCCTTTGAACTCAATATCCTTCTGGGAGTAACCGATTTTATCCCCCAGGGCCAGACGGATCTGCTCTCTGATGAGATTCGGGTGTCTGCCCTTGAGATAACTGATGCGGGCCGACACATCATTTTCCACCTGGATCCGGGTATTGACCTCAAGTAAATAAGGCTGGCCCTTACGATCAACAATCCACTCCCAGGTTCCGACGTTATCATAACGAACATGTGCGGCTAATTTCAGGGAGTATTCCACCACCTTGTCCAATACCGCCCTGGAATCAAAGTCATAGGAAAAGCAGGAGGGATCAAAACCGGGAGCCGCTTCAAGACGTTTCTGGCGGCCGGTACTCTGGATGGTGCAGTTCCGGGTACCAAAATGAAGACGCTCACCATGCCGGCTGCAGACCAGCTGCACCTCAAGATGATTATAGTCACGCAGACACTGCTCGATGAGTACCCCGCCATCACCGAACTGACGCTTGGCATAATTCTTCACCTGACGATAGACCCGCCGAAAATGTTCGACCCGGAAAACCTCTTCAATACCCATACCGCCGCCACCGGCCGCCGCCTTAATCAGAATGGAGGGCCTTTTGATATTCTGGCTGAGTTGATCATCCATGAGCCGCACCGCGATTTCTTCGGCCTCCATCTCGTTATAGATCGGGGCCGAGGTTCCGGGAATCGTGGGAATCCCCAGATTATTAGCTACCCGTTTGGTATTGATCTTATCACCAAGGTTACGAATCACCTCCCAGTTGGGGCCGATAAAGGTCAGGGAACGGTTACGGATCGTAACTCGGCGGGCAAAACGGAAATCCTCGGAGAAAAACCCGTAGCCGGGGTGGATGGCCGTACACTTGGTATGATCGGCCACCTCGAGAATATCGTTGGGATCGGTATAACTCGCTATCCGCCAGGCCTTTTTAGAATTGCCGCGGCTGTCCATATTGCGGCGGACATGCTCTGAATCCTCGTCAGCCTTGGTATAGACCACGGCGTAATCCAGGCCAAGATCCTTGCAGGCCTCCATAATTCGAATGGCAATCTCGCCGCGATTGGCGATTAACAATTTATCTTTCATTAATTTTTTTGTCACGGTAACTGTTCAGCAGTATCAGGTGCCCCAACTTTTCTCATGGCCAGGGTATAAAATATCGGCTAATATAAACCAATTTGCTGATACAAACAATCTTAACCTTAGCAGAACCACCCTTTAATTTATAAATTCATGGATAAAACAGCACCATCCGAGGCCACCCATTCCTTTATCAAACGCCTGCTTCAGCTCATCGGTCTTGCGAAATCACCTGACACCGCCGAAGATCTGGAGCAGGAGATCCAGGAACTTTTAGAAGACGGCCAGGAAAACGGCCTGATAAGCGCCCAGGAAGGCGAGATGATTACGTCCATCTTCGACTTCAGAGACAAATTAGCCAGTGAGATCATGACTCCAAGAGCCGAGATGGCCTGCGTCCCGGAAACGGCTGGGGCCACCGAGCTGATTGGCCTCATCACCGAGAAAGGCTTCACTCGCCTTCCGGTCTATAAGGACAGCATTGACCACATCACCGGCGTTCTGCACGCCAAGGATCTCCTGCGTTACTGCACGGAGAAATTGCCTCGTCTCCAGGCGGCGGACATAGCCAATCCGCCGACGTTCATCATGGAAACTCAAAAGATAGGGCAACTCCTGCGGGATTTCAAGGCCAAAAAATTTCATCTCGCCATCGTCACCGATGAATTTGGAGCCGTCCGGGGCCTGGTAACCCTGGAAGATGTCCTGGAAGAGATTGTCGGCGAGATCACCGATGAGTACGACAAGGAGGAGCTGCCCTGGCTAACCGTCAACCCGGATACCATCATCGCCGATGCCAAGATCGATGTTGAGGAGGTGGAATCTTTTTTTGATACCGCCCTACCGGACGGCCCCTACGAGTCCATTGGCGGCTTGCTGATTCACCAACTGGGCCGCCTGCCCGTCAAGGGAGACAATATCGAACTAGCCAATCTGCGCCTCCAGGTATTGGAGGCCGACAAACGGCGGGTAAGCAAGATTAAAATCAGCAAGGCTGCTTAAAAGCCGATGTCAATCCGCCGCCCTTACCTTCTGATTCTACTCAGCAGTCTGTTACTGTTCTGCGCCGCGCCCGGCCGCTGGTCAATCACCGCCTTCACCTGGCTGGCCCTGGTTCCCCTCCTTACAGCCGTGGATAACCAGACCCCAAAAAGGGCCGCGGCCCTGGGATTCAGCTGCGGGATCATCTATTACAGCGGCCTGATCTACTGGATCACCAACGCCCTCCACAACTACGGCGGCCTGAGCATAGCTCCGGCCCTGCTGGTAATGTTGTTGCTCGCCGCCTATATGGCCGCCTATATGGCTCTCTTCACGGCCCTTCTTACCTGGCTCAAAGGGCCGCTCTGGCTGCGGGCTCCATTAATCTGGACGGCCCTGGATTTCGTCAAGGCCCGCTTCCTCACCGGCTTCCCCTGGGAAGATCTGGGCTATTTCCAATACCACCATCCTCTTATCATCCAGTTAGCTGATCTCGGCGGCCATTACCTCATTACCTTTGTCATCGTCATGGTGAACGCCATGCTGACCACCATCCTGCTTAAAAAAAACCAGGTCTCCCGAGACCGTGGTCTGCTTATTCCCCTCATCATTATTCTGGCCGCCGGGGCTTATAATCTCTGGAGCTATGGTTATTGGCAGGGGTTGATAAAGAAGGCGGCAACGGTCAGGGTCGGCATAGTCCAGGGTAATATTGACCAGGCCGAAAAATGGCGGCCGGAACTACAGCAAAAGACCGTCAACACCTATCTGCGCCTCTCCCGGGAGCTTGAACGCCGGAGCCGCCCCCGCCTTATCCTCTGGCCGGAGACCGCCCTGCCCTTTTTTCCCTTCCACAATCCGCTCTTTACCGAGGTTCTGAGCCAGGTGCGGGTTTACAAGCCCCTTACTCTGATTACCGGCGCTCCCCATGTCGAAACAGGCCGGGGCCCGACCCGTTATTACAACAGCGCCTTTGCCATTCAGGCCACCCAAAACAGTATCCATCTGCAGCGCTACGACAAGGAGCATTTGGTACCCTTTGGCGAGTACATCCCCTTCCAGAGATACCTGCCCGCCGCCCTGCCCATAGTACAGAGTATGGGAAATTTTTCAGCCGGTCAGCATCAAAAACCGCTGCAATGCGGCCCGGCCCGCTGCGGGATGCTGATCTGCTTTGAATCCATCTTCCCCGCCCTGGCCCATCAATGGTGCAGCCTGGGGGCCAATATCCTCATCAATCTCACCAACGATGCTTGGTACGGCCGTTCCAGCGCCCCGGAACAGCAGTTATCCATGGTGGTCCTGCGGGCGGTGGAAAACCGCCGGGCACTAGCCCGGGCCGCCAACACCGGCATCAGCGCCTTTATCGACCCGCTGGGCCGCATTAAAGAGGCCTCGCCAATTTTTAAGAAATACCAGATGGCGGCCAATCTGCCGCTAATTCACCACAAGTCCTTTTACACCAGCCTGGGATATCTTTTCGCGCCTCTCTGCCTGCTAATCTTGAGTCTTATGATTTTGTATGGTATTTTTAAAAAGATTCAAAGGCCAAAGAACAAAACGACAAAAGATCGAACGTAGGGGCGTATTACAATACGCCCTGGCAAACCGCCATATACCAAAAAAAAAATCAAGGTCCAAGGCTGCCCAGCCCCACCGCCTTAACTTATATAATTTAAGAGGACACAATCATGTCAGCCGAATTACAACAGCAATTAAACGAACTGAAGAAAAAATTACTCTCCCTGCGGAGTCATCTTTGAATTAGATAAAAAGAAAGAAGACCTGATTATTCTTGAGAAACAGACACTGTCCCCCAGATTCTGGGAGAATGCCAAAGAGGCGGCAACCATACAAAAGAAGATGGGGATACTCCAGGAGATAGTCAAGGGCTGGGAAAACACCTGGTCGGACTTTGAGGAGGCCCAGCTTCTCCTTGAAATGGCCCATGAAGAACACGATGAGGAGAGCGAGAATGAGGCCGCCGTCATGGTTAAACGCCTGACGGATTCCATCGCCGCCCAGGAGCTGGAGTGTATGTTCGGCGGTGAGCATGATGCCAATAACGCCATGCTCACTATTCATGCCGGGGCTGGCGGCACCGAGGCCCAGGACTGGACGGATATTCTCCTGCGCATGTATCTGCGCTGGGCGGAACGTAAAAAATTCGGGGTCAAGACCTTGGATATGTTACCCGGAGATGAAGCCGGGGTAAAGAGCGTTACCCTGCTGGTCAAAGGCCATAACGCCTATGGTTATCTACGTTCCGAAAAGGGCATTCACCGCCTGGTACGCATATCGCCCTTTGACGCCAATAAACGGCGCCACACCTCCTTTGCCTCGGTATTCGTCTTTCCGGAGTTAAATGACGACATCGACATTGAGATAAACGATAAGGATATCCGCCTCGACACCTTCCGGGCCAGCGGCGCCGGCGGCCAGCACGTCAACAAAACCAGCTCCGCCATCCGCATTACCCACTTCCCCTCCGGTATTGTAGTGCAATGCCAGAATGAACGTTCCCAGCACCGCAATAAGGATACGGCCATGAAGATGCTCAAGGCCCAGCTCTACGAATACGAAAAGAATATCCAGAACGAGGAGCATAAGGAGCTAGCCGGTGACAAAAAAGAGATTGCCTGGGGTAGCCAGATTCGTTCCTACATAATGCAGCCCTACCGCCTTATTAAGGATCATCGCACCAACTACGAGGTCGGCAATGTAGACAGCGTCATGGACGGTAATCTTGACCCTTTCATCAAGGCTTATCTCCTCTGGCGGCCATAAAAAAACCATGAAGACGGAACCCGAGGCGGCAGAGCTTGCTCCACGGCGCTGCGCCAAATGCGGGGCCTGTACTGCTGTCTGTCCGGTTTATCAGGTCAGCGGCCGAGAATCACTCACCGCGAGGGGCCGTCTTCATCTCCTCGGCAAGCTGGCCCGCCCCCTCTCCTCACGGGCCTGTCGGGAGATTTTCTCCAAATGTCTGCTCTGCGGAGCCTGTGTTCAGGCCTGCCCCCGAGGGATTAACATTATTGAGTTCTTCCTTGCCGCCCGTGAAGAGGCCGGGGAAATTAATAAAACTACCGCCATACAAAAGGCCCTGACCCGTAAGGTGTTAGACAGCGAGATCTTAATGCGGATAACCGGCCGCGGCTTCCGTTTCCTTGACAACACCCTGCCGGCAACAAGCGGCCTGCGGCCCCGTCTGGGACTAAAGGCGAAGCCCGCCTCAAGCAGAGAACATGGCAATTTCATCAACAGCCAGCCGCCTGCCGCCTCTAAACCGCGGCTGCTCTATTTCACCGGCTGCCTGGCCAATCACCTGCAACCGGTCATTGCCCGCGCCTCCCGGGAATTGGTAGAAAAAATGACCGGGCCCAGGCTTTACGCCCCGCCCGGCCAAACCTGTTGCGGGATGGCCGCCTTTAACGCCGCCGACCATCAACAGGCCATAGAGCTCTGCAAGACCAATATAACCATTTTCGAGCAGCCGCTATATCGTGAGCAAAAGATATTTACCTCCTGCGCCTCCTGTTTCGCGCATTTAAAAAGCTACCCCCGCCTCCTGGCCCATGACCGGCAATGGGCCGTTAGGGCGACGGACTTTGCCCGGCGAGTTGAGGAGTTTTCTTCCTTCCTCAGGGCCGGAGTCACACCCGCCCCCCAGCAGAAAACCAGGGCGAAAACTCAAAAAATAGTCTATCATGCCCCCTGCCACCTGCGTTTCATGGCAGCAGAAGACCAAAGAGACTTTAACGGCGCGGCCAGGCAACTCATCGCTCTAACCCCAGGGCTGGAACTCGTCGAGCTGCCCCATGGTTCCCAATGCTGCGGGCAGGGCGGCCTCTTCAGATTAAGCCATCCCCAGCTCTCCCGCCGTATTGGCCGTAATCTGTGGCAGAGCTTCGCAACCACCGACGCTCCCCTCGCCACCACCACCTGTACCGGTTGCCTGTTCCAATGGCGGCAGGGCCTGAGCGAGACCACTATTAAGGCCAGAGTCCTCCATCTCGCCGAGGTGCTGCTTGAATTTTAGCCGGTTCCACCCCTCTGACTGATGATGTTAGAGACAAGGGCAACTCGTCGTGTCTATTTTTCGTGCATATTCAAGTGCATAGCCGTTTATAAAGTTGATCAGTAGCCGCCTGGATTCGCGGTGCCGACTTCGGCCAGCTTCTTAAACCAGCTATTTCTTTACAAATAGGTTAGACTATCAACTTGTTTTCCTCCAAAAATGGAATTTTTAAAGTATTGAACAACAAACAAGGACATAATTTTGAAACATAGCACCCTCCATAAAGAACCTGTGACCACAGCATTACTTCTGGCAGCCGGAATGGGCAGCCGCCTTTATCCATTGTCGCAGAATGCCCCTAAATGCCTGACAATAGTCAGTGGCGTGTCGATACTTGAGCGTTTGATCTCAAATCTGAGTCAACATGGTTTCAAACGTCTGGTCGTGGTCACTGGGTATCTGGAAAATTGCATTAAGGATTTTTTGGGAACCAAGGTAGGTGACATCACAATCGATTATATTTTCAGTCCGCTATACAAGACGACCAATAATGTCTACTCTCTCTGGATGGCGCGTGAAATCATCGATGAACCATTTATGCTCCTCGAAAGCGATCTTGTGTTTGACGAATCACTGCTGAAATCCATGCTGTATCCTAATAAGATAGCGGTTGCAAAGATGCAACCGTGGATGGATGGAACATATATTACAATCAATCAATCCCAACAAGTTAACGGATTTTTTAATGACAACAAGGCCTCCTGCACCATGAATGCCTATAAAACAGTTAATATTTATTGCATTTCGCTTAGTTCCTGGCACCGTATTGTCAAAAAATTAGATCAGCATATTTCAGATGACAGAATAAACGACTATTACGAAATCATATTTGCGGAAATGATTGCTGATGGTAGCCTCTCTTTTGATATGATCTCTTTTGACAGCAAGCCATGGTACGAAATAGACAATATAGAAGATCTGGCCAAGGCTGAGAAGCTGTTTCCATTATATAATCATACAGCCGCTAAAACTGCTTATATTTCATAACCCGTTTTTTGAGTTATACCATTAAACCATGCTACAGCACCGAATATCACTAAAAAACGTAACTGTTTAGGCCTGACTGTAAATTACCCTAAACTCTGAGCTGTTACTAAAAAACAATAATAATTTCACATGACACAAAAAACACAAAATAATTATACGACTCAAGCTGAAAAGTATGACTTCATCTCTAACCAGCATGGTGGCTATTATCGATATAATTTTGTAGATCATGCCTACCTTTATAATCTCTATTTCCCGCCAGAGGCTGTTTTTACAAATTTTAAGGATCAAATCCACAACCTTGTTCTGAACTATCCTGTGGCCCAAGATGCCTTGGCCGGGCTTATTGGCAGAATAATTAACCAGCCGGCTGAAAGAATTGTTGTGGGAAATGGGGCTGCGGAATTAATAAAAATAGTATCAGGTCACATATCAAACAAGTTAATCATTCCCGTGCCTTCTTTTAATGAATATGCCAATGCTGCCCCTGCCGACAAAGTAGTTGAGTTCCCTCTTGAATTTCCATCTTTCCAAATAGATGTTGATAAATTTGCTGCGGAAGCAATCAAGATAAAGGCTGATGTAGCTGTTGTGGTAACGCCTAACAATCCAACATCTATGCTGATTACCAAGCCCGATCTCATTAGACTTGCAGAAAAACTTGAAACCAATAACTGCATGCTGATTATTGACGAATCTTTTTTAGATTTTGCCGATAATCCTGATCAAAAAAGCATGGGACAAGAAATTGAAAAGTACCAGAATGTGGCAATTTTTAAGAGCATGAGCAAAGCCTACGGTATCTGTGGGCTCAGGATCGGGTATATGCTGACTGCAAATTCACAATTTGCTGAAGTTGTAAGAAATGGCGTGCATATCTGGAATATCAATGGGTTTGCGGAAGAGTTTTTACGGCTTTTACCAGATTACAAACAAGAATTTTTGGCAAGCTGTAAACAAGTACGAACCGACAGAAACAGCCTGTATAAAAAACTTCGCAGCATTAAAGGTATGACTGTTTATAAACCTGATGCAAACTTTATTTTTTGCCGTTTACCGGACTATGCGCAAAGTGCTACCAAAATCACGAAAAAATTATTTATTGAACATAATATGTATATAAAGGACTGTGCGGGCAAAACTCAACCTGATGCAAATCGTTATCTCCGTATTGCCAGCCGTACAGAAACAGAGAATTGCAAATTAGTTGAAGCGTTAACCCAGGTAATAGAGGCTTAACACACCGATAAACATAAAAAATAATGGCAAATCATCCTAAACCACATGCGCCCACAATGCTTTATTTTGCAAGGGATCTTCCTAATCTCTGTTCCCTTGCCGGCCTGTTGTGTGCAGTTCTTGGTATTTACTACGCGATTCTGGGCGTTTTTCCTGTCGCAATAATTGGCATTCTGTGGGCTGTTTTATTTGACTGGGCTGACGGAATCATTGCTCGACAAATTAAGGGAAGAACAGATCACCATCGAGCCATTGGGGGGCAACTTGATTCGCTGATTGATATTGTAAGTTTTGGAGTATTCCCAGCTGTTTTTCTCTTAAGCTATGGCAACTTCAGTCTTTGGTTCCTGCCGGGAGCATTTCTTATTATTGCGGTTAGTGCCATCCGATTGAGTTACTTCAATGTTTTCGGCCTGATTGACGATAAAACCTACATGGGACTGGCGTTAGATAATAATATTATTATCTTTGCTTTTGTGTTTTTATTTGAAGGCTTTATTAATCATAAAGTGTTTTCAATAATCGTTTACGCACTTTTGATGGTATTGCTGGTGTTTAATTTAGCCCCTGTAAGAACTCCCAAGTTTGCTGGAAAATGGTTTTATGCTCTTATCGCCTACACGTTAGTATTGACGGTTATCTACGGCTTTATATACTGGAACAGAGTTTAACAAAATTTGGAAGTAACGTAAGCGCTCCATGAACCCCCTGAAACGCTTACATTTCGAGATGTTACAAAGTCAAGAGTGTAATTTATTGAGCGCTTACAAAGTAACAGCTCAGAGTTTAGGGCAATTTACAGTCAGACCTAAACAGTTACGTAACATCTTATCAATCAGCAACCAAGAGGAAGTCTAATGCCTAAAATTATCTTCATTATTCTGGCGCTCACCGCCATAACCCTGCCCGGATCCCCAGCCCAGGCTAAGGTCTACACAACCGTAGCCCAAACCTATAAAACCAACGCCGCACCGTTAGACATAACCACCTCAGAGGACGGCAGGCATACCTTTGTCCTCACCAAGGGCGGCAAGGTGCTGATTTACAGCCGGAAAGGGCTTGAAGAACAGATTACCGTCGACCCCGCCTTTGACCGCATCACCGCCGCCGTGGGCGGCGACCGCCTCTTCCTGTCCAGCACAAAGACCAGGCAGGTGCGGGAGGTACTCGTTGACTTCGTCCACAAGATAGACATCAGCGGCTCGCCATTCCTGGGGCCGGAAAAGGCCAAGGTAACGATAGTGGTATTCAGTGATTTTCAATGTCCGCACTGCGCCAAATTAGGGCCGCTCTTCGAGCAGATACTCGACAAAAATCCGGCCACGGTCAAAATCGTTTATAAAAATTTTCCCCTTAATATACACCGTTATGCGGCTGCCGCCGCTCTGGCCGCTGCCGCCGCTGATATGCAGGGTAAATTCTGGCAATACCATGATTTGATATTTGAAAATTATCAGAATTTAAGTATTGAAAAATTGATCTCCTTCGCCAGCCAGCTTGATCTCAATATCCCCGAGTTTAAAAAATACATGAACAGTAACGCGGCCAAAATCAAGGTAGGACGTGATTATGAAGAGGGCCGCCGCCTGAAGGTTACCGGCACCCCGACCATCTTTGTTGACGGCCGTCTGGTGAGGGAACGAAACTTCGATAATATTCAGAAAATGATTGATGAAGAGTTGCAGAAAACGGATAAATAATGACGGTTCTGCTGCGTAACGACAGCGGCGAAAAGCTGCGAACCAGGGCTCTCGCCGGAAGCTGCCGTCATCTCCTGCGCCTCTGCGGCCAGGAAGGCAGCGAGTTAAGCGTTGTGTTCACCAATGACCCGGCCATCCAGGCGTTGAACGGGCAATACCGCCAGCGGGACAAGGCCACCAATGTCCTCTCCTTTCCCCAGCAGGAGGGAGAGCCGGACAACGGCCTTATGTTGGGTGATATTGTCATCTCGGTGGACACCGCGGCCCGGGAGGCGCGGGAACAGGGGCAGAGTTTCCATACCCGACTCCAGAAGTTATTGATTCACGGCCTGGTTCACCTCCTGGGAATGGATCATGAGCGTTCAGCGGCCGAGGCCGACCTCATGCGCCGCCGGGAAGAAGAGCTTTACCAACAACTCATGAAGGAGGGAAGATTAATGCCCCATTTAGCGATAAATGTTGACCACATAGCCACCCTGCGCCAGGCTCGAGGAATTGATGAACCAGACCCCGTATTGGCCGCCGGAATCTGTGAATTAGCCGGAGCCTGCGGCATTGTGGCCCATCTCCGGGAAGACCGCCGCCATATGCAGGACAGGGACATAAGATTATTGCGCCAAACCGTAAAGACTAAACTGAATATGGAGATGGGCGCCGCACCGGAGATCATCGCCATCGCCCTGGATATCCACCCGGACATGGTCACTCTGGTGCCGGAAAAACGGCAGGAGTTAACCACCGAGGGCGGCCTGGATGTGGCCGGGCAGCACAAGAAAATCAGCCGGGTTATTAAGGATATGCATCAGGAGAATATCCCGGTAAGTCTCTTTATTGATCCGGATCAGAATCAGGTACAGGCCGCCCTTGAGGCGGGAGCCGATTTTGTCGAGATCCACACTGGCCGTTATTGTGACGCCGAAAATGAAGATGAACGGAACAGAGAATTTGATCTGGTGGCGGAAGCCGCTCTCTTTGCCTATAATCAAGGCTTAAGGGTCAACGCCGGCCACGGTCTTAATTATCAGACCACGGCCCGGATCGCCGCCTTAGACAGCATTGAGGAATTGAGCATCGGCCATGCTGTCATGGCAAGGGCCATTATTACAGGGCTGACAGAGGCGGTACGGGAAATGGCCGCCATTATCAGACAGGCTGCTCTCTAAATGGTTAGATGGCCGCCTTTTCTTCCTGGGTCATGGCCCGGCAGTGAATCTGCTGTTTGTCCTTATTAAAATACACCACAGTGCCCTCCTCCGTGGTGTTTATTATCCTGGTTACTCCGGCGATAGTAACCTTGGTACCGGGATAAAGAATGCCATAGACATACACCGCCTCATTGGCGGCCTTATCCATCTCCAATGCCAGTTCATTCTCACGTTCGGTAATCTGGTTCACCTTTTCCATGGCCTCGGGAAGCATGGCGTTATACTGCCGCAGAAGTTCAACCTTTTCCGGGATTAAATTTCCCTTCTCGTCCCGCTGCATTTCTTTTAAGGCACTAGTGGCCTTTAATATCTCCGTCATTTTTTCAGGCCATATTTCCTTATCCCGCTCCAAATTTTCCATTTTTTCGGCCAGACAGGGATTGATCCCCACATTAATTTCCGTCACAACCTCACCATCGGAACCCAGCTCCCGGACATACACTGAACCACCCACCGTGTAATGGCCGCCAATCAGAATGCCCTTGCCGCCCAGAACCCGTAAATCACCGCCCACCCTGGCCCGGCCCTGAATAATAGCGTCGGTAACGGTCAGAATGCCCTTGACCTCGATGGTGTTGACTCCTTCAACAAAATCAATGCAGACATCCCCCCAGCTCTTAATAACCACCGCCTCACCCACCACACCGCCCTTAATCTCCAGAGAACCACCGGCGGTAATAACGGCGGAATTTTGTACCCCTTTGGCAATGAATATATCGCCCTTGCATTTTATTTTAAACCCCGGCTGCACCGCTCCGTTAATATTCAAGCGCTGGCCGACAAAGGCTATATTCCCCTGGCTCAAATCAATATCACCCTGCACCGTATGTTCAGTCATCACCGAGGCCTTGCCATCGGCCAGCATATATTTACCCTCAACCTCCGCAAAGGCCTGCCTGCCGTCCGAACTGAGCCGCACACCGGAGCCCACCTTAATGGTAATATCCTTACCCGGTTTAGTATTAATTTCCTCACCGCAAACCGTCTTCCCAGCGGTACCCTTAGTCGGAGGC
>VAPF01068750.1_pt1 | contig 12627 bp, 11 predicted proteins | sample 3393931 | NCBI WGS metagenome assembly VAPF01 (sample SAMN08290437, study PRJNA428436) | hydrothermal vent metagenome | isolation source: Deep-sea hydrothermal vent chimney | place: Atlantic Ocean: South-mid Altantic Ridge | depth 2773 m m | reverse complement strand
CATCATGACTGAAAAAGAATTTACCGAAATATCATTAACCATCGGCCTTACTTTTGGCATTACTTACATGCTGTTTATCGTCTATAAACTGGCTGAAGAGTCCAAAGCCGGAAAATACGGCATGATGATCTTATTCGTTGGTCTGGGTCTGGGTATTTTTGGTTTTGTTGCCAAATACGGTATTAAACTATATCTAGCAAGTCAGTTAGCTTGATTACCTTGGCTGCTGCAAATCAGATTTAATCTGACACTTTCCAAACAAGCCTTAATCACCAGGGCTGACATTTCGCTATTTCTATAAATGCTTTCAAAGCGAAGTTGTAGACATTAGCTCTTAAGCGACTTTAAACGAAAATATCCAGCAGCAAGGTTCTACTCAAGAGCTGACATTCAGTGATTTTTCTCTGACTCCAAATATCAAAGTTTCACTACATCCGGCAGTACAAAGCTTTTGTCAAACACTGGCTTTTCAGGCCCGTAAAAACGGAACAACAGAAAAAAGTTTTCACCGGCTGTTGGTATCCAGTTTGACGCCAGCCCAACTGGTGGCTTTTCACCAAAATACAAATCGATGCTGCCATCAGCATTCGCTTTCAGTTTTGCTTTGTCATAGGATGACAAGCCAATAATATTTTTTTCGTTGTAGATGAATGCCTTGGTCTTCTTGCTATAGGCAATGACAGACCAGAAATTTGTTACCGGCACATTGGCGGGTACATTCAATTTGTAGTTATGCTTGCCATCCAGCAGTTGACCATCAGCATCACGTAAGGCAAGCATGTAAGCCGATGCCTTACCTAAATGCCGGGGGACGAATGTCGCCCAGTGAAACAGACTGCCTCTTTGATCGAGCAACAAGTAGTCACCTTCATCATAAACAAAACCTTCTTTTGTGGGTTGTTTAACACCCAGCCACTGGCGATTTGGCCAATATACTTCATGTGAATAACCCGGTGTTTCAAATTCGTATTCCAGATAGGCATAACCGTCTTTTGCAGCTTGTTGCAAGGTTCGTTTCATCTTACCTTCAGGAGCGAAAGGTTTACCTTTTTTAATACCGATCGAAGCCAGCATACCGCCCATGACTTTGTCACGTTCTAGCAGTGGTTCTTCATCAAGAAGCTCAGCAATTTTTGCAAAAAAGCTCAAATCATACACCGGTAAAGTTGGCAGATGTTTATCCGCCATATCGATGTATTCACCCTTTGTTGAATTCTTCGCCTGGCTCAATGGGTAAGCATTAATACGTTTCGCGTATTCAGCAGCCTCGCCAAAGCTTGCACCGGATAACGGGATAAGACGCAACGCAACATAAACGCCATACTGATCCATTGGCACTGCAAAATACCCATCAGGCACTTTTCCTTTATAGTTAGGTGGCAGGAACAAATATTTTCCACCCTTACCCTGATCAATGCCCGCCGGGCCGATATCTACAACCGGCACCTGCCAAACATCGGTGGCACTACCAAAAATAGCGGTTTTTTTAGTAGCAGGTGGAATTTCAAGCACCACCGGGCCATTACGAGTATTCAGGAAAACCGTTGCATACGGGGTTTGATTATTCGGTGTTATCGCTTCGGCCAAAGGCGTTGGTGGTTTGGACATGTAATAGATCGTGTTGTAACCACCGCCCAGGCTAAAGTTACCTTCACGCATACTGATCATGCTAACCGCAGGGATGCCCCAGTTCACTGCCTCAATACCACGCTGGTAGGCCATCTGCTCCTGCCAGTCTGTCGGTGTCGGTCTGGTCTGATTGCAGGCGGTGATAAACAGAACAAAAATCGTAATGAAGAACGAGTTGATAATTTTAGCCATAATAATATTCCTGAATCGTTTTACTTCATGCGCTCGATTTTACCCGGCCGCCATGTCTTGTCGAACCAGGGTTCAAGCGGCCCGTACAAGCGCAGGATCAACATGAAACCTTTTCCCTGCACAGTCTGAATCCAGTTATTTTCCTTACCTTTTGGTGCTTCCGGGCCGAAATAAATATCAAAAGAGCCGTCAGCATTTTGTTTGATACCGCCACGTTGACTGCTCAGGCTCGGGAACTGCTGATCCGTTTGCAGCATAGATCGTGTCTGTGTGTCGTAAACAAGTATTGACCAGAAATCTTTGGCCGGGACGTTTGCCGGCAATCTTAATTTATAGCTTTCTGTACCATTCAGATACTTGCCGTCAGCATCACGCACCGCTGCGGCATATTGTGAACCGATGCCCGGCATGGCAATTGCCATAGCTGGCGTGATCCCCGTTGCATTGTACATAAACTGTGTACGCGCATCGTGATTCAGCCAGTTATCAACCAGAAATTCGTGGTTGCCTATGGCGAATGCACTAAACCATGTGCGGTCATCGTCCGGGTAAAAATAGACCATGTCATCACGCGAAGCAAAACTGATTGAACGTGCGATGGTTGCACCAACGATTGCGGCCTCGTTAAGAAGCTTTCGTTCTTTTTCATCCAGCTTGAAATCCTGGCCTTTGATGATGCCAAGCAATGCCAGCCGTCCCCGGCTATCGGCATCGATAGCATCATCATGCTCTTGCTGAATCAGGTCATTTATTTCTTCGTAAAAATGAAAGTTGTTTGCGTGTATCGTATTGTGCGCACGACCTGAAAAATTAATGAATTCCATAGCCGGTGGATTTTCAGCTCTGGCGAGTGGGTAGATACGCGTATGTTTTTTGATACTGGTGGCAGCTGGTTTTGGATCACCCTTGACAAGAAAGCCTCGGAGAATAAACCATACACCATAGGTTCGTGAGCGAAAAACATGATAACCCTCAGGAACCTTCCCCTTATAGCCCGGTGGCAAAACAAGAAATTTACCACCTTTGCCTTTGTCCGGCCCGGCGTTTCCCAGGTCCCCCACATAACGCATCCACATATCATCGAGAATACCTAGCACATGTGGCGGGATTTCAATAACCGTTGGACCATCCTTTTTCAGGTCGAGAAAATTACTGGCATAAACGGTTTCGGTATTCGCTGTCAGCCACAGTGATTTAGAATCCATCAGCTTCTCAAAAATCGCCATCTGATTAGAACGCGTTACCCCCTGCTCGCGGAGTCCGTTACGCATAGCAACCATAGAAGCAGCTCGCATCTCATGCAGGAAAACACTCACAGCTCGCTGGAAATCGAGATAGTCATAAGCTTTTTGAACGGTCGATTCAGTCGGTAAGCCATCGAAGAATTCCAATGAGCCAATCCGTGTTTCCACTTTGTCCGGCATGATGATAGATGCCGGAATATCTGTGGTCATTTTCATTTTTTGCGGCGGCGCAGAGAGTGCAACTACGGGAAATAGCGCAACCATAAATAAACCAAAGATATTTTTTGTAATTTTCACTATATATCTCCTTGTGGAAACATAGCAGAACACTCAAATCATAAGAACTTAACACCTAAGTTACTATGATTCAAATCAAGGTTATATCGTCGCTTGATGTGAATGAGCTTACGAGAGAAAGGAGCAGATCCTGCTTTTTGCTATTAAAACATTGCATCCGAATGTCTCCTTTATGCAAATTTACTCACTTTTAGAATTTCCCGCCAAGGTCAGTTTTGCGTGAGACGAGAATATTATAACGATCTCGCAGCTGCCAAATTTCTAGCTCTGCACACTCACCTAAACACCACTTCATCCATCACACAATTCTATGAGTTCCTTTATTTCCGGACGACAGGAACCGCAGTTCGTTCCTGCCTGGCAACGCTCCCCCACCGCTTCAACGTTTTTCGCGCCACTGCCCACTATCTTGCAGATAGTTTTTTCGCCGACATTAAAACAGGCACAAATAATCCTGCCGACATCTTCAACATCCGCAGGCGGCACGCCCTGCAACAGGCTCAAGCGTTCCTTGCTGCTGATGCTGCTGTCTTTCTGGAACAGGCTGATCAGCCAGTCACGTGGCGGCAGTAACACAGAGGAATCAATGAAAATCACGCTGTCTAAATGGCCATCGATAAAACGCGCCGCACGATAATGGCCGTCGGCCTTGTCATAAAACTCGGCCCACTCTTCGCCCGACTCGACGTTCAATAAAGTTTTTGCGTGTCTCGACCAGTCCTCGGGTTTTTCTTTGCCTGCAATCTCATAACGCCAGAAACCCTTGCCACGCGAACGCGCCCAGTAGCGTGAATATTTCAGTGCCGGGATCGAACGTGAAATAATAAAACCGTACCAGCTGGCATCGCAGGATTTTATACTGGCCACCGAGTGTTTGAATTCCGGCTGACCGGAGATCGGATCGACCACGCTCCTGATCAGACTACCGACCCTGGCCTGACTGCTGAACTGCAAATTCCAGTGCATCGGCACAAACAGCGAACCGCGTTGCTGACGCTCACTCACCCGAATGCGAACAAAAATTTCCGTGCCTTTCTCACCACCAACCTCACTACTTATCTGCGCCAGCTCGCCATCATTCAAACCCTGTTTTTTTGCATCTTCAGGATGCACTTCAACAAACGGTTCGATACGATGCGCCGACAAACGCGGCGACATGCCAGTGCGGGTCATAGTGTGCCAGTGGTCGCGCACCCGACCGGTGTTTAACACAAACGGGTAGGCCTCACTTGTTGAGGAAGCAGGCAGTCGCGGTGTCACCGCAATAAAACGGGCACGGCGATTTTCAGTGCTGAAGCGACCATCGCTGTACATCGGCAGGCTGTTGCTCTGTGGCCGGCCAGCCTGCATGTTTTCACGCGAGAGCACCGGCCACTGCACTGGCGGCATATCGTTGTATTCAAACAGACTCATGTCGCACAGGCCGGATAAATCCAGCTGGCGGTTTTCATCCTTTTTGTACGCGGTCAGGCGCACATATTCATCAAAAATTTCTGCCGCCGAACGATACGGAAAAGCTTGTTCGAAACCCATCACCTGCGCCAGCTCGGTGATGATCTGCCAGTCGTGTTTGGCCAGACCGGGGGCACTGAGAAATGGCCGCTGGCGTGAGATGCGCCGTTCAGAATTAGTCACCGTGCCATCACGCTCACCCCAGGTGGTGGCCGGCAGGCAGACATCGGCGAGGCGCGATGTATCGGTGTTGGCGACGCAATCAGAGACCACAACAAATTCGCAATTTTCCAGCGCGGCTTTCACCCGGTTAGCGTCCGGCATGCTAACCACCGGGTTGGTCGCCATGATCCACACCGCTTTGATTTTTTTGTTTTCGATGGCATCAAAACAGTCCACTGCTTTCAGCCCGGCTTTGTCGGCCAGGTTATCTGTCTGCCAGAATTCGGCGACGATGTCGCGATGTGCCGCGTTCTCGATTTCCATGTGCGCCGCTAGCTGGTTGGCCAGGCCTCCGACTTCGCGCCCACCCATGGCGTTGGGTTGCCCAGTCAGCGAAAATGGCCCCATACCCTTACGGCCGATGCGCCCGGTCAGAAGGTGGCAGTTGATGATGCTGTTGATCTTGTCCACGCCGCTGCTGGACTGGTTGATGCCCTGTGAGAAAACCGTGACCACACGTTCGGTGCGGGTAAACAGGTGATAGAATTGCTCCACCTCATCGACACTAAGGCCACAACTTTCGGCCACGCTTTGCACATCCGGTGAAGACTGGCGCGCAGTTTCCAGCGCCTGCTCTACACCTTCGGTCGAGGCTTCCACAAAACGCTGGTCCAGCTCACCCGCCGCTTCCAGCCACACCAGCAGGCCGTTGAACAAGCTCGCATCACTGCCGGGGCGCAGCGAAAGATGCAGGTCGCTGACATCACTGGTTTGCGTGCGGCGCGGATCGATGGTGATGATTTTTACGTTGGGGTTATTTTCCTTGCTCTGCACCATGCGCTGGTAGAGCACCGGATGACACCAGGCGGTGTTGGAGCCGACCAGCACGATTAGCTGTGCACGCTCCAGATCATCATAATTGCACGGCACCACATCTTCGCCAAAGGCACGCTTGTAAGCGGCGACCGCAGACGACATGCACAGGCGGGAGTTGGTATCGATGTTGGCCGAACCGATAAAGCCTTTCATCAGTTTATTGGCGACGTAATAATCTTCGGTGAGCAACTGGCCGGAGACATAAAACGCCACCGCATCCGGGCCATGCTGTTTGATGATGTCAGAAAATTTTGCCGCGATATGTCCGTAAGCCAGCTCCCAGCTGACCTGTTCACCATCGACTTCGGGATACAACAGACGCTCAGCCAGATGCACGGTTTCACCCAGCGCCGAGCCTTTGGAACACAGCCGGCCATAATTCGACGGATGATCAGGATCACCCAGCACTTCGACACGGCCGTTTTCATGCATGTTAACAATGACACCGCAACCAACACCGCAATAAGGACAGGTGGTTTTTGTACTGCTAATGTTCATTGCTGTTTTTCCTGATGCTTTCGAAAAACAGATTATATCGTTTATGGCACAACGATTAACATGACTATGTTACAGATTAATACAATGAACCCGGCGGCTTAAAATCGTTTGCGCAATGGAATGGCCATTGGCTGCTTTATGCTGACTGCGCCGCGCAAATCACCAATACTGTAATTTCGCGCCTGGTCAAACGGGTACGCCGTATCCAGCGCCTGTTTGATCGCTTCTGCAATCTGCTCATCTTTGCCGTGACAGCTCAGGCATAGCGGCTTGATTACCAGCGGTTTCATAAAACGAAAATACGACTGACCGCCTTCTTCAACCACTTCACTTTTTGTCATGGTTTTATATGATTCACCCGCTTTGGCTCGCAGTTTGAATTCAAGCAGTATTTTTTGCTCCCAGGCATCGGCCGAACCCAGCAGCGCATTTCGTGTTTTATCGGTAACACGTGTCACCCGCCAGCCATTTTCCAGCGACAGTTTACTGGCAACCTGTGGGGCAACTTCTTTACATACAGCAACGGCTTTCTCTGGCCCGTTTGTTTTCATCTCAGATTTCAGATGACCGCCTAGTTGCTGCAAAAACTGCTGGCTAACCTCACGCGCCGCCTGTTCACGCTGAGACAGATCGTCAGAAAATACCGCTGTTGAAACCAGCAGCAGACCAATTGCCAGGCTGACTAATGGCGACAAACCACGCAGATAAGATTTTGAAGCAGGCACGATTTTTCCTGATGCAATGATAATTACAGTTATTATATTCGAAAAAATTAACGAATAAATTGATAGATATCATATAGATGGTTTTTAGAGCTTTTGTTACCAGAACCACCAGCCGGAATTTAGTTCATCTTCGCAGGTCTTCAACTGTGCGCCGTATTTTCTGGCATTTTTATCAACCTTTGCTGCCACCTTGATTAGCCACGGTTTTTTATTATAAGTCTTGCGCTTATACCCACCATGACCTTCGTGGTAGGCAAGATACTGATTTTTCGCGTCCCATTTCGAAATCTTCAAGGTATCGTAGGTCATTTTGCCGTACCAGCCGATGAAATCGACAGCATCTTCAAAATCATCACGATCAGCACCCCAGTTATGCGTCGATTTGATATACCAGTCCCAGGTGTCATCTTTGACCTGCGCATAACCGTAAGCCGATGATTTACGACCGATGGGAATGACCCATAAAAAATATTCCATCTCGGTTTTGGCATTATGTTTAAAACGTGATTCCTGATGGATGATCGCCATCTGTACCTGAATAGGTACACCCCACTGTTCGAAGCTGTCTTTACTGTCGTCATACCAGTCATCTTTTTCTTCGAAGATGTCACAGATATTATTGATGTTTTTGGGTGGCGAAGTCGAGCAACCAGCCAGCAATAAAAGATTTAGGAGGATGAAAATTTTTAGCATGAGTTAATAAAAAGTTGGCAGTTGGCAGTTGGCAGTTGGCAGTAATTATAAAACAGTTTTTGCTTTTAACTGCAAACTGACTACTGCGGGCTGACAACTATTTTTTTAGGCCAGAACACAGCCAGCACTTTCAGCGCTGTTACAACATAAATCGCTGCCATCGAGATAAACAGGATACGCAGCAGCAAGACCTCGGTGAAACTCGAACCTTCACCCAGACTGCTGTTGACCAGGATGATCATTGCCACCATCGCAGACGGTAAATATTTTGCGATGGCTTTGCCCGAATTGATCGCCGCGCCAAAGCTCAGGCTGGCAAAAAACATGAGCAGAATCAGAAAATGATATTCCGGCACCGCAACAAGCGCCCAGTAAACAACACAGGCAGCAACGCCGCCAACCAATGTTGACTTGATCGAATTCATGCCGGCTTCTCTGCCTTTATTCAGATCCGGTGACAAGGTAAAAATGGCAGCGAACACCATGACTAAAATCTGACTAACCCAGTTATTGGCAATAAAAATAATCGCAATAGGCAACACAACGATCATGCTTTTTAGTGCGGCAACAGCTGCCGGTGCGGAAAAACCCGGCTGATAGCCCGGTGCTTTTTTTACGCCCGGCGGTGAAGCAACAACCGGCGCATCAGGCACCAGATAATGCGCCAGCCATACCAGAGCGATAGTCAACCAGCTGGAGCCAACCAGCGCCTGCACCACACCAATCGCCAGCATTTCATGCACACCGGCAAGCATCGGCATCAGTAACAAACAAAACAGCAACATTAGCACCAGCCAGAACGAGCCGCCGCGATTGAGATGATAATAAGTATGAAATAACGCCAGCGCCAGCAGTGGCACGTAGATAATTGGAAACGGCAAAATGAACTGGCTGAAGATAAAACCCACGGCAAAGGCGAACAGGGTATCACGCGCATTACGCAACCCCTGCGACAAAGTGGGTTTGGGCAAAGGCAGCGCCAGAAAAACAGCTGATAACACAGGAAGTAAAAACGACAGTGGCCACTCGATGGCAAATGCCAGTGCAGACGCGATGGTTACGCCGACAGCGTAACGCAGAGCGCGGATTTGTTGCGGGCTTGTCAAGAATGTGTGCATCAATGAGTTGATATGTGTTTTAAGTTTTAAGTTTTAAGTTTTAAATTGTAAGTTGTAAGTTGTAAGTTGTAAGTTGTAAATTTTGAATGGATTGTTACAGGAACGAATGTTTGTAATTTTTTTTAACTTAAAATTTAAAACTTACAATTTAAAACTTAAAATCCACACCTCTTTAATAAACGTAAGACAGCCAACTCAACATTCGTATCCACACCCAGCCCAGCGAATTGATCAAAAAATTATCGGTCGCATAAAACTGCACATCGGCCTGTCCGCCATAGCGACGATAACCACGCGTACGGTCGTCATCAAACGCGATGTAAACCGGAAAACGTTGTGCATCGCGTAACCAGCCGGCGGCATTTTCCACGCTTTCGAGATCACCGACCGCGCCACCTTTTTCATGGCTGACAGCAAAACCCAAACTGCTGACCGTGCCTTTAAAAACTTTGCCCGGTGCAGAATCCAGAATGATGTCGACCGGTGTGCCGCGTTTTATATTGGCAATGCTGTTCTCACGCAGGTTGGCTTTTATCCAGACATTATCGACTTCGATAAAGGTCATCAACGGTGCGCCGACACTGGCGTAATAACCCACGTCTATTTTCAGGTTGGTGATGCCACCGTGCGACGGTGCCAGAATGACGGTGCGTGACAGATCAATCTGGGCTTTTTTAAGCTGCGCGATGGCGGCACGAATTTTTGGATTTGCGTTACCTTTTACGCCGAGCGCCTGTTTGGCTTTTTCCAGTTCGGCTCTGGCACTTTCCAGTTGCGCCTTCGCCTTGATCACAGCCGCCCTGGCTTTATCGCCACGTGCCACAGAGTAAATCTGTTTTTTCTCCAGCTCGTAAACGCGTTTACTCTGCGCTTTTAAATGTTCGACATTGGCCTGCGCTTCTACCACTTTTGCCTGTGCGGTCGAAACCGAGGCGGTGCCTGCGCCGATTTCCTGGCCAGCGAGCTCCAGGTTTGTTTTGGCATTTTCTACCGCCAGCAAATAATCAGACGGATCAATTTTTAACAGCACGTCGCCCTGCTCGACTTCCTGATCTTTGTCGACATTGACTTCGACCACCCGCCCGGCAACCTGTGACATGATCGGCACCACGTAAGCCTGCACCCGTGCCTGATCGGTCCACGGTGCCAGCCGATCAGCCACCACATACCAGACAAACAGGATGGCGATAACGATCAGAGCGATGCGCGTTATTTTTTTAACCGGATCATTAACTTTTTCTACAGATGTTTCTTCTGACATGATTTTATCCTGCGATTAATCCTTTGCCAGTTCGGTCTGATTAAGCCACGCCATAAACAGTTCATACCCCAGCGCCAATATGATAGCACCGACAAACAGACCAATGATGCCGGACAACATCATGCCGCCGATAGCGCCTAGCAGAATAACCAGCATCGGTGTCGCCATGCCGCGACCAAGGAATAGCGGTTTTAAAAATGCATCGCTGCTGCTGACGATGATGCAATAGATCAAAAAGATAACCGCAGGTGTAGTTTCAGCGACGGAGAAAACATAGGCGCAAACAAAACCTAAAATTAATATTGGCGGTATCTGCGCGATAGCTACCACCAACACCATCAATGTCCACAAGCCCCACGCCGGCACATCCATCACCATCATGCCCAGCGCGGCAAAAACGGCCTGTATCGCGGCCACACCAAGGACACCCTGCGCTACGCTGCGAATGGTGTCTCTGGTTAAATCGGTATAGATTTTTCCTGACTCGATACTGGTCAATCGAGTAAAAATTTTCACCGTCACTTCTAATGCGCTCTTAGCATTCGCTACCAGAACACCGGAAATGATAATAGATAAAATAAATTGCAGGATGGTTCCCGCTGCACCGGCTGCACCTGCTGCAATTGCCTTGCCGATTTTTTTGGTTTCAGCCGAATATTTTTTCAGCGTGTCTTCGATATCAGTTGATGCCTGCAACCACAGGGCATGTGTACTTTCACCAATCAGTGGCCAGTCTTTTACGCTGTCATTCGGCGGCGGGATATCCAGCGTACCGGCCTCATAACGCTCGGTAAGAATCTTGCTGGTATCGATGATTGAGTTAGAGATCATCACCGTTGGTGTAATTAACAGGGCAAGCGTAATCAAGGTATAAACCGTGGCCGCCAGTTTGTTGTTATCACCGAGCAACGATTTAAGTTTTAAGAACAACGGATAGATTGCAACCGCAATGATCACGCCCCAGATCACCGGTATGATAAAAGGCGAAACGATCATGAAACACCAGGCAGCGAGCAACAATAACAGGCCAAGTCTTACTGCGGCTTCGATAGTGTTTCTGGTGAAGTCTGAACTGTTCATAGTTTTATTCCATATATTTTAAATAGCGGGTGAGTTTAAATGAATTAAAAGCGGATAACGAAATCAGAAAAAATCATGACGACCGCTTTTGTTTTTTCTGCTGACTGCCAAGAAGGTGAATTACCGACAGGCAAGAGAGGCTCCCCTGGGGGACTGATAACTGCCGACTCTCTTTTAATTCTTCTTCGCTTCGTTAATACCAACACCAATCAAACTGGCAACCAGTATTGCCATGTAGAAAACCCCGACCACTGCTTCCATATAAACCAGGAAACGTGCGATGGGCGCAACCGGACTGATATCACCATAACCCAGCGTGGTAAGTGTGACAAAACTGTAATAGGCGACGTTGGCAAAATTATCGTACCACACCATCTGCTCGACACCATTAAACGCATCGGGTATGGCCTGTGCGATAAACAGATACATCAAGGTCCAGATCAACCCCATCAGCAGGTAGATACATATCGCACCGACGATCCGGTTGGCATCAACCTCGCCAGAAAATAATACCTGCCGCCCGGCCAGCCAGATTGCCCACAGATAAAAACAAAGCAGAAAAATCAGATGCAGATAATATAATTGCAGCAGCTCAAGAGTCACACCGATGACCACCACCACGATGACCGAGATCATAATGCCGAGGCCGGAATGAAACCACATCTTCTCCGAGCGAAAACCATAGATGCCGACCACAATATTGATCACCGAAAAGGCCTGCACCAGTTGATGGCCAACCAGCCCTTCAAACTGGTCGGAGATAGCACCAACCAAAAGCAGCAGAACGATACCGACAGTTAAATATAAAAAGTTATTTTTTTCAGACACGGGTTTCATTAATCAATCCACAGGAGCCGTTATACAGACACCCATAACATAACCAACAACGTCAGGATCAGAACAGGCGGTGCAACCAGTAGCTTCTGTTTTTTTGCTACCATCCTTGCGCATGGCGCAAACCGGATTATATTCACTGGTACATATTTGTGGCCTTGGATCTTTGCATGCAATCAGATCAGGAATCGACGAACCAGTATTTTTTTCATTACTAACGACGCAGGCAGAAACCAGCACACTCGTCAAAATCAACAACACCACTTTATTAATATTTATCATTATTTTCCCTGTGTTTCTCAACTCGGACAATAGTCCAGTCTGTGTCGTTTTGCAGGGCGGGCATTACCCGCCAATTTACATCGGATACAAACGGTGGGTTGTACCCACCCTACGTGATTTATACTGTATCTCAAATACTAACACACACTGTTTAAAATCTATCACACCGAAAAACCCATGGTTCAATTCTGTACAGGGATATTATGCAAAAACAAAAAAATATAAAACGCAAAAAAGAACCCGCTATAAAGCGGGTTCTTTTTTGCGTTAAATAAAATGCGCGT
>VAPF01008988.1_pt1 | contig 12628 bp, 14 predicted proteins | sample 3393931 | NCBI WGS metagenome assembly VAPF01 (sample SAMN08290437, study PRJNA428436) | hydrothermal vent metagenome | isolation source: Deep-sea hydrothermal vent chimney | place: Atlantic Ocean: South-mid Altantic Ridge | depth 2773 m m | reverse complement strand
TGATCAACCGCGTGCGGATTTGTCGCAATGTTTCCGGCTATGATTAAGGTGGGAGTCTCCTCAATCTTGTATGCCGCGGCCATCTTCAGGTTCTCCTGAACACCACTGGCCTTGTCCCCCGCCCTGAGCCTGCTCCCGAAATCAGGACCGAGACCTATCTCATTGCCGATACCCTCCAGGACGTCGATATCTGCGATATTCTTCTTCTGGACCATTTTTGCGTTAAAGAGCGCCTTCTTCATCTCTTCGCCCTTTCCAGCTTCTACCGCCAAAAGGTAAGCCTCCCCTGGTTTGGGAGAGCCGTTCTGCCCCCAGTAAACAGGGACAACCTTCCATATGATTTTTTTAGGAAAGTTCCCCTTTATCACCGGGATAGATCTTTCAAAGTCGTAACAGGTGTGGCAAGAGAAACTCAGAAACTCCATTATTTCGACGGTTTTGCCGTCAAATTCAAACTGCTTTCCTTCCAATACAGTATGAATTCCCTTTATGACAGTTGGTTCGGGCTCGCTGGCCTTACAGGAAAAAAGCAGGGGCAGCAGGGCGAATGATATCAAGGCCATAAACATTTTTTTCATGAACATTTAATCCTCCGTATTTTTATTAATGTTTGATCTTTTCAAGATAAAGCTGATAATTGAAATCAGGGCTGCTGCTTTCGGTATGACATTTCAGGCAGACAGCCTCTGTCACAGGCTTCATGGGCCGGGAATAGTCCGACAGGTGCTCTCTGTCCAATCCATGACAGACTTCACATTGTACATTTGAAAGTCCCGGCGTTGTCTCAATGCTGAAAAATCCCCCTTCTTCCCCAAACCCTGCAGTGTGACACTCCAGACATTCGGGATCAGCTGATTTACCGGCCTGTTCCAGACTCGAAAATGCCTTGGCGTGGCGCGTTTTTTGCCAGCTTTCCGCAAAGGGCTGATGACATTCCGCGCACTTTGAGACGCCAAGATATGTTGTTCCAGTCAAAGGCCTTTCCGCCTCTTTTAACAGCCGGGCGACTTTCATGTCATACTCGTTCAGAATATTACGAATACTTTTATCTTCCCTGATATCAGTGCCGAGAGATTGCCAGCTGTGCTGAAATTCCAGAATCTTTCCGGTACTGTCGGTCTGAACGGTTAAAATACCCAGTTTCTTTCCCTTTGGATATCCCGATATAATAATTGTATTGTTGACTTTCAGTGGGACATCGAGTATTTCGCCTGATGAACTGATTATAACATCCCATCCGGTTATAAGCTTTGCTTCGGGGATCGAAAGGCCGGTCAGAAAGATATTCAGCATATCCTTACGGTAGCTTCCGGGTCCAGTGCTCACATTTATTTTAAAGCCCCCCCGCTCAATTGCAACCGATTGACTGTATGCGGGCAGGGTGGAAACAACAGGGACTTTATATTCTTTCAGAAGCGGCCGGAGGAAATCATCCGGCAATATCTCTTCCCTGGCTGACAAAGCCACTGCATCATATTTCATAAGGCTGAAGGATTTCAGCATGGCCGCAGCCTTCAGCCTTCCCTGAGGCGTATCCTTGTCTGAAAAATTGCCCGAGTCTAACAGGATATATGGAGCGAGTTCATTTTTATGTTCAGCCAGATAGCCTGATATCCTTGCTACTCCGCCAAAATCGGTTTTTGGTGAACAGCCGCAGGGTTCGAGCTCACCATCCATGTCGCCGGTGTAGACAATGTTGATTCTTCCTTCCTGTCCGTACGCCACGACTGATAACAGAAGTAGCTGCATGAGGATATGTATAAATATAACTCTGAGTTTCATAGTCTGATTATTGTAACGCTTCTTTATCTCTTTCCGCTGAAAATCACCATAACATACTTTAAATTTATGAAGATATTATGAAGAATCAGATAAAAATATATTTAAAAACGCATTAACTTAGAGCCCTTGACAACCTTGTATTATTCATAGTATAGTTGAACAAGTGTTCAACTATCAAGGGGGTTGAGAGGCGAATGAAACAGCAGGATGTATGTGAAGTTAAATCAGTAGATACGACGAAGGTTGAGGTCGTTAAAAAAGCGATGCTTTCTGATAAGGACGCATTGCATCTGACGGAAATCTTCGGCATATTGTCGGACACTACACGGCTGAAGATAATATACGCCCTGACGAAGGAAGAACTCTGCGTATGCGATATATCAAGCATCCTGGGAAGCAGTATCTCCGCTGTTTCCCACCAGCTGAGAATTTTAAGGAACATGCGGCTGGTTAAATTCAGGAAAGAGGCGAAGAGGGTTTATTACTCACTGGATGACAGGCATATTAACAGGTTGTTTAATGAAGGCTTAAAACATGTAAGGGAATGAGGTAATACTTCAGGACTGCCCTGGTCGGAATCAGAGTTCTGAGCGATATGCACTTTTTTTAACTTTAATCGGGAGATTGCGGATTTTTATTCGCAGGTTAATAAACTAAAATTTATGCAAAACACAAAACTACAGATGTTGAATGACACGTGCGGGGAAGAAAAGAGCTGTGCCTGCGGCGCGGGCGGTTTCCTTGTGGAAAAACCGCTACTCTGGAGACGCCGGCAATTAATAACCGGTGGTATCGCGCTGACCCTTCTGCTGGCGGGACTGGCGCTGGAATTTTTTACGCCACTGAATATTATCGCGCAGATTGTCTTTGTTTCGGTAATTGCGGTCGCCGGCAGGGAAATCCTGAAAAAGGCAGCGCGTTCCATACTGCGGCGGCGACTGGACATGAACTGTCTTATAGCGCTTGCGGCCTTCGGATCTTTTTTTATCGGACACGGGGAAGAAGGCGCGGCGGTAATATTTCTTTTTTTTATAGCGGAAACACTGGAAGAGTATGCCGCGGATAATGCCAAAAAATCGATCAGCCGGCTGCTGAAACTCGCTCCTGAAACGGCGCGGGTAAAGAGGGAAGATAAAGAGATCGAACTGCATGTGCACGAAATCAGGCCTGGAGATACAATCGTCATCCGTCCCGGAGAAAAAATTCCGCTGGATGGAAAAGTCCTGACCGGCCATTCATCCATAAATGAGTCGCCCATAACAGGTGAGTCGCTCCCAGTGGAAAAGGCAACAGGTGATGAAGTTTACGCGGGCACGATGAACGAGGAAGGTTACCTTGAACTGGAGGTGACGAAGAAAGCCGGAGACACTGTCCTTTCCAGGATCGTCAAGCTGGTTGAAGAGGCCGAGAGAAAAAAATCAAACACCGAGAAATTCATAGATAAATTCGCCGCCTATTATACGCCGATCGTCATAGCCATGGCATTAGCGGCCTTTCTTGTCCCAACTTTTATTCTGGGCTATTCATGGGAGGTCTGGTTTTACCGGGCGCTGGTGCTGCTGGTGGTCTCCTGTCCATGCGCCCTGGCCATCTCAACACCGGTCGCCATGGTCTCGGCATTGACCGGTTCCGCCAGACACGGCGTATTAATAAAAGGGGCGACTTACCTGGAAGAGCTGAGCAGGGTCAAGGCCGTCGCATTCGACAAAACAGGTACTTTGACTAAAGGCAGACTGGAAGTGACGGACATCGTCGGTTTCAACGGCCACTCCACGGAAGAAGTGCTTTCTTTAGCCGCATCTCTCGAATCCCGGTCGGAACACCCTATCGCAAAAGCGGTCCTTAAAGCAGCGCGCAAAGAAAATATAAAATTTAAAGCTCTCGAGAGGTTCAGTGCGATAAAGGGCAAGGGGCTGGAAGCCCGGATCAACGGCAGAAAGTATTATGCGGGCGCAAAAAACCTCTTTGAGGGCTTGTCCATGGATCTTCCAATGGAGTTGTCACAATTTGAACTGGAGGGCAAGACAGCTGTTTTTATCTCCGATGAGGAGAGGGCGATCGGGGTTATTGCACTGGGTGACAGGGTCAGGGACAATGCCCCTGATATAATATCCCGGCTCAAAAAATTAAACATCAGAACTGAAATGCTTACAGGGGACAATAAAAGGGTCGCCGGGTTATTAGCGGAAAAAATCGGTATCGATGAATACCACGCTCAACTATTGCCCGACGACAAGATAGCGATTATTGAAAAGCTTGCCGGCAGATACGGCTCTGTAGCAATGGTCGGCGACGGCATAAACGACGCCCCAGCCCTTGCCGCGGCCAACGTTGGAATAGCCATGGGCGCTGCCGGCACCGACATTGCGATAGAAACCGCGAACGTGGCGCTGATGCACGATGACTTAAGTAAAATTGAGTACGTCATGCATCTCAGCAGAAAGACCATGCAAGTTGTAAGGCAGAATGTGTCCCTTTCGATCCTTGTTAAGGGAAGCCTTACAATAATGGCATTGCTGGGTATGATTAATTTATGGGTCGCCGTGGCCGTGGGAGATATGGGATTAACCATTACGGTAATATTAAACGCCATGAGATTAACAAGAGTTAAGTTGGTCTGAATGTGGAATGAAGAGCAGGTTGAACCGCGGAAAAGGCACTGCATCAACGGCAGGATTTCATAATCATCAGGATAAATGCGGATAATTGAGGTTAATAAAAAGAAGATTCACGGGAAGATATTCCTCCTGATGACCTGTATCCTGTTGCTGACATTCAACACATCTTACGGCAAGGATGTATCGCGGATGGAGCTTGAAAAAGTTACGGACCTCATCATGAGCCCTGGGTGTGATTATGTCTACACGCTTACAAACTGTCCATCCGCCCAGGCACAGCAGATGAAAGAGCTTATAAAGGATAGGCTGGCAAAGGGTGAAAGCGGAGAATCGATTCTGGCTTATTTTGAAGACGTTTACGGACCGAAAGTGCTGGCGCAGCCGTCAAAGAAGGGTTTTTATTTTGTTGCATGGTGGTTTCCGTATTTTCTGCTGTTCGATCTGTTTTTGATAGCAGGGGTTTTTCTTATTCTGTGGCGCAGGAAATCCGGTCGGCAAGAGACGGTGCAGGATGCTATTAATCCGGAGCTGGAAACGCTTCTCGAAGATGAGGTGCGCAGGATCGGGGATGGTGAATAGCATGAAATGGAGTTTGTGATGAAAAATCTGTTAAAATTTTTACTCTGGCTGCCGATTGTTATTTTAGGCGCGGTGATTGTAATAGTGGCGTTGAACGGGCAGCAGGACGGGAGAGAGAGAAAACCGCGACCGGTAATAGGAGAGCAGGCAAGGGATTTTACATTTGTAGATCTTGAAGGAAAAGAAGTTTCTCTGTCGGATTTCTACGGGAAAAAGGTCCTCTTCCTGAATATCTGGGCGACATGGTGTCCCTCGTGCAGAGATGAACTGCCCGGTCTGCAGAGACTATATGAGAAGTTCAGGGGAGACGACTTTGAGATGCTGGCTGTAAGCATAGACGCTGCCGGCAAAAAGGCGGTTGCTCCGTATATGGAGAAAAACCGCTACACATTCCAGGCGCTTCTGGATACAACGGGGTCGATCCAGCTGCTTTACGGCACAACCGGCGTACCAGAATCTTTCATAATCGATAAAAAAGGCAGGGTCGCCTTTGTTGAGATCGGGCCTGGCAACTGGACAGACCCGAAAAAGCAGGCGCTGATAAGGGGCCTGACGGAAGAACCGGATATGGAGACGGAAAATGAGAGGTAGACAGGCCACGATAGTTTTCTCGGTGATTTTAATTTTATTTGCTTTCATCTATCTGGGATTTCTCGGGATGAAGGAAGGCAGTATGTATTATCTCGAGGTCTCGGAATTCTTCGCAAGGCTTGATGATATGGGAGATGGGAAAGTCAGGGTCAACGGCAGGATTATCCCGGGCAGTCTGAATTATAACACCGACACACTGAATCTCAGCTTTGACCTGAAAGATAAAGATCTGGAAGATGCACCGAAGCTGAATGTCGTATATAGAGGATCACCGCCGGACATGCTCGAACAGGAAGGCGTCACCCTTGTGGCTGAAGGTTCCTACAACAGGGAAAAAGGTGTATTTGAAGCAAAAAAGCTTCTTGTTAAGTGCCCTTCAAAGTATGAAAAGAAGGGGGGCGAAGTATGATGGATTTTGGAAGATACTCACTGCTCTTTTCCCTGGTTCTCGCAATTTTCGTTGCAATCGGATTAACAGTCGGCATCAGAAAAAAGGACGGAAGGTTTATTGATCTGTCATACAGGGGGGCGAAAACAATCTTTGCCTTTCTGACATTCGCTACTTTCATTCTTATCTATGCTTTTATCACGGACGACTTCAGGATTGAATATGTTGCGTCATATTCCGAGAGGAGCCTGCCGATCTTTTATAAGATAACCGGGTTGTGGGCCGGGCAGAAAGGCTCTCTCCTATTCTGGGGATGGCTGCTCTCACTGTTTACTTTTATTACCGTTAAACGTGATGAAAAAAACCTGAACACTCTGTTCCTTCCATATGTTCTTGTGTTTTTAAACCTCACGCTCATCTTTTTTCTCGTCCTTCTTAATTTTGTCACCCCGCCTTTTGAACTGGCCACAATATTCCGCAGTGACGGCAATGGCCTCAATCCCATGCTGCAGAATCCGGGCATGGTTTTTCACCCGCCGACACTTTATCTTGGATATGTGGGTTTTACCGTCCCCTTTGCCTTTGCCATGGCGGCGCTTGTGATGGGGGACCTCGGCGACTGGTGGATAAAGAAGACAAGGGCCTGGATACTGTTTTCGTGGGTATTCCTGACCCTGGGCATAATCTTCGGGGGTTGGTGGGCTTATAAAGAGCTTGGATGGGGGGGCGTCTGGGCATGGGACCCGGTTGAAAATTCCTCTTTCATGCCATGGCTTACGGCAACAGCCTTTCTTCACTCCGTTATTATTCAGGAGAAGAGGGGAATGCTCAAGATATGGAACCTCGTCCTGATCCTGCTCACCTTTTCTTTGTGTATATTCGGTACTTTTATAACCAGAAGCGGGATTATTTCTTCCGTCCATGCCTTTGGCCAGTCACCGGTTGGTTTTGTCTTTCTGGGTTTTTTGTTTGTGACCCTGGCTGCCGGGATTTATCTTATATGGACAAGATATGATCAGTTGAAGGAAAAAAACCCGAGGATCGAGGCGTTTCTCTCAAGGGAAAGCACATTCCTGTACAACAACATAATCTTTGTCGGTATCTGTTTCGCGACTTTCTGGGGAACAATTTTCCCCCTGATCTCCGAGGCCGTAAAAGGCGTAAAGATCTCGGTCGGTCCCCCTTTCTTTAATACAATTAATTCGCCGTTATTTCTGCTGCTTCTCCTGCTGATGGGGGTGAGTCCGCTTCTTGGATGGCGCAAGACCTCTTCAAAGGGAATATTAAAAAACCTGGTGGTTCCCCTCTCATTGACAACAGTATCTCTGCCCATTTTATATATTTCAGGTATCAGGGAATTTATGCCCGTTTTTTTCTATTCCCTTTCGGTATTTGTCATAGTTACGCTGATGAGAGAGTTTTATCTCGGCACAAAGGCCGGGGTGAAAAATCACGGCAGAGGGTGGCTCGCGTCATTCCGGCGTCTTGTCAGCATAAACAGGAGGAGGTACGGAGGCTTCATTGTCCATATCGGCATGGTTTTTATAGTCCTGGGGCTGGCAAGTTACGGTTATTATCAGTACAAGGAAGACTTCGGCCTGGTAAAGGGGCAGGAGGTTACGGTAAAAAACTACCGGTTGAAATATGTGGATCTGACAAATCTCGACAGATGGAATTATGAAAGTGTAGGCTCACTGATAGAGGTTTATAAATCCGGGGAGTTTAAAGGCACGCTGAAGCCCGAGAAGAGGTTTTACAAAAAACAGGAGCCGACCACGGAAGTCGCCATAATGAGCAGCATCTCTGAAGATCTTTACCTGATCCTGGGCGGCTGGAACGGTGACGGCTCCATCACCTTGACGGTGGTGATAAACCCTCTCCTCTCATGGATATGGACAGGCACCGGTGTTGTCCTCTTCGGCATTGTCTGGGCGGTCCTGCCCACAAGGAGGAGAGAGGATGGGATTGATGTTATCGAGAAAGAAGTTATTATGCGCCTGAAAGCGACAGGAGTTGAATGATGGTTATACTCTTTTTCATTCTGATTTCAGCATCTCTCGCCTATATCCTTCTTCCGCTCGCAGGTGAGAATTACTGGCCTTTTGTGAGCGAAGGAACGCTTGCCGGCATACAGACAGAGAAGAAGGAGGGCGTCCAGGCGATATCGGATATAGATTTTGAGTTCGAAATGGGCAAGCTGACAGAAGAAGATCATGCCTCCACAAGGGAATACCTGAAAAGACAGGCGCTCCCCGCCCTGAAAATGGAAAGGGACCTCCTTGACAGGATGGGATTAAACCCAAAGCAGGAGATTTCAAGAAAACTTAAGCGGGATATCAATAAAGAGGTGCTCAGAATTTGCGGAAAAAAATTATCTTCTTAATAACATTGTTAAGCATACTACTGATGACAAGCGGCGCTTTTGCAATATCCGTAAGAGTAAATGTCTCCAATGCCTCAAAAGGCGAGAGGCTTTCCGACTACCCTTTTAAGCTACTTGCGGTTAACCTGAAAAAGACCGGGGGGCATGAAATCCTGCGGGCCTATGAACTCAGGACCGGCCCGTCCGGCATATTTGAAGGGGTGTTGGATGTCTCCTCCGCCGAAGCCATAACAGGCGAAGTGAGTTACAGTGGGGTTGTTTATTATTCCCCTCCAGTCCTGATAAAAAAGCAGCGGCAAGATTATACCCTGAATTTCAATGTATATGAAATAACCGACAGGATGGAAACTGTGGAGATACCACGTAGGACCCTGATGATAACCCCCTATGATGATAAGACAGTCGTTGTGTACGATACGATAGACATCGAAAACAACAGCAGGTTAACTTATGTGGGCGGATATAATGATAAATTAAAGATAAATCAGGCCATGTTTATTCCCCTTCCGGCGTCATATTCATTGGTCAGCGTTGTGGGAACCGACAGGGAGGGTATCTTTACACTGTCACAGGGCGTGGTATCTCAAAATAAAATTCCGCCGGGGAAAAGCACTATTTTACTCGAATATTTCTTAAAGAGCGACATAGGCATATTCGACCTCTCTTTTCACGGTGAAGATTACAGCCCGCCCGCAAAACAAATATCAGTCTTTTTTGCAGACAGTACGGGCTGGCAGGTGAACTCCTCAAACCTTGGGGAGATGGGAAAGAGAAGATTTGAAGGGGATGATTCCGGAACTTACAGCCTCCTGGAGGGAAGAGACTTAAGAACGATTGACCTCAGAGTGACCGGGCCTTCTTACAGGGGCGTCTTCAGCTGGTGGCAGGTCTCAATTCTTGCGGCCTTTATATTGGCCGGCTCCGGTATTTTTATAATGAAAGATAAAATTTACAGATGGAATCTGATGAGAGAAAAAAAGAGACTGGAAGGAATCCTTGCCGGACTCGAAGCCGAGGCGGTTGAAGAGGATTTAAGCGGATATTATATGACTTTCAGGAAAGTCCTGGAGAAGAGAAAAGGGGCAATACAGGAGAGACTCGGGTCTTGAACATTATAAAGCTGAAAGGGATCAGCAAGCATTATCATGCCAAGACGGCACTGAAGGGAATTGATATGGATATCGGGGCCGGCGCTTGCATTACTGTCTTCGGCCCCAACGGGGCCGGTAAAACAACCCTGCTAAAAATAATCTCCGGCATTATGGCCCCTACCGAGGGAAAGGCATTCTATAACAGCAGGTCATATTCTGAAAGTGAGATAAAAAAAGAGACCTTTTACCTCGGACACAAGACCTCACTTTACAATGCCCTCACGGTTATGGAGAATATGGACTTTGTATGCAGACTCTATTCCTTCAAACAGAGGGAGAAATCCGTTGAGAGCGCCCTGAAAGAGAACGGGCTATGGGAGAGGAGAAATGATCCGGTTAATGATCTCTCCCAGGGAATGAAGAAGCGGCTCGCACTTGCAAAGGGCTTTATTACGGATCCGAAGGTCGTTATCCTGGATGAGCCTTTTACCGGACTCGACATTCGATGGAGATCAACCATCCTTTCAAAGATAAAAGAGATCAGGAGGCGGGGGAAGTCGGTCATTGTCTCGACCCACCTGGTGGAAGAGGGCTGTGAGCTTGCGGATCATGTGGCGTTTCTGCGTAAGGGAAAATTATTGTTTATTAACAAGAGAGAAGAAGTGGACACAAAAGAGATTTACAGGCTTTTTGCTTCCATGGGAGAGGCGCGGTCATGAGTTTTATCGGGGATGCCCTGACGATACTGAGAAAAGACCTTCTTCTTGAGCTGAGGGGCAGGGAGTCACTCAGTCTGATGCTCTTTCTTTCATTACTCCTCCTCGTAATATTTAATTTCGCCTTTAATCCGGATAAAGATAATGTCTCATCAATGGCGGCCGGAATCCTCTGGGTGATCTTTGCGTTTTCGGGTATCCTGGGCATGGGCAGAATGTCGGTGGCGGAAAGGGATGAAGACGCATACCTGAGCGTAATTTTTTCGCCTGTGTCAGCCGAAAGTTTTTATCTGGGAAAGGCATTGGGCAATCTTCTCTTTCTTATGATCATGGAATGTTTCACCCTGTTTTTTTTCGCGGTCCTGTTTGATTTCGAAAAAATCATAGGCCTGCTTCCACAACTGCTTCCGGCCCTTTTTCTTGGCACCCTGGGGTTCGCCCTTGTGGGGACACTCTTCTCTTTTCTCTCGACCGCATCGAGGTACGGCGAGATACTGCTGCCTTTTCTCTACCTGCCGGTGGTGGTCCCGGTCATCCTGGGAGGTGTAACTTCCATGGATATGATCCTGAATGGAAAGTCAGGGGAGGCAGGCAAGTGGATTCAGCTGCTGGTTGTTTTTGATATGCTCTATCTTGCTATCTCCCTGCTGGTATTCAGGTATCTTATAGAGGAATAACCGAAGATGAAAACAGACAGAACCATAACTATACTTTTCTTTCTCCTTCTGGTATTGATACCGCTGGATTTTTTCCTGATATTCAGGGTGGCGCCAACCGAAAAAGTAATGGGTGATGTGCAGAGGATTTTTTATCTGCATGTATCACTGGCCCTCGGGGCGCTTCTGGCATTTACCGGAGTATTCGTCTCCAGCATTATCTTCCTCTGGAAGAAAAAAATCGTCTGGGACTCGGTTGCCAGCACTTGCGCCGGGATCGGACTGCTTTTTTCGACCCTTGTTCTTATAACAGGCTCCATGTGGGCGCGGCCTATCTGGAATGTATGGTGGACATGGGACCCGCGACTCCTTACCGTGCTTATCCTCTGGTTTATCTATATAGGGTACTTTCTACTGCGGGGCGGCATTGCGGATAAATTCAAAAAAGCACAATATTCGGCTGTCATAGGAATAATCGGGTACGTGGACATTCCGTTAGTAAGGTATGCAACAAAATGGTGGAATTCCATACATCCCCTTCTTTCGCAGGAAGGCGGCGGTCTTGACCCTGTGATGAAAAAGGTGATGTTATTCAGCCTGGCCACCTTTGCCGTCCTCACTATCTTCCTGTTCCTTTTCAGGTTCAGGCTGGCAGGGATAGAAGAAAGATTAGAGATACTAAAGAAAAAAATGGAGGATTGAACATGGAAAACGGGATTTATCTCTTCGGGGCGTATACAATTGCATGGCTTGGAGTCTCCTTCTATCTTTATATCAACGCAAAAAAGCAGAAGGGGATCGAGGAACGGCTAACGGATCTCGAGGCCCAGTTGAAGGATAAAGAATAGTGGAAAGGCTCTTGAAGAGAGTTGTATCTTTATGTTTGTTTGTGCCGGTCTTTCGGCACAACCGTTTCATCATGTTTTAATATCCCCAATGGGCTGACCAAGCTTCTTTAATTCATAAATAATTGTTTCAGGTTCCATCCTTGACCAATAGACAGGATCCACATGTTTAGCAACTACAGTGTAATCAACATCAATTATATACGTTGCAGGAGCAGGGAGCTCCCATCTACCAACGCCATTATATTTATCCAGGTCAAACTTAAAAATATTTTTATAGATAAATCCTATTTCATCCGAAACTTTAAACCAAACCTTATAGTTTTTCATAACCATACTATCTTCATCAGATAATAAATCAAAACTGACATTGCATTTTTTTTGCATATTCCCTGACTCTTCCACAGATTGAGGACTGACTGCCGCAATGTTAGCCCCACATGCTCTTACTTCATCTACCACCCTTTGCAATTCAGACATTTCAAGATTACAATACGGACACCAGGAACCACGGAAAAACGACAGAACCAAAGGTCCCATATTAAGAAGATCAGATGGCATCGGGGCTGTTAAAATATTATGGATTAAGACGGAAAGAGTTTTTTCCGTACTCAACTTCATCCTCTTGTCCTGTCCGACATAAGAGCCGATAATCTCGTTGAAGGAAGTTTCATGTAGGTTGGCTGGAAACGTGATAACTACATATAATTGATATTCCGGCTGATCTGACGACGCATTACGATGCCTGGCTCAAGAGAGAAAATGTCCCCGATAAGTTCCACAGTTTCTACAAGAAATGGCTGAGCTACTATCTGGATTTCGAACCATCCGGACCGGAAAGGCTTGCGCATTTCATCAGGAAATTACCGGGGGGGCAATCAAACTCAGGAGCAGCAAAAGCAGGCATCCCCAGCTGTATCTCTTTATCATGAACTTGTTAAATCTGATGCTAAAATAGCAAATGCAGACTCCCTGCCGC
>VAPF01021391.1_pt1 | contig 12651 bp, 13 predicted proteins | sample 3393931 | NCBI WGS metagenome assembly VAPF01 (sample SAMN08290437, study PRJNA428436) | hydrothermal vent metagenome | isolation source: Deep-sea hydrothermal vent chimney | place: Atlantic Ocean: South-mid Altantic Ridge | depth 2773 m m | reverse complement strand
GGTGACATTGATGAAGTGTTAGAGAAAGCTAAAAAGTATAAAGGGTAATCAGTTATGGGCCTCTCAATGCAAGTAGATATTGTTAGTGCAGAAGGAGAAATCTTTTCTGGTAAAGCGGAAATGCTTTTTGCACAGGCGGCCAATGGTGAGATTGGTATTCTGCCTCACCATTCCCAGTTTTTAAGCCAATTAAAGCCTGGTATTGTACGTGTCGTTAGTGGTGATGAAGAAGATCATTTCTACATCAATGGCGGTATTATCGAAATTCAACCCTCAGTTGTAACGGTTCTTGCGGACACGGCAATTCGAGCAGCAGATTTGGATGAAGCGAAAGCTAAAGAAGCTAAGCAACGTGCTGAAGAAGCAATGACCGATGCAAAGTCTGAAACAGACATTGCACGTGCGCAAGTTGAACTTGCCGAGGCCGTTGCTCAAATTCAAGCTATTTCTAAGTTAAGAGATCGCTTGCAAAAGACTGGGATGTCCTAATTCATTTCCTTATAAAAAAAGCGCCTTATGGCGCTTTTTTTTTCTCTAGTTTTTTAAAAAAATAACTGAAAATCAGTTGCTCTTTTGATGCTAATTCAAGTTGTAATTTTTTTTAAAAATTAATGAATACCCAAATTTTATAGGAAAAATCATATGGCTTTAAAAGTTGTTATTTTAGCGGCGGGTAAAGGCACTCGTATGCGCTCCAAGTTGCCTAAAGTACTGCAACCCTTGGCACAAAAGCCACTTTTACAACATGTCATTGATACAGCTCAATCTTTAAACTGCGATGAAATTATTGCCGTGATTGGCCATGGTGCTGAGCTGGTTCAGTCTCGCGTAAGCGGTCAAAATATTTGCTTTGCTTTGCAAGAAAAGCAGTTAGGAACAGGGCATGCCGTTGTGCAAGCGAATAGTTACTATCAGGATGATGATACCGTATTGATTTTATACGGTGATGTTCCGTTAACAAGCCCTACAACCTTAAATGCATTACTGGCGTTAGTTGATGAGCAACATCCCTTAGCATTGTTGACGGTAACGCTTGAGAACTCAACGGGGTATGGTCGTATTGTTCGAAACACACAGAATGCGGTGCAATCCATTGTGGAGCAAAAAGATGCCACTGCTCAAGAGCTTGCGATTAAAGAGGTTAATACGGGCATTATGGCCGTTAAAGGTCGTTACTTAAAACAATGGTTAGAGGCGTTAGATAATCAAAATGTGCAGTCGGAGTACTATTTAACGGATATTATTGCGATGGCCGTCTCGGATAGTTTTTCGATTCAAACCGCACAGCCAACGCTTGAGACAGAAGTGCTGGGTGTGAATGATAAATTACAATTACAGAGCCTAGAGCGTGCATACCAGTTGCAAATTGCGGAATCCTTAATGCGGCAAGGTGCCACAGTGGTCGATGCCAACCGATTAGATATTCGAGGTGACGTGACGGTGGAAGCGGATGTGATGCTCGACGTTAATGTTGTGTTAGAAGGAAAGGTCGTTTTAGGAGAGAACGTTGTCATTGGTGCGCACTGTATTTTAAAAAATGTACAGATTGCCAGCAACACACACATTCACCCTTTTAGCCATTTAGAGGACTGTATTATTGGTGAATCTTGCTCCATTGGCCCTTATGCACGCTTGCGTCCAGGTACCGAGTTAGCCGATGAGGCTAAAATTGGAAATTTTGTTGAAATCAAAAAATCTAAAATTGGTAGAGGGTCTAAAGTCAGTCACTTAAGCTATATTGGTGACACCCATATGGGCTGTGATGTGAATATCGGAGCAGGAACCATTACTTGTAATTATGATGGGGTCAATAAGCATCAAACCATTATTGGAGACCATGTATTTGTGGGTTCAGATACTCAATTAGTCGCACCCGTTGACATAGAATCTGGTGCAACCATTGGAGCAGGTTCAACGATTACAAAAAAAGCGCCAGCAGAAGCGTTAACCTTAAGTCGCTCTAAACAAATTACCCTTAAAGACTGGCAAAAACCTACTAAATTATCCTAAATGTAACGGAATATTCGCATGGAGCTTATAACCCTTAACCCTAGTCTTTGTGATGCGTTTAAAGAGAGCATGTTAAGCAATCAATGGCATATTTCTCATCAGGATGCTGGGCAAACGCACTTAGTAGGGTGGGGCTATGAAATCACATGGCAGAAGTCATCTGGCTCTGTTACCCTGCGTTATTTTGATAAACAGGGTGTTGCCTCGGTATTCTTAGAGGTAAGCCAAGAGGCTTTGTCCGAGACTCAAGCGCTTATTGACCAATTGAATGCCCGTAATGAATAAACTGAATGGCTACATTGCTCTAACGCGAATTAATAAACCCATTGGGGTCTATTTGGTTTTATGGCCTGCCTTATGGGCGCTATGGCTTGCCTCTGAAGGAACGCCAAAACTGCATTTATTAGTGGTCTTTATTTTGGGTGCTATTCTGATGCGCTCTGCAGGCTGTGTGATTAATGATTACGCAGATCGTCACTTTGATGGTCAAGTTGAGCGAACTAACCAACGTCCTTTAGTGACGGGGCTATTGAGCGCTAAAGAAGCCCTTATCTTATTTACGTTATTATGTTTAATTGCATTTTCACTGGTTCTTACGCTCAATACATTAACGATTTTTCTCTCATTTGGTGCCGTGATTCTTGCCGTGCTTTACCCTTTTATGAAACGCCATACTTATTGGCCACAAGCTTTTTTAGGCGCGGCGTTTGCGTGGGCGATTCCCATGGCATTTGCTGCGGTACTTAATGAGGTTCCTTGGCAGGTTTGGCCTATTTTTTTTGCCACTTTAATTTGGTCTCTTATTTATGATACAGCCTATGCCGTGGGAGATATGAAATATGATCTAAAAATAGGGGTTAAATCAACCGCCATTCTCTTTGCGAAACACTTATGGCAGTGGATTGCATTCTTTCAGTTTGTGATGTTGGCTTTACTCTTTTGGATTGGTCAGTTATTTGAGCTAGGTATGGGCTATTATTTTAGTTTATTTATTGTTCTGTGTTGGTTTGCATACGACTTGAAGCGTTTAGCAACGCAAGATGCGCAACAGGCTTTTCAAGTTTTTGTACAAAATCATTGGATTGGGTTGATTATTTTATTAGGCATTATTGTTGACGACTTGAGTGTATAAAAATTCTCCCCCCCCCCTACCGTGCTTGAATTACTGCAAACGATTATTTGAAGGTACACCATAGATACCGTTTACTTCTAATGCCCAGTTAGATTGTTCTAAAGGTTCTTTAATGGTGGTTAATAATAAATTTAACAGGGCGGGTGTAAAGGGCAGTTTAATCCCTTTGTTCGAGTTCGGTAATAAAATAAACATCGCGTCTTCTGTTTTGAGTGCGGTAAACGTGATTTTTGAGAACAGCAAAGGGGACTCACCTAATGGATAGCTTGGGTTGTGAGAAGTATCCTCTTTTTTTAAAACCGGTTTGGATTGGTAAATTTTAGGCCCTCTATTTTCGGGAGGTTTGTTATCAAAAAGAAGCTCCCCTGTTACAGGGTGCTGGCCGTGGAGTACAGGTAAGAGTATCGTTAGAAAGCGACGAGTAAGCCAGCCTGAATACATCTGTTTCTGTTGTACTTCAACGGTTAATAAAATACGATCCTCAACGGAGTTGTAAGTCGCTTTTAGTTGTTTTATCGGATATGTCATTCGTTTTTTACGTTAAAGGTGTGTTTTAGAAACACATTCAAACTTAATTTCAGCATTGGGTGTTTTACTTCCAGTAAAAGGAGGTCGCGTTTCATGAACCGCAATAATATGCATTTTTTTATCTAAAGAGCGACAAAATTTTCGTGCTTCACGAGTGATTTCTCGTTGCAGTACTTCTGGGCCAGAGTAAGACGAGTTATTTTTTTTGATTTCATAACTGTTTTCGCCCGTTTGAACAATGTTTCTCTCTTGCATTGTGCTGCAAGCACTTAATACCAAGGATGAGAGTAATAAAAAAAAAGCGGTTTTCATAAAGTAGCCTTTCTAAAGTAGGGTTTACAGCGCTTTAAAATCAGAGCATTTGACCCTGATGAGTATTCATTTTAATCGGTTGGCAGGTTCCTTGGTCAATTAATATATTTAAATTATTAATCGAATCTTGAAAGCCAAGTTTTGCGGCAGTCGTAAAAAAGTTACAGGCTTTTTCAACGTCTTTTTTAAAGCCGTGCCCTTCCAGTAACATCATACCAATATTGTGCATGCCTTGTGGGGCTCCTTTTTTAGCCGCGGTTTGGTATAGCTCTGCCGCTTTGGCGTAGTCTTGTTCCACATAAATGCCTTGTTCGTACATTAAGCCTAAGCTTAATTTTGCATCAACAAGGTCTTGTTCGGACGCCTTTTCAAACCACTTGAACGCTTGCTCTGCTGAGGGCTCAACGCCTTGTCCGTTAATAAAAAGATGCGCTAAATTATTTTGTGCTTCGGCAACACCATTTTGAGCGGCTAATAATAGCCACTTTGCCGCTTCTTTATTGTCTTTTTCAACAACTTTACCTTGTAGATAAATGGTTCCCATATAGCTTTGCGCGTTTGGGTTACCCGCTTTTGCTGAGAGGTTTAACCATTTGAGTGCTTTTTTAGGTTGCGCTTCCGTCCCTATGCCAAAGAGCGCCATGTGGCCGATTAAAAATTGTGCTTGGTTGTTATCTCCTGAGGTGGCTTTGAGTAAGGACTGATAAGCTTCTGTATAGTTCTCACTATTATATTGCTCAATGCCCAATTCAAAGGGGGTTGTTTTTAATGACTCGGCTAAAGAGATGGACGACATACTCAAGAGTAATAATGTTATTAACCATAGGTTTCGTTGTTTCATAAAAGCACTCGTAATTTTTTTTAAAAAATGAATGGCCGATTTTACAGAAGGAGTGTTAATTTACAAGAAAACTTCTGAACAATGATTTGGTTTTTGGTAAATACGTGAATTCAGGATAGACAGGGGGGAGAAAAATACCTTTATTCAAACGGAGTGTATTAGCCATTTACAGGATTGGGTATTATGATGGCATTGCTCACCGTATAGGGGTGTCGTCAAGTTTTTTGAGTCACTCCTTTAAGTAAGCAGGGCAAAAACACCTCTGTTAAGAGTAGAGGGTATTTTTGTTGACTGAAAATTGAGCGTCTAGCATACCCTATTTTTTGTCTTGAATTAGCTGAAATATGGCTTGTTAGATAAGGCCAAATATTGAGTGCTTGACGAGAAAAGGTAAAGGGCGTGCGTTGAATGGTGCTGTCTTGAAATAACACCTCTCCTAGCGGCTTATTACCGAGTGTTTGTAGAGAGAACCAAGGGTTGTTATCTGAAAAATTTGGAATCACCGTGCGCGCGTACACCCAATTTTCTCCCCCCCCTCTAAGTAGCACGCAGCGAATCCATGCGAGTTCATTGGGTTGCATATTTAAGGATTGACCTTCATTTGCCAGAGGACGTTCCAGTTGCTCAGAAAGAACAAATACTTCTAAGTTGGGGTCAAGTAAGCGAAGTTGAGCGGTAAGCGAGCCTTGCGTACTTAGCCATTGCTGTATGTGTTTTTTTGGGCTAATGCGTTGAATCAGTTTGGCAGGTTTCCAAAAAATAGGTTGCGCATGTGTGTGGGGACTCTGTGTTTTTTTTTTGATAAGTTGTTTAATTTTAGAAAGCCGATCGGTTGCTTGCATGGGGGTTTCCTTAAGCGTGTTGGTAGTCTATTTTTTGACCAATCCAGCGTGTATTGAGTGCCTCAATTTGTTCGGGAAATTCTATAATCATGGTGCTTGCCCATGTTTTGGCAATGGGAATCCATTCGGCATCGCGCTTTAAATCAGCAATTCTAAATTCCAATCCGCCTGTTTGCTTGGTTCCCAACACTTCTCCTGGGCCACGAATTTTTAAATCCTCTTCGGCAATCTTAAACCCATCCGTGGTTTCGCGCATAATATTTAATCGAGCTTTGCCCGTTTGAGATAGCGGGGCTTGGTACAATAAAACGCAGTGGCTTTGCTTGCTGTCTCGCCCAACGCGCCCGCGTAACTGGTGTAACTGCGCTAACCCTAAGCGCTCGGCATTTTCAATAATCATTAAACTGGCATTGGGCACATTGACCCCCACTTCAATCACCGTTGTGGCAACCAGTAAGTCTAACTGATGTTGTTTAAACGCGTTCATAACAAGGGCTTTTTGTTCTCCCTTAAGACGACCATGAATTAATCCCACTCGTAAATCAGGCCAATGCTCTGAAAAGAGAGAAGCCGTAACCTCAGCGGCTTGTGCGTGCAACAGTTCAGATTCCTCAATTAAGGGGCACACCCAGTAAGCTTGCATACCTTGTTGGCATTTGGCGTACAGATGTTCCATGACTTCAAAGCGTTTTTCATTGCTTAATACCGCAGTTTCAATGGGCTTTCGACCTGGAGGAAGTTCGTCAATCACCGATAGATCTAAATCACCGTACGCGGTCATGGCAAGGGTTCTTGGAATGGGCGTGGCGGTCATAATCAATTGATGTGTGTGAATATCTTTATCGCGGTTTTTTTCGTGGAGTGATAAGCGTTGGTGCACACCAAATCGGTGTTGTTCATCAATGATTACAAACCCTAGCTTGTGGAACGTGACGGCTTCTTGGAACAGCGCGTGGGTTCCGATAATCACGCGGGCGGTTCCCGTTTCAATCTGTGTCATCATCTCGCGTTTTTCAGCCACTTTCATTCGTCCATTAAGCCAAGCGACGGGTATTTCTAACGGTTCTAGCCATTCATTAAACGCTTCTAAGTGCTGTTCGGCTAAAATTTCTGTAGGTGCCATAATGGCAACTTGATACCCTGCATCGGCGGCTTGAATGGCCGCTAATGCGGCAATCACGGTTTTACCAGAACCTACATCCCCTTGCACTAAACGTTGCATGGGGTGAGGTTGGCTTAAGTCGTTTTGAATTTCGCGAAGCACGCGTTGTTGCGCCAAGGTAAGTTCAAAGGGCAGGCTGGTAAGCAATGCATTGCAAGTTTGGCTGGGTGGAAAGGCGGGGGCGTTGCGCTGTTTTTCTGTCGCACGCATCTGTTGCATGGCGGCTTGCTGGTTAATTAACTCCTCAATAATTAAGCGCTGTTGAGCGGGGTGCTGAAACTGCTTAATTTGCCTTAAATCATCGGAAGGTTGTGGCTGGTGTAATGTTAGCAGAGCTTGATTTAGCAGAGGAAGTTGCAGTTGCACGAGTAATTTTTGTGGCAGCAATTCATCCAAAGGTGACTGTTTGAGCAGGGCAATGGCTTGTTTGATGAGTTTTAAAATAGAGGCCTGTCCTAAGCCTTCGGTGGTTGGGTAAATGGGCGTTAGAGTGCTGTCTAATGGAACCTCTTTATCAGGATGAATAAACTCATAAGAGGGGTGTACCATCTCAAGCCCGTTGGGGCCCGAGCGTAGTTCACCAAAGACACGAACGGTTTTTCCGTGTGCAAATTGTTGAGCCTGTCGTGGGTAAAAGTGAAAAAATCGTAAGGTTAAAAAGTGACCAGATTCGGTTTGCAGAGTGACCAATAAACTGCGACGACGACCTTGGTTGAGTGTTTGAGAAAAGATCGTGCCTTCAATTAAAATTTCCCCCCCCACCTGTGCGGAACTTAACTCAACCAGCCGTGTTTTGTCTTGATAGCGTAAAGGTAAGTGAAACAGTAAGTCTTGAACGACAAAAAGCCCCAATTTTTGGAGCTTTTCAAACTGCTTTTCCCCGACTCCTTTTAGGGAAGTTAAAGGGTGTTGCGCTAACATGCCTTTGCTAACATACTGTTTTAGGTCTCTTTAGTAAGCGGACAGCGCCATAATGCCATCCATTTCAACATCGGTGCCTTTGGGCAGTTCTTTTACACCAACCGCAGCACGTGCCGGGTAGGGTTGTTCAAAATATTGAGCCATGATTTCATTCACGGTTGCAAAGTGGCTTAAATCCGTTAGAAAAATATTGAGTTTGGCGATGTCCTGCAAAGAACCCCCAGCGGCTTCACATACGGCTGTAAGGTTTTTAAATACTTGATGAATGCGCTCGGCAATGTCACCCTCTTTGAGCGCCATCGTTTCTGGAATGAGTGCAATTTGGCCAGATAAATAAACCGTATTTCCGATACGTACCGCTTGTGAATAGGTTCCAATGGCTTGTGGCGCATTTTCAGTGGAGATAACTTCGCGCATGGCGTGTTCCTTTTGGCTTAGATTCGATGAATTTTTTCTACAATGGAAAGTTGTTTTAAGCGACGCATGACCTGTGCTAAGTGAATACGATCCCGAACATTAATGGCAAAGTACATAAAGCTGTAGGTCTCATCTTTGTCTTCCGAGCGTACGCGCTCAATATCGGTATTGGTTTTGGCAATTTCATTCGCAATGGTGGCTAGGGCGCCACGTTGATTGGTGGTTTCAAGTTGCAACTCTGTCAAATAAGTGCCTTCGGGGGACTTCGCCCAGTTTACGTCGAGGCATTTTTCGGATAAATTTTTAATACTTTTGACGTTATGGCAATGACAGCGATGAATTACAAGGCCTTTTTCGGCACTGATAAACCCAACAATTTCATCCCCAGGAATGGGGAGGCAACAGTTTGCAAAGTGGATCAACATGCCTTCGGTGCCAGAAATGGGTAAGGGGGTGTTGTCCACTTCAGAACGTGGGTTATTGTCCGGAACTTGGTCGTCTGATCCCAGCACGGTATCGTGAACTTGCTTGGCCACTAAAGGGGACATTCTGTTTCCTGTACCAAGGTCTTCGAGCAATTGTTCCCAACTGGATAAGTTCAGTGCGGCGATGAGCGTCTCTTGTATGTCACTGGTTAAGCCAGAGTAAACCATGTTGTGTTTGCGCAGTGATTGGCTGAGCAGTTTTTTCCCAAGTTTAATGGCATCACCGGTTCGTTGGCTTTTCATAAAGTGGCGAATTTGAGAGCGTGCTTTGGCGGTATTGACAAAGTTTAGCCATGCTGGGTTGGGCTGAGTATGGCTGCCTTTGATAATGTGAATGGTTTTTCCTGTTTCGAGTTTAGTTCGAAGCGGAACCAATTTTTTATCAATACGGCAAGCAATGGTTGAATGCCCAATATTGGTATGCACAGCATAAGCAAAGTCAACGGGTGTTGCGCCTCTTGGCAAGGTAATAATGTCGCCTTGGGGGGTAAATACATAAATAACATCAGGAAACAGGTCGATTTTTACGTTCTCTAAAAAATCGAGTGAATTGCCTGCGCTCTGCTGAATTTCAAGTAAGTTTTTGACCCACTCTTGTGCACGAACATCAACATGAGAAGGCAGGTATTCTTCCGTCGTTTCGCTTTGCTTGTATTGCCAGTGTGCAGCAATTCCGTGTTCAGAGGCTTCATGCATGGTTTTATCGCGAATTTGTACCTCCAAGTGTACGCCAAAGGGGCCAAATAAAGCGGTATGCAGGGATTGATAACCATTGGATTTTGGAATGGCGATGTAATCTTTAAATCGCCCAGGAAGCGGCTTGTAAAGCGAGTGAATGGAGCCAAGCGTTCGGTAGCAATCATCGGCCGAATTGGTGATGATGCGAAAGGCAAAAATATCCAAAATATCCACAAAGTTTTGACGCTTATTGCGCATTTTTTTATAGAGGCTGTAGAGATGTTTTTCACGACCAATTACTTGACCCGTGATGTTCTCTTGATTTAGACGGTTTTGAATCGTGTCAGTGATTTGTTCAATGACTTCATTGCGATTACCGCGTGCTTTACGTACGGCATTTTCAAGCACCGCGTAGCGCATGGGGTACATGGCTTTAAAGCCGAGGTCTTCCAGCTCAATACGAATGGCATTAATACCTAATCGTCCAGCGATGGGAGCAAAAATTTCGAGGGTTTCTTTGGCGATACGACGTTGTTTGTCGGGACGCATGACGCCAAGGGTTCGCATATTATGTAGGCGGTCTGCAAGCTTGATAAGAATGACACGAATGTCACGTGCCATCGCCAAAATCATCTTACGAAAGTTTTCGGCCTGCGCTTCTTGTGGGCTTTCAAACTCCAGCTTACCGAGCTTGGTTACGCCATCCACAATCTCGGCAACACTTTCACCAAAATGTTCAATAATATCCGCTTTGGTGTAAGAGGTATCTTCAACAACATCATGTAAGATAGCCGCAATTAGGCTCTCTTGATCGAGCTGAATTTCCGCCAAAATTTCTGCAACCGCAACGGGGTGCCAAATATAATCCCCCCCCGATTTTCGGGTTTGCCCACGGTGCGCTTTTTCCCCAAACTCAAAGGCTATTTTAATACGATTTACGTGTTCTTTCGAAAGGTATTGTGACGCTTTTTCAATGAGACCATCGAGTGAGTTTGGGGTGGGCATAGCGGGAAAGCAACGCGCTAAATTAGTTAAAGAAAGGCGGGGTATTTGGATCGGACATCACAACATCTTTATCAATGGTTCCTGCTGCTAATTCACGCAGTGCAACCACGGTTGGCTTATCGTTATCCCAGTCAACCGTTGGCTCTGCTCCGTTGGCAATTTGACGTGCGCGTTTGGACGCTAAAATGACCAGTTCAAAACGGTTTTCTACTTGGTCTAAACAATCTTCTACAGTAACTCGAGCCATAATAAATCCCTAATTTAATAAAATTAAACGTAAGGGTTTATTTTACACGAATTTTAAATTAAATGAGCTAAATAATTTTGCAACATATTTTGTTGAGATTTCATGGCGGAAAAAGCGTTTTGTCCCAGCTGTTGGCGTTGTTCTAAGTGGTCAAGCAGTGGGGGGAGAATTTTTGATAACGCTTGATAATCTTGGCATTGAAGAATACCTGAATGATGTTGTAAAAGCGCCATCTCTTCAGCAAAGTCTTTCATGTCTGCGCCAACAATAATGGCTTTTTGATAGGCCGCAGGTTCCAAAATATTGTGGCCGCCTTTGGGTGCAAAGCTTCCGCCCATTATGACCACCTTGGCATGCTCAAATAGAGGCATCAGTTTTCCGAGTCGATCGTCTAAAAAGAGAGGCGTTTCTTTTGTGGGCTGCTCTCCTTTGCTGGCAACCAATAAGTTGGGGTAGAGCGGTTTGAGCTGTTTTTGAATGGTTGCACTGCGATTGGGGTGGCGCGGAACGATGACAAGTTGTTCTGGGCGATTGAGTTGTTTCCAGAGTTGCGCGATTTGCCGCTCTTCGTCCTCATGGCTGGAGGCGAGCAGCACATACTCTTGGGCAATAGGACGGGGCGCGTGAGACAGGGCAGTAATTTGAGCGTATTTTAGGTTTCCGAGTACGATTACTTTCTCTTTGGAAGCACCAAGGGTGATAAAACGCTCTGCCTCATCTTGCGAGCGAGCGAGAATTTGATGAACGTGTTTTAAGCTGTTTTGATAGCTCTGCTTTAACCAGTTGGGGGCGTTTAACGTTTTAGGAGAGAGCCGACCACTGAGAATTTTAAGCTCAATATTTTGTTGGTGGCACAGGCGATAGAGATTGGGCCAGATTTCAGTTTCCAATATCCACGCATTGGTCGGCTGGCAGTTTTTTAAAAAATGCTTAATCGCAAAAGGCCAGTCTAATGGAAGATAGCAGTGCGTGACGTTATCTTGAAATAACATTTTAACCAATTGTTTTCCTGTGGGCGTATTGGTGGTAACTAAAATGTGGTATTCGGATTCTAACGCACGAATTAAAGGTTCAGCCGCTTTCACCTCGCCTACAGAAGCACAGTGAAACCAAATACGTTGTGACACTTGCGGCAATGCAGGGTATTCCAAGCCCAAGCGTTGACGAATAAAATCCCCCCCCCCTTGCTTTTTGACACTGTCGATTAAGACCATTATCCAAATGAGAGGGCTGAAGAGGCGAATGAGGAGTTGATAGATCATATAAATAGGGACGCTACCCTTTTGTGGCAATATTTGGTGCGTTTTTAACGGCATAACAAGGGAGGTGTTTTTTTATATTACCTGTCACCTTAATGTCCCGCCTGTAACAACGCTTCCATCATCGCAATATCACCGGGTAGATCCACTTCGGGGGAGTCCCATTTGCTTTGCACGACTTTGATTTTATGACCGTATTCGAGTGCGCGGAGTTGTTCCAGTTTCTCAATGTCTTCGAGTTTGCTCATCGGCAGAGCATTGAATGTGTCTACAAACCGTTTGGTGTAGGCGTAAATTCCAAGGTGTTTAAAGCTGTCGTGATCCCAGTAATCGCGTCCGTGAGGAATGGTTGCACGGGAAAAATACAGTGCAAAATCGTTAACATCGGTGACTAACTTCACGTCTTTGGGGTTGGTGATTTCGGCTTCATTAATGATTTTGAATGAGAGGGTACTCATTTCAAAGTCCCCTTGGTAATCGTCTGCAAGAAAGGGGGCGATCACATCTTCAATGGACTCAGGATGCACCAGTGGTTGGTCGCCTTGCACATTGACAATGAGGTCGTCCTCTTTTAAGCCGAGCGTATTGGCGGCGGCGGCAATGCGATCGGTACCCGATGCGGCTTCGATTGGGGTCATTATGACTTGACCACCAAAGCTTTCTACCACTTGTTTAATACGATCATCATCCGTTGCAATGTACACGCCTTGTAACCCTTCTGCTTTGGAGATGCGTTCGTATACGTGTTGAATCATCGGTTTGCCATCAATGAGTTTGAGGGGTTTTCCGGGTAAACGAGAGGAGCCGTATCG
>VAPF01081683.1_pt1 | contig 12654 bp, 16 predicted proteins | sample 3393931 | NCBI WGS metagenome assembly VAPF01 (sample SAMN08290437, study PRJNA428436) | hydrothermal vent metagenome | isolation source: Deep-sea hydrothermal vent chimney | place: Atlantic Ocean: South-mid Altantic Ridge | depth 2773 m m | reverse complement strand
GGCAGCCAGGGCCTTGCGGTTATGCCTGATTCGGCCGGCCACATCATCGACCATCTTTGCCAGGTCTTTATTATCATACCGAAACGTGATGCCGCTCATATCTCAAACCATGTTTAAACTATCTTTAAACTCTCGCATACCGAGAGCAACGTCCCCGGCGCGCCTATCCGGACGTGTCGCCTGGGTTTTGCAAAATAGGGGCATTTTGGGCCGCTTCCTGGGCCGCCTCTTTTTCCGCCAATTGCTCCTGCACCTTGAGGTTGGCCGCGACCTCCTCGTTGCCGGCCAGATCCTTGAGCACCAGGAGGGCCAGAGGCGGCGGATACCCCGCCAGCCGGGCGGCAAGCATGGTCCCTATTGTCGACCAGTAATTTTCCCCCGGGTTAGTGGCGAAGCCGGGGTCTGGGATCAACTGCCGGGCCGGCATCCTGTTGCCGGTGCCGGGGTCGATCGGCTCAATCAGCCGGTTGGTTGGGTCTTGCTGCTCTATCTTGATCCCCCGGGCCGCCGCCTGGCCGCCGGTCACCCCGATCACCGAGCAGCGGCAGCGGTAGCCGTTGGGCGGGAACCAGGTGTCCCAGACGGGGTTGCCCTTGGGCCACGTCCGCTTGTCCATCGCCAGGTGTGTCGGCCGGGTGCGTGAATCATTAATCGCTGAGTACATCCAGTAGTCAAATGGGCTGGACGGGTCGGTCAGCTGTTTGTAGTGGCCGACGTTGTAAGCGGTCTGGACGTTGGTCCGGAATATGTTATCCACCCGCCAGGCCCTCTTGCCGGTCCATCCCCGGCGCTCGAAAATGTCGCCGGCCTGCTTTTTAAACTCGCCGAATGATATCCCGTCATCAATCGCCCCCTGTAGGGCCGAGAACACGGTGTTAAGTTCGTCGCCCTTGGCGATCCCGGACACCGCGAAGGCCCTGGTCTTGGCCTCATGCGTCAACTTTGCGAACTCGCCGGCCCCCATCTTAACCTTATCGCGCCAGAACTGTTGCGCCTCCGCCATCGGCAGCGGCTCAAGCGTCAGCTTCGGCTTCACTGAGCTGCACCACTTTTCGGCCGTACAGGTCGGCGGCGAATATCGCTCGCTCGGTCATATCCCGCAGCGGACCCATGTCCAGGTCGGGATACAGCTTGACCAGGTTGGCCGCCGCCTCGTCGAAGTCTTTCGCCGTCATCACCGCCGCCAGTATTTTTTTCTCGTTCGCCGACAGATCGACCCCGGCAGTCGCCCGGTCGGCAAGATCCTCCACCGCCTGCTGCTCGGCCGTGAAAACAAATCCACCCGCAGGACCGGCCGACGATGCCACCATCCTGGCGCTGATGCCGCCGGCGGCAGGCGCCGGCTGCCCGCCGGCCATCTCCTCGCCGGGCTTGGGCTCCGGCACTCCGAATGACAAGCGCGCCCATTCCGCCGGCACCGCCACCTTGTCGGTCAGCTTGGCAAACCAGTCTGCTTTTTTGCCGAGGTCCTCCTCTTTTTCCAGGACCGCTCTGAACCTGGGAACCGCCGCGTCCCAGCCGAAATTGAACCCGACTATCGGCCTGATAAGCTGATCGCGAATGCTCCCGGCCAGCGCCCGGCCATCGGCCAGGAGCAGGTCCATCCTGACCCCCTCGTGCGTTTTGGCCGCCGCATAGCTGCCGCCACTCCCGACCTCCGCTGATAGCGTCTGCCCGACCACCGCTTTGCTTATCTCTCCATTACACCAGTCGACCAGGACCTTCCATAGGTCGCGCACCAAGGCGCTCTGGGCGGATTCGATAAACTCAATTTCCGTTGATTTGGAAATAATTCCGGCGGCGTCCGTTCCCAGGGACGAAATAGCGGAGAGCAGTGCCGCCTTGTCGTCAGCCGACGCGCCCTGGTCGTACTTGCCCAGGCGCAGCGGCATCCCGTATACCTCGCAAAAGACTACCCAGTCCTTGATGGCATAATGCTTAAACAGGATCATCCAGGCCGCTACTCTATATATGCCGGACCTTGTGGGGCTGCCCGACTTGCCCCCATACTTGTGGATAATTGCTCGCCATGCCGGGATCTCGACGCCCATGATATCGTTATCGGTCAACAGGAGGGGCCAGTCCCGGACCACTCCCGACATGTCCGCGTAATGCAGTCGGCGTTGCTGGATAAACTCAAATTTACCGGGCAGCGCCTGCCCCTCGGAGACGTCCCAGCATGTCTCCAGCGCCGAATACCCCTTGCCCACCGCGTCCTGCAGCGCCAGTAAGCAGCCTTCCCAGTCCGCCAGCCCGGCGAAAAAGTCCTTGACGAATTCCGCTATGCGGTCATCCTGCGCCGAGTCGGAGGCCGGCTCCACGTCCCAATCGAGGCTGAGGATTACATTTTTTCGCTTGTCCCGCTCGCAGAGCAAGTGCGTATCCCTTTCCTCAAGCTGGTCAAACAGCTGAGCCTGGCGGCTCATATCTCCGGCGTCGGCCTCCTTGAAAATCGTCGCCATCCTCTCCGGCGTCAGCCCGTCCGTAACATACTCGCGAAAACTGTCCTGCAGCGGGGCGACCGCCAGCGGCCGCTGGTCTGGCTTTTTTTCCCGCTTGTATTCCCGGCCGAACTGATCGTACAGCGCCATATCAGAATGCCCCTCTCCTTGTGGATCCCACGCCGCGCTCGCGGCCAAATCCGCCGCTATCGCCGACAGAACAGAAGGCTCCGTCATAGTCCAGTCGCCTCTTCCGCGTCGATCGATACTCAGTCTCTCCGCCACCCTCCTGGCGGGTCGCGAACCAGGCCATGACCCCGGCGATGCCGGAGTCGCCATGCCGCTGCTGCTTGTCGGCCCCGGCAGTCTTGCCGTCCGGCAACCGGGCCACACCGCGAACCATTTTGAATGCCCGGTGGTCCTCGATTATGTCCGCGTCCATCGGCAGCAGTAGTGAGCGGTCCTCAAATGCGGCTTTGTAGGGCGGCATATTCTCTCGGTACCACCTCTCGGAGGGCATTACCTGGCTGATGCGGGCGGCGCCGTATCTCTGCATCGCCACCTCGGCCAAATACTGGCCGTTGCCGCGGGCGTCCAACGCCCCATGTCGAAAGCGGGGCAAACGATCGATAATATAAAATAATATTTGTCGCTGTTGCTCGAATGGTACGTTGCGCAACTCCAGTACAAAGACTGCCTGGAACACCGCATCCGCCCTCTCGACCAGGGGCTCGATCACGGTCAGGTCGCCGGTCCGGCCGAAGTCCTCGCCGAAATATGACTGCCGTTTAGGGTCCAGCCCTGTCAGCAGCGGGGCCAGTGTCTCAGCGCACCAGTCCTCAGCCACTGTCTCCCGCCAGCGCTTGGGCTTGGTGGCAAAATCATCGCCGGCCGCATACCTGATCACCGGGATCTCGCGGCTCATGCACAGTTCAATCAACGCCCGGGGGAGATAGGTCCCGGATCCCTGGGACGGGATGCAGAACAACTCTTCATCGGCATCATCTCCATAGGAGTCGATGATCTTTTGCCGCCAGGCCGCCTCAGCCTCGGCGCTCCAATCCTGTCCGGTCTTGAGGCAGATGCGCCGAAACAACCCCTGCTCCAGAGCATCATCCAGCGTGACCCGGTGCAGAGAGTACGGTTTGCGCCCCGAACGGATATCCTTGACCAACTCGTTAAAGAGATTGGTGTCGCCGTTATGGGTGCTGATGATCCGCACTTGGCCGCCCCAGATCAGCAGGGCCATGGCAGCCTTAAGCAAAGCGCCGAGATTTGCGCAGAAGGCGGCCTCGTCGATCACCACTCTCCCTTGCTTGCCGCGCAGGCTTGCCGGGTTGGAGGATAGGGCCATGATCTTGTGGCCACTGGCAAAATTAATGCGGAACATCGTAATAGCCTTGCCGTCGGAATCAGTAAATAGCCCCTCCTGGACGGCGGAGGCGGCCAGGTCGTATTGCTTGGCCCAGGCGGCGCAGTCGCCGATAAACTCCTCTGCCATATCCTTGTTGTAGCCGATGTACCAGGTATCTTCCCCGCTGGCGGATGCGGAATAGAGAGCGTCGTCAGCTGCTTCGCTCCAACTCAGGCCGATGCGCCGGGACTTCTCAATCACTTTGACCTGGGCCTCGTCGGCGGTCCAGGCGACCTGGTACGACAGCAGGATCGCCGGTGACGCGCTCATTTGGCTACCCCGAGAATTTTCCAGCGGATATCCTCGACAGTCTCATCAGTCAGCCCGGCGTCGCGCACCTGGGTGGCGACCTCGGCCGCTACCTTCCGCGCCTTCTCCAGCTTGTCCCAGCGCTCCAGAAGGGCGCCGATCTTGGATAGCGTATCCATCATTGGCGCCGTTCTCTCGACGGCAGCCAGCCCTTCCATAAATCCAAGCTGCTCGTCGAACAAGTCGCGGAGCCGCATAATATTGCCCTTCTTCTGCGCCCTGGTCCTATCCCACTCATCCATGGTGGCCGACGGCTTCTTGCTGTCCGATTTCCAGCGGGCCAACGATGTCACCGACACGTCCAGGATCGAGGCGATCGAGGTTAAGGATGCCCCGTCGGCATAGAGGCGGAGCGCCTGGGGCTCCAAAAATCCCTTGTCGCCCTTACTAGCCAAGACCAAGCTCCTTGCGGAGACGGGAGATGCGCGACCTGACCCCGAGCAGCTCGGCGTGAGCCATCACCAGGCCATCCATCTCGTTGGCGGCCATAGCCACGTCAATGTCCGTCACCTCCACAAGCGCAGTGTTAAGCGCGCGGCGGATAGTCTGGCAGGCGGCATCCGCCCGCATGCTCAGGTTGATCTCGTCCTGCTCCAGGCCGGCCAGCCGGCCCTGCATCTCAAGTCTCTCGCTCATCTACACATCCTTGCTATGTTTACGGACGATCGGACAAAACTGATTGCCGTCGACCGAGGCCTTGGTTTGCGATACCACCTGCGTGGACCAGATGAGCTGGTCCCGGTAGCCCTCGGCCATTTTTTTAAATTCTTGGGCTAGGATGACGTTGTTTTCGTACATTTTGACCACATTTTCAAAGCGCCTCTGCTGGTGCAGTGATATCGATACCAATATTATCCATGGCATCAGTTGCACCAGCGCCAGCATCGACAGCACCGGCCAGGTATCTATGTCCTTGACAACGCCGAGCAACAGTGACAACGCGTGTATCTCGGGATTCATCGAGCGGCCTTCTCTATCTTATGCCCGATCCCGACCAGGGCGAGCCCGGCCGCGATCTTCTGCGCCCCGCCGGCCATGTCGCCCTGCTTGATATCCAGCGCCCCCAAAACGGCCATGGCCAAGGCCGCCGCCCATGTCTTCCATCCTTTCATTTCGACCTTTCTCCTTTCTTTTCCCGGTCCCGTTTCCATGTCCATATCTCATGCCAGGCCATGATCATCCGGAGCCGCCTACTCCGCGATAAGCCGCAGACGGGTCGCCTCAATCCCGGCGACGTACTCGCTGGTTTGTCTTGCATTGTCATCTCCGGTTACGGCATGCAGGGTGGATGAAACATCACCCCAGTGGTCGGGACGCTCCGCCAATCCCTGCGCCCGTATAATATGGCCGGCGCCGGCATTATAGGCGCCCATGGCAAAGCGCAACCTCTCCAGCCCTGACTCCCGACGGAAGATGTCCCACTGTCGCCGCATATAGTTGATGCCGAACATAATGTTGCATCGAGGGTCAAAAATATCAGGGACAACCTGGAGTCCTCGGGCAATATCGGCAGCCGTGGCCGGCATGATCTGCATGAGCCCTCGCGCCCCGGCCGGACTCACGGCATTGGGATCCAGGGCCGACTCGACGATGGCCTGGGCCAAAAACCAGGGCCACGCCACCAAACCGTCAAAAAAGATAGAGGCATAGGTGCGGAAATGTCGATCATATTCGGCGGTGCGACTCATTGGCAATCCACCTGTGAGTTATGTATCCCGGCCCCGATCCCGATCGCCGAGATCGCGCCAAGAAAGATTTTACGCATTGCGTGATTGTCGATGGCATTGGCGCCCAGATAAGTGATCCAGATCGCCAGCACCTTGCTGCCGACCAGGGCCGCATCCGACGGATGCTCCCCCAGGATGGGGTTGGCCTCAATGCAGCCCTCCCCCAGCTTCTGCTCGGTGGAGGCAAGGTCCCAGATCTGCCCGCCCACCACCGCGCCGAGCAATACTTTTTCGGCCGTATCATACGGCACCACCGGATGCGGAGCGCACCCGGATAGCGCAATGGCCAGGACAATAAGGAATAATACTTTTGTCATTGCTCCCCGGCAGGCCAAAAAACCACCCGGACCGTTTCGGCGGCCCGGGTGGAAGGAGATGAAGAAGGACCATAAGAGGTCCTGTCACTGGTAGTTATATAGGAAGGAAGGTAGGAAAATAAGGGATAACGCTATACAACGTCGAGGAGGTGTTGGGGGGAAATCCTCTCCCCGGGGCGGGGCGAGGAAGTAAAGGCCCGGATCGCGTCATTGCGCGTCTGCCGTAACAGATATTTTATATCGCGTACATAGATAGGCTGGCCGGAAAAAGTCTGGCCCGGCAACTGCTCCTCTATCTCCGCCGCGACCGCGATAGGTCGCCGGGCAGAAGCCGCCCGCTTGACAAATTTGTTCACGTCTCTTTCTTATCAGGCAGCCCGGCCAGAGCATCAAGATGCAACCTCCTTGGCATTTTTGCTATCCTTGATATTTGTCTTGGCTTGATGCCCCACCTGGCAGCTACCTCTTTTGCCGTCCATCCTTTTTTGCGGAGCAACCGGACAAAATCAGTCATCTCCCCACCCCTTCATGCAGGGAAGCTTCTTAACTTTTCTATACCTGGCCGGGGCCTCGTAGACCTTTCCCTCCTCGGTATAAACGGCAAAGGTCCACCTGGGAGGCTGTCCCTTCCTGTCCCTGTCCTTGTCTTGCGGCATTCGATCAACCTGCTCCAGCACAATGTTGAGAATAAACGGACTGTCTGAATAATCCTCAAACAGTAGCTCCAGCGCGTCACACCGCCCGGCGGCAGGCCAGGCACCCCTGGTGACCAGGACCACCTCTCCTGTCTTGATATCATCAAGCGGTATGCCGGTCCCGGTACGGACCAGCAGCCTGAAACAGCCGGCATTAACCGACAGAAAGACATATCCGGACCTGGCATGTTCCGTCTCAAAATAATTTGTTGATACCATCTCCGCACCATCATTTTCAATCTTGATAAAATCACTCATAAAATTCAGTCTCCTGCCCATTTTTAACCCATGCTCTTGAGAAAAATGCATTCTTGAACAACGCGGCTATCCCGCTTATCTGCTTAAGGCGTAACAGCTCATCCGCGTCCATCCCTATATTTTTACTGATCCACTGGTCGGACATTCCAGCCTGCACAAGTTCGGCCACAATATTCACCATTAAATCTATATTATGCGTCCCCCTTGCCCGATTATGCCGGATTGTTGAGGCGATCCTGTTGCTGATATCTTTGTCGATTGTTACCACCGGCAGCCGGCCGGACTCACGATCCCTGATATCCTTGCAGGTCATCATAACCATATAGCGGTGAAAACCATCCACAATCTCGTAGATATCTTCATCCGGCAGATGGTAGCAGACAATCGGCATGGTATATCCGTCTTCGCGGATAGATTTTTCCAAGAGCCGCATCTCGGGCGGCGCCACCGCGTTCGGATTGTAGATGTTTGCCCTGATCTTGTCCAGCGGAACAGCAATAACATTGTACACCGGGCTCGTTTTTTTCATGGCTAAATATCCTTGTATTTCTCCAGAGCTGCCTTGCGCCTGGCCATCTCATTCTTGTTAAGGGAAAACCCCATATACTTGCACAGATGATCGTTCTTCATGATGCAGACACACATCCGCTTATATGTTGGGATGAGCGAAAAATTCCGGCTGCTTATTTCGTCAGCGTACTCCATTGTAACCGGAAGTTTTTTTGTTTTGTAGTTTGTTTTTCCGCCGACCCGGAACTTAATCCCGGCTGACCGTAAATCCGCGATAGCGTCATCGGAAAGCACTCCTCCTTTTTTCCGCCAGAATTCTATGCTTTTCTCCAGCTTGTCGCGATAGCTCGCCGCCGTCTCTGCCGGCAAGGTATCAAGCAGGAACAGCATATACTCTTTCCAGGTAAAATGATCCGGCTTGGTAATGTTCCTCCAGCCCATCGCTTTTGTGCCACCGTACAGGGCGGTGAAATTGACGCCATTGACCCTGGAAACCAGCCTGCCCCATACACCAGGGTCAATGGCGCGATACAAATCGAGTGATGCAGATGCCGAGGAGATAAACGGAGAGGCTACTCGTTGAGAATGAAGCGGTACACCGGCTAGATAAAACAGGTCGTAAAGTTTATTGTAAGTGAATTCAAATTTTGCGTTTGCCGTCCACACGTCCTCGGTTGTCCAGTCGTAAAGTGGATACGCATTGACTATTCCCGCCGACGTCTTCGTCGTCCATGGATACCCGCTGTATTTGTTGATATTCCTGGCGCTGGTTATCGTCCGCCACCGGTTGAGCGACTCCTGTGCACGGATACCGATCAGGACACAGGTTTTCGCGGAGTTTTCCATGGAATGGTGCCAGGCGGCAAATTTGTCCTGGAATTCGTAGTCCCACATATCAATTCTATAGAAATCAAAATCATCAGCCCGCAGGCAGGTATCAGGCTTTGGCCGCACCCATAGGCTTTCCTTGTCCGGATCCCAAGGCCGCCAGTGATCCTGCGACATTGATGTACAGGTAGTAACCTTGAACGGAACACAGCACCTGCACTGAATTACAGACGCAGGTAACTCGCGGTACACCTGATCAACGTACTCGGTTGTTGCTGTATACTGGGCCTCATAATCAAGATGCATAACGCTGATCCTGCGGGTTGCTGCATGCTCCTGTTGGAATTTAATACAGAGGTTAAGCAGTAGCCCTGAGTCTTTGCCGCCCGAAAAAGCGACAATGATATTGTCAAATTCCGAAAATACCACAGCTATCCGGCGCTGGAATGCCTCGTAAACGTCTATATTTAAGAATAGTTTGCTCATAGGTTATCCATTAGTTTTTTCAAACTTTCTCCGTTGCCGACCTTACAGACAGCATTAACCTCGTCACGGAAGGCGGCTACGGTATTGCCTTTGCTTTTAAGCGCCGCTCGGATCCTGTCCTCTATCCCGCAATCAGCCCACAGGTCAATATAGGTTACTGGCCGTGTCTGGCCGATGCGGTGGCACCGGTCCTCGGCTTGAATCCTGGATGAATATTTAAATCCATTGCCATAAAAAATCATCGTGGCGGACACGGTCAGGTCGAGTCCGTGCCCTCCCGTATCCTGGGTGGCCACCAGGAAGCGACCGTGTTCGCGCCAGCGAGCAATCTCTTCGTGGCGTTGTCGCTCGTTCAGCCCGCCATGACACTCGCAAATAGCTTCCTGCCCGTACCGCTTTGACAGTTCTTCGGCGATCAAATCAATAGCCACCCGATACTTCCCCCAGATAATAATCTTTTCATCTGCCGTAACTTGTTTGGTCACGGATAACAATAACGGCAGCCGGTTATTGTCTAGGCAGACAATTCTGCCATCATCATCCTTCCAGAATCCGCAGCAAATTGACTGAAGTCTTGAAAATAGCCTAAATATAGGAATTGAACTCTGAAGTTTTCTACCGTCATCACGCTCCATGACATCGGCAAAAAAATCCTCCTTGGCCTGGTCATAATATTCGTGCTGCTCATCGGTAAGCTGGCAACGGAAACTTTCGTTTAACTTCTTGGGCAATACCAGACATTCATCTTTGGTCACTTGGTAAACATAGGGGGAAATTTTGGCAGCCAGCCACTCTTCATTGTGAGCGGCGACAATAAGCCCAAGATACTTGTCACTATATTCGAGATGATTGCGCGCGAAAGAGTACCATGATCGATACCCAAGAATTTTTGGGGAAAGAAAATACATTTGAGAAAATAGATCCTGCACTCCCTGGCTGATAGGCGTCCCTGTGAGAATTAATCTGTACCTGGATCGTTCAGCCAACGCGGTCACCCGCCTGGTGCGTTTTGCGTGATGTCCCTTGATATAGCTGGACTCATCAACAATGACCAGTGATCGCTCAGTAATGACCGCGTTTGCCGCCAGGGTGACCCGATCGGAACTCCCAATCGATTCAAGACCTATTACAAACCATGATACCTCCGGTATATCTCCATCAGTGGTCTTGCCTGTAAATAGGTAGATGTCCGAATCCTCAGCCGTGGTATGTTTTTTGATCTCATAACGCACGGTCTCCTTGAGTGAGACCAATGTGAACCAGATAATCCGGTCTATCCTGTCTGAGCGCCTGGCAGCCAGCTCGATGGCTGTTCTTGTTTTCCCGGTGCCCATATCCATAAACAGCGCCCCGACACGGGTCGGCAGCAGTTTTTTCACCGCTGCCGACTGGTGGCTTAAAAGATCAGTTGTCAGCGAGATCTGCATCTATGTCACCCGATACGGTGTCAGGAACAAGAACCTTTCGTGATTTGTCAACCTGCTCTTTATCTTTTACCCTGGCAGGCTTAATGACTGTTGCCCCTGCCAGCAAAGTCTCCTGCTCGGAAATAAGTTCACGCGCCCCTATGGAGAGCTTGAAATCAAACTCATCGGCAAAGTCGAGCACCTCCTTATGCTCACCAGGCGGCACAGTGACGCATGGGCTCGACCAGCCTGACCCGGTGATCAACCTGGCCTCGTCATAAAAGTTTTCACTTCTTGACCATTTGATATTGAATTCACCTGTTTTTACGTTTTTTGTAATCCACCTGGTGTGTCGTGGCTCATAGTCGCCGGCTATTGCTTTTTCGCGGACATCCTCGTTCCAGATTATGACCGGAAAACCAGCAGCAAGCAGCATGTGACCAGCTTCGGCAGCACGGTCGACTGCCGTGCCGTTGATTATACCTATATCGAGCTCCCATTTTTCGCCGGTCCAAGAAAAGCCAAGCTTCAGCTTGATAATCTCCCATAAATCACGATTTTTACCAGGGGAGAGGACTGTTACCGTGTTATCAATTATGGAGATCTCGGCCGGAGTGTTTATTGCTTGGTGGTCTGGTATAATTGTTGATTCTGCCTTTGCCGAGATGGCGTCCGGCTGGGTTTCTTCGGATATCGCGAGAGCTTTTGACTCAATAATCGGCTCCCATCGTGGAATATCACGATGGTCTATCCACCATGATGCTGATCTTTCATTCTGGATCTGTTCAATTGCCAGGTGGCAGGTGTCAAAATATTGGACAGAGCTTTTAAAGCCAAGTTCAAATATTCTCTTTTCAGTGTTTCTTTTTACTTCCTTGCCGAGCCCTGGAAGTTTATCCTGTCCGGCAATGAGGCGGGATGCAATCTTGGATAGCTTGTTGATCTTTTCTGACCTGATAGTCTCTGCCCAGGCAATCTGCTTTTCTGTGCCCTGTAAACCTTTGAGACCAGCCGCAAAATTTTCCTTTGCGGCAATATTATTTGCCTCCTGCCGTTCTTTTTCCTGCTGTTTCCGCCAGCATGAGCGGCAGAGACTATCCTCGAGCCACTCAAGTTTACTCTCCCGGTCCTTGATTTTTCCGTAGAGCTGGTGTGTTTCTTCATGACCGCAGCTGTGTTGTACTGTATATTTAGCCATGGCTGGTACCTCCTATTTAGGTATTGATCATGCCCGGTTCCTGTTGCCGCAGGTCCCGGGCTTCTTTGTTGACAAAATAGTCATCTGTGACTATTTTGTCAACAAAAAAAGTACGCTTATGGTAAAATATTTAAACCGTGCCGCTAAAACATTCTCAATTGTTTCCTCTCTTCTTCCTTGCGGCCCTCCGGCTGGGCCAGGATCTGCTTGATCCTGACGTGCGACAGGCCCCACCTCGTGGCCAGCCTGAGCATAGTGGTCCGGCCGCCGTCATACTCGGCCCGGATCGCGTCATTGCGCATCTGCCGTAACAGATATTTTATATCGCGGATATAGAGAGGCTGGCCCGGGAAAGTTTGTGCCAGGATCAGAGTGATGCTCACGCCCTGGCCCGGCAACTGCTCCTCTATCGCCGCCGCGATCCGTGACAGGTCGCCTGGCAGCTCGCCGATATCCGGCCGGTACTCGGCCGGAATCTCAACAACCTTGTTCATCCCGGCCTCGGTTTTGCCAATCTTTAAGCGCCTCGATCACCTGGTTTTTCTCCCGGCTTGAGCACCACTCCAGCCGGTCGCGGCCGGCCACCCGCTTGACAAACTTAAGCAGCGCCTGGTCCGAGCCGTTCCTCACCACCCCCGCCTTGTGCAGTGAGATCCACAGCGCCAGGATCTTCCGGCTCTGCGGATCAGCAGGGATGGCAAAACCCGGCAGCGTCTGCTTCGCGGCCGGCTTCCACCCCAGCCGTCTCATCTCGGCAATCACACCCTGCGCCTGCACCTCGGTCATGCCGGCGGCCGAAGTGCGCCCCGTCTTGCGCCGCAGGACCTCGCGATAAGTATCATCGTCAAGCCCCAGGTCCTTCTTGGCGATATGGATCTTGGCCATATTTGCCCTTGATATTTTCATCTTCGATCCCCTTTAATATTATCGCGGCGCCGACAGTAAATTTTTCACCTATTGCCCTGTTCTACGCCTCTTTTTCCAAAAGGTTTATATAAGCCAAAAGCTCAGCCTTGATCAACGGTGCGCGTGCCATGACAAACACTCTTAATTCGTCCGCCATTT
>VAPF01027940.1_pt1 | contig 12657 bp, 10 predicted proteins | sample 3393931 | NCBI WGS metagenome assembly VAPF01 (sample SAMN08290437, study PRJNA428436) | hydrothermal vent metagenome | isolation source: Deep-sea hydrothermal vent chimney | place: Atlantic Ocean: South-mid Altantic Ridge | depth 2773 m m | reverse complement strand
TTACCTGGCAATAGTTCTAAAGTTTTATCATAATAACTCTCAATAATCTTTTCAGTTTTTTTCTCAGCAACTTCAATAATTTTTTTAGTCTTATTTTTTACACTATCTGGGACATTTAAATCATTAACAGACAAAGTAAATCCTGTCCTCGATAAAAAGGTTGTACCAAGCAAGAAAACCTGCCTCAATAATTCAACTGCATCTTCCCTCCCAAATTCTTTATCTATTGCTCGTAAAATATCTCCTTTCCCAGTTTTAAAACTTGTAGCATCAAATCCGCTATTCGCAATAGAATCCGGCAAAATTTTATTAAAAATATCCTTGCCCCTATTCATTTTATTGAGGTTAACTGATTTTGCTCCAGACTCATATAACAATTGTGAGGCGTCCTCTTTTGATAACTCTGACTCACTTAATATAAAATTACCACTAACCGCATCTTTAACGCAACCAAGGAAATTCATATTATTTTTTGGCGAAAATAAATTAGCATTAACATTTAATAGAACTTCTGACTCTGCCCTTGCTTCTTCTGTCTGTGGTGCATGCACATTCATTTCATCCCCATCGAAATCTGCTCCATAAGGTGCACAAACCGCAGGATGAATTCTAAATGTTCTACTATCAATAACTTTAACAAAATGGGCCATCAGCGACGCTCTGTGCAAAGATGGATGTCTATTAAATAGAACTATATCTCCATCGATTAAGTGCCTTTCGACTGTATATCCTGGTTCAATCTCTTCAACTAATTCATCTCTCAATTCATCGACGATTCTTTTTCTTTTTCCGTCTGTTCTCAAAATATAATTTGCCCCTGGATATTCTTTAGCCGCCACGAGTTTTTTCATTCTTTTTATATTAAGAGATGTAACTTTTTCAGCGACTGTAAGAATTTTAGCAACCTCGTAAGGAACACCAACTTCATTAAGTTTTAAATTAGGGTCGGGTGAGATAACTGTCCTCGCCGAATAATTAACCCTTTTACCTGCTAAATTCTTTCTAATCCTTCCTTCCTTACCTTTAATCCTTTCAGTGATGGTTTTCAACGGTTGTCCACTTCTATGCCGAGCTGGGGGTATTCTTGCAATAGAATTATCAAAGAATGTTGTAATATGATATTGCATCAAATCCCAAAGATCCTCGATAATAACCTCTGGAGCACCAGCATTTAAATTTTCCCAAAGCCGTTGATTGGAACGAATAATATCTGATAACTTATGGGTCAAATCATCTTCAGATCTTTCTCCAGATTCTAATGTAATAGATGGTCTTACCGTAACGGGTGGAACGAGCATAGATGTTAAAATAGCCCATTCTGGTCTCAATGTTTTTGCGTTAATTCCTAAAATCCTTAAATCATCGTCGGAAACTTTAACTAATCTTTCTCTGATTTCAGAAGGAAACAATCTTCTTCTACCACTTCTAAAAGTAGTTGGTTTTTCTAATTTAACCTTCTCTTGGATAATTGAACAATGAGGACATTTTTTCCCATCTTTTGCTTTTTTTATTCTACCAACCAAATCTTTAGACAAGTCCTTTTCGTCTTTAATCAAAACTTTTCCACACGCCTCGCAGGTGCTTCGTAAAACTAAATCTATAATCGGAAGATATTTAATATGAATAACCGGTCGTGCTAACTCAATAATTCCTGGATGCCCTAAACATTCTTTAAGTCTCCCCCCGCAAGTTCTACACCTAACGCCCGGATCAATCGCACCAAGTCTTAAATCCATTAAACCACCGTCGACAGGATAACCATCAACATCGTAAAGTTCTGGAGTTATTATTTTTGCAACGCTTAATTTTTTAATTTGTTCTGGACTAAGCAGGGAAAATTCCATTCCGCTAATTTGTTTCTTAACTGGTTTCATTCTAAATTACACATCCTATATTTATATTCATTTTACAAAGATTTTTAGCAGAATATCCAGTATCATTTGATGGACACCTCTCTCTTTCATTTAAATTATTATCTCCAAACTCTAAAATTTTGTCTACCATTATTCGTATTTATTTTTCATATCAAATTTAGTTAATAAATGTAGGCCTTGCAATTCCTCAATCAATAATTTGAATGCGTATGAAACCTCGACAGGCTCAACCTGATTTGAATGGCAAAGCGAACAGACTTTTTTATTGTGAATTTGGTCGTCGATGACAATACTTCCGCACTTTGAACAAATATTAATAACAACTTTGTCTGAATCATAACGCTCTTTCAGCAAGAGTGATGCCCCATGCCCTACCAATGATTCTTGCTCCATTTCTCCAAGTCTTAATGCACCACCACGAGCCCTACCTTCAATTGGTTGTCTTGTTAGTAAAGCAATTTTACCAGATGCTCTTGCGTGTATTTTATCGGCAACCATATATTTTAATTTCATATAAAACATGTTCCCGATGAAAATTTTAACTGGCATTCTCTGTCCTGTAATTGCATTATACATAATTTCCTTACCACTTTCTCTGAATCCTAATTTTTTTAAATTTCCCTCTAAACTATCGATTGTTTCACCTGAGAAAGATGACGCATCGACAATTCTTCCAGACAATGCTGCAACTTTACCGCCTAATATATCCATTAAATATCCGACTGTCATACGAGATAAAACTCCGTGGGGATTAAACATAATATCTGGTTTTATTCCGCTAATCGTAAACGGGATATCCTGTTCTTGAGCAATCATACCGACGATACCTTTCTGCCCATGAGGAACTGAAAACTTATCTCCAATTTCTGGAATTCTTAATTCTCTTGTTCTAATTTGGGCAATTCTATTCCCTTCTTTATCGTGTGTTATAAAAACAGCATCGACAATTCCAGTTTCCTCTTGCCTAATCGCAGTAGAATTTTCCTTTTTTGTTCTAATAGATATATCCCTCGCCTCACTAAGGAATTTCGGAGGGCTAACTTTCCCTATAACAACTTCACCCTCGTGCATTTCTGCCTCAGGATAAACAATACCATCATCTTCCAGAGAATTGTAACTTTCCTCCATTCTATATCCAGACACATCTTTATCAGGTATACAAATCTCGTCCATCAGTCCTCCAGCATAATTCAATTCGACTGAAGAATATGGCTTAAGTTTAGAACTTCTTCCAAACCCTCTATCCACGGAACCGCTATTTAGAATAATTGCGTCTTCTATATTGTAGCCTTCATACGGCATAACAGCCAGAACAACATTTTGTCCAACTGGATGAACATTTAAGGTATCATAGGTAAAACTTCTGACTAACGGCTTTTGTGCATAGTGCAAAATCGAAACATCTGTATCAATTCTTATTGGAAAATTCCCAGCGTAAATACCAAGTCCTTGTCTATATGCTCTTGAACCACCCTTAACCATACGAGCTGGGGGATCGTGATTTCCAAATGGAATTAGTGAAACACTGATACCGAAAATATCAATTTTGTCAATTTCTAAATGAGTATGTTCTTCTGTTAAATCTTCTTCATTAAGGCATACATAGCAGTCATCTTCTTCGGCAGCATCGAGATATTCCAAAATTCCCTTCTCAAATAAATTTTTCCAGTTTAATAAGCCGTCCTTAATTAAAGATAAATGCTCCTCTGTTAATTTTGATTTGCCATTCTCTACAATAATTAGCGGTCTTATAACTCTACCAATTTCAGAACTAACAAAAATTGTATCCAATAATTTATCAAAACGAATAGACATTTCAACTGGCAGGTTTGCAGATCTTCTCTCACTCTTTATGCTACTAATAAAATCTTCAGCATTTTCGATTGTTCCTACAAATCTACCATTGTAAAAAACATCTTTTCCGTCACCGCCGGTCATCCCATTTTTCTTTAGAATAGTCATAACTTCATCGTATTTTACTATCGTTCTCGTAGATACTCTTGCAAGCAGAGCCAAGTTTTTTCTTAATCCAATCTCTTTCCCCTCAGGAGTTTCAATTGGGCAGAATCTGCCATAATGTGTTGGGTGGACGGTTCTGGCCGCCAAATTTTCCTGTTCCCCTGGTAAATTAGAGGTGACTCTTTGAAGCTGAGACATAATAGCGAAGGAATTGTTTTTATCCATATTTTGAGTAACTCCATTTCTTTCGCCAATCCAAGAACCAGTAGCAATCGCACTTTCAATTCTATGAGTAAATAATGTTGCTTTTGCAATCGTTTTAATCGAATAGAATTTCCGTCTCTTTACTGTTTTTTGTAAAGTGTGCTGTATTTCTCTTAAAAGAATATTAATATTAACTCTAAATAAATCCGATAATAAATCTCCCGACAGTCTAACTCTCTTGTTGGCGTAATGATCTTTGTCTGTCATAGAAACATCTGGATTTTCCTTTGCAATATAAAATTGTTTAATAAATTTACAAAGTGTTTTTGCCTTTTCTTTTCGCATATTTTTAGTAAGCCCGATATGTGGTAAGAAATATGCATCTAACCTTTGTTTAACCCTGTCGAGCATCTCTTTATTTGTGCCCTGTAAGGAAGCCTTTTCTGCAATCCACATTAATGCATCATTAACAGTTGAAATCTCTGCATATTCGTAAAGATTTACTGCCAAGCTATCTGTGTGTTTCACAATTAATTTGGCGATATCAGCGTCGCTGGAAAGACCCAATGCTTTTAGTAAAACAATAGCGGGTATATCTCTAAAACGCGAAAAAGAAATCTCCAAAATTCCATCTGCACCTTCGACCAAAGAGATAGGAATCTTATATGCCCCTCTTTGAGAAAACAATCTAAGAATTAATCTATCTTTAATCTTTTGCCACTCAACAAAAACCTGGTTAGATGCTAACTCTTCAGCCATAACCATAACTCTCTCGTTACCATTAATTAAAAAATACCCTCCATGATCTCGTGGATCAATATAATTTTTTATTAAATCGTCATCAGTCATTTTATAAAGATTGCAACTATTGCTCTTAATCATAACCGGAATTCTACCGAGCTGGACTTCTTCCGATTCTGCTTGCCCCGCATAATTAATTGTTATTTCCATCCAAATTGGGGCAGAATAAGTTAATTTTCTTAATCTTGCTTCGGCTGGAGTAATCGGTTTTGAGGAGCCATCGGATTCGATTATGTTTGGTTTTCCGACCCTGACTTTCCCTAATTTGATTTCAAAATCTTCATTTGGTAAAGCGTCAGAAAGCTCGGATACAATTTCCTGCATTCTTATCTCTATAAAATTATTAAAGGATTTAATATTGGACTCTACAAGGGAATGGTTATTCAAAAACTCTTTAACTAATATATGTTCAGCCATATTAAATAACTACCCTATAATAAATTTCGTTAGCTCTAAAAATTTTGACCACGTCGCCAGTTTCACAACCTTCTGGTAGCCCCGCATCTTTTTTAGATATCTTTGGGAGTTGCGTCAACGTAATATTAAATTTATCAAATACTTCCTTAGCTTCGCTCGGACTTAACTTGACGTGCTTCGGTTGGAGTATATGCATTTTTACTTTTAAAATATTCCTTTAGATATCAAAAATATCAAAAATGCCTTTAAAAACCTTTTGTTTTTATCGTCATTGCGGAAGTGCTACGGAATAAGGCAATTTCTGAGTTATGTGGCTGATGACAAAAGCCATCTCATGTAACAAATAACCACTATTTGAAAATTAAAAAGATTTATATACCGAACTGATATAATTAAAATATGACGGTCGGCCATGAAAATAATTCTAAGAAAGATTCCGTGGAACAAAATTTAGTAAAAGACCACATTCCAAAATCAGAGATGAAGAATATACCTGCACCAAACCAGACAAATGATGTCGTAAAAAAGCAAATAGAAAAAACTCAGAAAGAAATCGAAAAATTCAAAACTGAAATACTGAAAAAGCATAAATCCGTCGATGCTGTTGGAATTATGCCGTCTCAAGCTACAAAAAAAATTGAAGAGGAGTATGAAATCTCCGAGAATGACTCAAAAAGAAAATTAATTCACATTGTAGTAATTATCCCAGAAAAGCAATTTAAAAATATTAAACAAATCAAAATCGACACTATTTCTATTGCTAAGAAAATTAATGGCAAATTTTGGATACATGTAATGACCCCCGTAGATTTCTGGAACCTTGGACTTGATTCTAAATTTGATATAATGGAAATTATATCTATGTCATACCCGATTATGGATAACGGATTTTTAAGCCATATTCGTGTCGCGCAAGTTCATAAATCCCTTGTTCTCAAGAAGTTTGAAAAATATGTAACATCGTATGTAATTTATGGTTCATTGACCCGAGGGGAAGCTAAGAAAACCTCCGATGTAGATGTCTCGATTATAATTGATGATACTGATGTGAAAAGAATGTCGAGGACGGAACTCAAGGAAAAACTTAGGGGCATAATCTATTCGTATATTCAAGAAGCAGAAGAAATATCTGGCGTCGGCAAGAACACATTGAATGTTCAAGTTTGGCTTATGACAGAATTTTGGGAAGGTGTCAAAGATGCCCACCCTGTTTTTTTCACATTCATTCGAGACGGAATACCACTTTATGACAGGGGAACATTCTTGCCGTGGAAATCTTTGCTACGAATGGGAAAAATTAAACCGAGCCCAGAGGCGATTGATATGTTTATGTCGTCGGGAAATAAACTAAAAGAGATTATCCAAAAAAGAATTTTCGATGTTGCCACACTGGATTTATTTTGGGGAATTTCAACACCAACACAGGGGCTATTAATGCTTTACGGGCTTGCACCATCAACACCGAAAGAAACTGTAAAATTGTTTAGAGAAATTTTTTATAAAAAGGAGAAATTGGTCGAGGAAAAATATGTTTTAATATTGGAAGAAATATTAATTAAAGTTTGGAAAGCATATGAACACGGCAAACTTAAACCTGGAGATATCGATGGGAAAGAGCTGGACAGACTGTCACAAAATGCGATTAGTTATATGAAAAGAATCAATGAACTTCGGGAACAAATTGAAAAAAGAGTGCAAGAAAAATCAATTGAGCAAATTTACAACGATGTCTTTGGAATGCTCGGGTCACTGTTGAAAAAAAACTCTGAGGTTGCAATTTTAAAAGAATTTGATAGACAAATTATCCAAGAAGGTAAATTCCCTCCAAGATTCTTAAATAATTTAAAGACAATCTCAAAGACAAGAAAAGAAGTAATAAGGGCAAAGGGCAAAAACGGAGGGAAAGATAATCTCACAATGAAACAAAGTAGAAAAGTGGATAACGCGAGAAAACTGGCATCGGAAATAACTGCCACCATAATGGAATACAATCAAAGACAAGATTTATCTTCTGCTGAAAAATTAAGGTTTATAATTAAAAATAAAAAAATGAATGCAGAAATATTTTTTCTGTCGAGCACATTTATCATTAGAGATGGGAACATACAGATAATATCTGGAGGAAAATTGGTATCCTCGAACGCAAAAGAATTTCAAAGACAACTCATAGCGAACAAAGATAAAGGAACAAAAATTGACCTACGAGCGATTGGAATACTCAAAAAAGATTTCGGAGAATTTGATTTAATTTATCGATAAAAAATAATTTTACAACTACAAATATTTATAAAGCGATTTTTCAACTATTTGTTATGGTTACAGCTAAAGTTATTCAGTTCAGAAGGGGAAGAAAGAACTATAAACCGAGACACTTCTTAATCGAAATTCCCAGCGTGAGCTCGAGAGAAAAAGCGATGGAATTTGTCGGGAAAACTGTTGAGTGGAAATCCACTGGAAAAGAACCAAAAATAATCACGGGTAAAATATCTTCTGCACACGGGGGAAACGGCGTTGTTAGAGCAATTTTCGAAAAAGGTTTGCCTGGACAATCAATCGGAAGTGACGTGGAGGTCAAGGGATAATGGCACTAAGAAAAGGAGCTGCATACAGTAAGCGTTATGCGAGACCATATACAAGGGTTTCTAAGAAAAGAACAAAATCATATATTAAGACTGTTCCAAATTCAAAAATTGTAAAATTCAAAATGGGGGATATTAAAGGTTTTGATGCAGGAGAATATCCAATTCAAATTCATGTAATCTCAAAGGAAAATTGTCAAGTTAGAGATAATTCTATCGAGGCTGTCCGGCAATTTTTTAATCGATTTTTACAAATTAAGGTCGGAAAAGAATTTTATCTCGAAGTAAAAATTTATCCACATCATATTTTAAGAGAAAACAAAATGCTTACTGGTGCTGGAGCTGACCGTATGCAAACAGGAATGAGCCGATCTTTTGGTAAAACGATGGGGAGAGCTGCCTTAGTTAAACCAAACCAAACCCTTTATATTCTCGGTGTAAAAAACGCAAAGGCGGAAATAGAGGCACGAAAACTAATTAGGTCCGTCAAAGCGAGGTTGGCGTGCAAAGTTTCAACTGAGACTATGCCTGTGGTCGTAAAATAATTTACCCAAAACAACTAAAAACCTATCTCTACAATTATATTTATGGAAACAGAATCTCTTTTGTCCGACGATAAAACCAAATCAGTAAAAACCTTTTTTATATTGGGAAGGAACCCGGAATTATCTCGAATGGAAATCTTAGAATTTTTGAAGGCAAGAAAAAGAACTCACCGAGGAATCTTATTTGAAGAGAATTTATTAGTGATTGAAACAAACAAGGGAGAACGATTTGATATTCAAGAATTTGGCGGAGTGATGTGGCTCGGACAGATTAATTTTGAGGGCACCTCGGAAGAATTTAAAAAATATATGGATAATAATGAAATTGTCCCAGCAGATAAATTCTCTTATGCCGTATTCGGGAATAAGGACGCACAGCCCCTTAAAGATAATTTCAAGAAAGCAAAAAAGTTGGCAATGATAAAACACGGAAGAAAGCAAATAAAATTTCAGGGAGGAGCAAAACACGAATTACCCAAAGCAGATTTTTATATTTTTTATCACGAGCAAAACGGAATTACATATTTTGGAACAGCTTCACAAGAATATAACAATACAGGGGCTAAAGATAGAGATATGAACAAGCCTATTCGGAGAGAGTCTTTGGCAATTTCTCCACGACTCGCAAAAATATTAATTAACCTATCTGGAGCAAAACCACGCGACCTACTCCTCGATCCGTTTTGCGGCGTCGGTGGGATTTTACAAGAAGCATTATTAAAAAAAATCAATGTTTATGGAATTGATAAGAGCAAAGAAGCAACCGTCGACGCAGAAGCTAATTTAAAATGGATTAAAGAAAAATATGATATCAAGAGTAAATACAAAATAGAAAACAGCGATTCCAGAAAGGCGCCAGATTTACAATTTCGTGCCATTGCGACAGAAACCCCACTCGGAAAACTGCTTCGGAAAAAACCACAAGATAAGGAGGCGAAACAAATAATTATTAACTTTGAAGCGTATATTATTCCAATTTTAAGAAGATTGAAAATGGTGAAAAAATCCTCCGCAAACATTGCGATAACTTTTCCAGTAGTTGGAACATTTCACGCAGATGCTGAAAAAATCGCCAATAAAACTGGATTAAAAATCTACATAAAACCCATTTTGGAATCAAGACCAGACCAATTTATCTCGAGAGATATTATAGTTTTAAGATAGTGTTATTGCCATAAAGAGGTAACAGATAGAAAACTTTAAATACCTAAAAATATGTTTTTAGGAATGAAAAATTCGGGCTACGTTTCAGAAACTGGGACAAGACCAGTCATCGGAGATATCCCCTCAATAGAAATGCAACACTATGCTAAGTTAGTAGAAGCTGGAATCTCCAATGATTTTGGAAACCGTCATAATATTATATTTGACAAAGACTACGCAATTAAATATCCTCACGGACGGAAACCTACTGGGGAAGATGTTTTGATTAAAGAGTATCTCATAGGAAATGATTTGAGATACAGTGGATTTTGTGCCCCAAAGATGTATGCGGTTGGTGTTACCGACGACAAACAATTTTTATTAATGGAAAGACTTGACATTCCTTATAGTGAAATGAACATTAGAGCAGAAGATTTGCCGAAACAACAATTATCAAAACTTAAAAACCGTCGTTATAGTCTTCACGAATTAGGATACTACCCGATTGACGTTTTTTCTAATTTTGCGTGGAGTAATAAACACCAAAACATATATTTTTATGATTTTGAGCAGTGGGAAGGACAAAGAGTAGATATGTTAATGGAAGACTATTATTCCTAAAATAATTATAACACTAAATTTATGTCAAACCAGCCAAGGCCAACGCACCAACAATAGTCAACCCGACAATCGACCCCAAGGCTATTATAAAATAAAGTGTCATGGTTACTTTCAGATTCTTTCCAATTTGGGCTGTTGTTTGCAGCGGATCTCTTCCGGCTTTAATTGTTACCAGCGTTGAAGTCAAAATAAAAACAATTTGAATTAAATAAATCCCGACGACAACCTGTAGCCAATAAGTTGGAATCATTTTTGTGACATCAAAAATAGCAAGCATGCTTTGAATTCCACCCGCACCAGCAAGTCCGCCAGCGTTTCCGCTCTTAAACATTGCACCCAAACTGCCTAAAATTGTTGTAATCATTCCAGCCAATCCGACGATAATTCCAGAAAGCAATGGTGCCAAAAAAGTCATATTTGACTTCATATCGGAAATAATATCCGCCAGCAAATCGTTTAATCTATCATTAATTTTCTTGATATTTTTAACATAGTCACTAATCGCCATTAAACTACGGGCAGCAATCTGCAATCCTTTTTTAACCGATTCTGTCAAAATTCTCATTGATGTAGAAATCATTTCGGAAGGATAAAAAACAACGGCACCACGGCTCGGATCGAAAAGTGCTCTATCTAAACTCATCCCCAACTGCTGAATATTCTCATTAACAATCTTAAAAAATCCCTCTGTCGCCGTCCCCTTCGTAGATTCGCTAACTCTTGCAAACGCAATCTCTGCCGGAATCCCATCGCCAATTCTGTTCCCCAGTTGAAACAGCGACGAAACAAACTCCTGCTCAACTTCTTTGTATTTATCACGAGTCTTCAAAATTTCGTTAGTCTTTGCTTTAAACACCATAACAAAAACCATCGAGATAGAAACGGGAACAAGCAAGCTCAAAACTAATGCTCCTGCACCAAATGGACCAGTAATAACACCAGAAGAACTCGTCAAAATTCCGAATACTCCAGAATGTCCTAAAAATCCAAGACCCAAATCCGACCACAAATAATCTCTCGTCGTCCCAAGCCAAATCGGAACTGGGGTATATCTCCAAATCAACGGTATAATTCCAATCAAGAAAATGGGAAACGCAAGCAGAATGGCACCGAAATAAGAAGCATTACTTTTGTATTTAGGATAAAGTGGATTCTTTTCGAGTAAACTTGACTCTCCGTATCCGCCCGGTCTTTTCATCATAACATTTCCAGTCAAATAAACAACCATAAATGGAACTAAAATATTAAAAATAATCATAATATGATACCACTTGATAGCCCCGCCAACCATCGTAGATGCCAACGGCAAAACAGCCAAAGCCAGCGTCGGTAAAACAATACCAAGCATATACACGTTAGTCAATGGTGCCTTCGCCTCGTGCGTATATTTCAGCATTTTATCATAAACACCGTCGAGAATAACTTGCAAGGATTTCTCCAAAACGCTAATCCTTCTGGACTCGCTCGGTTCATACAAACTCGATTCAATCAAATGAAGTGCCTCAACAAACTCTACGCTATAATCTTTCCAACTCTTCAAATAATTATCGACACTCTCTTTTAATGTGGAAAATTTCCCGACCTCGACATCCCAAAAAATCTTCTTAAAATCCAAAGATAAAGGTGGTTGTAAATGTTCGGCAGCGAAACTAATTGCCTTCTCAAAATTAGAGGTATGCTTCATATAAATAACGATATACAAAATTGCGGGAACCATCTGCGACGAGGCTTTTAACCGCCACTTCATAGCAAGACGATCTGGAGTTTTATACGAATAGAAAAATAGAAATATTGATAATAAAAAAATGAGAAACAAAAACATAAAAGAAAACGCCCCCGACAACAACCAAATTGCAACCGCAACCAAAACTCCAGAAAATAGCGATAAGAACAAAAGTGTCGTAGCAAAAACCATGACCTCGCTTGCCGTTAAATTTAAATGGGCAATCTCGATATTCTTCTCAATCTTAATTTTATCTTTATCGGCAACCTTAATAACAAATAAGTTTCCAAGTGTCTTACACCAACGCTCATATCTGCTAAACTCGGGTAACATCGAACTCCTGAATTTTTCATAACTTTGCGAAAATCTTTTCTGCCGAGAATAACCAGTGCCATAAGTGTTCATCTCCGACTCAATCTTTGCCCCATACTTTTTTAGTATATCGTCAGTGCTCGGTTTATCTGCCATCTTTATTTTTAGTTTGTAAATTTGAAAAGCCTTGCCTCCTCAAGTAGTCAGCGACAGCAATGTCAACAAATTGCTTTTTATTTACATACTTAAATTTATTCTCTTCTAAATTAATAAACTCTTCTATCTTTTTCAATAACTCCGAATTAATTTTTACAACAGTTCCCTTTTTGTTTTTCATCATAAGTTACTATTAGTAACCGTTAGTAACTATTTAAAGTTTTAGAACTGACTATATAGACGATTGCCGACTTGCTGCTAATTTTCAACGGCATTTCGATGTAAGTATCTCCAGAATAGGATGACAAGTATAAACGATATGA
>VAPF01031310.1_pt1 | contig 12664 bp, 12 predicted proteins | sample 3393931 | NCBI WGS metagenome assembly VAPF01 (sample SAMN08290437, study PRJNA428436) | hydrothermal vent metagenome | isolation source: Deep-sea hydrothermal vent chimney | place: Atlantic Ocean: South-mid Altantic Ridge | depth 2773 m m | reverse complement strand
CTACGCGCGATGATCAATTCATCCCTGTCTGGGGATATCACGTTTATTTTCGCTATCAACGACGACGAGTTAATTGTAAAAAATGTGGCGTAAAAGTTGAGGGGGCAAGGGGGTCAGTTCTCGTATTGTAACATTTGAAATTCATAAGCATTATCGCCGGATGTTACAGTGCGAGAGCTGACCCCGTGAATCCATGAGCAGCCATGCCATAGAGGACGTAGGAGATAGGGCTCAATTTCTGACAGAACTGGCGCAGCAACTGATGCTATTTGGGCATTATTGGCAGAGATTGGAGCCAGAAGCGGAATATTTGCAAATAGATATTAAACAGAGAGAATTGTTGGAGAGTATTCCTCAGTTGAAAAAGCCTTTTCGTCTGTTTGACACCCTTTCGCAGCTAAATATACGTTGAAAAATTTCTCGTTACACCGCTCTGTGGTGTAACGGATGAAGGTGGGATAATCTGCTGTGGATGAGGTGGCGCTGAGCGCCACGAGATGTGTGACATTGCAGAGCGCGGTGTCACAAGCTATCTGTTTTGAACCAGAACGCGACCGATGCGGTTCGCAGGCTCATCGGCATCCTACGTCGAGGTTGGTTCTCGCGGAATCTGAGTCCAAACACCCCGCCCCGGAATAAAGTACAATTCAGCCTCATGCGCTACCTACTTATTCTCACCCTGCTGACCCTCACCGCCTGCGGTTTTCACCTGCGCGGCAGTGTCGAAATTCCGCCCTACCTGAAAACCATCCAACTAGAGGATGCCAGCCCCGCTACGCGCATCGCCCCAGAGCTGGAACGCGCCCTGCAAGACGAAGGTGTTATCGTCACCGGCGACGTTGCACTGGCCAATGCGGTGCTGCGCCTGCACTCGGAATCTTTCACCCGCCGCGTGCAGGCGGTGGATGCCAGCGGCAAGGCGCAGGAGTACGGCCTGCGCTATGTCGTGGTGTTCTCCGTGCTGGGGCCGGACGGTATCGCCTGGCTGTCCAATGCCAACGTCTCTGCCACGCGCGACCTGCGTTTCGATGAGGGCGCGGTACTGGGCGCCGGCGGTGAACAGGAGCAGTTACAGGCTGAGATGCGTGCCGAGGCGGTGCGCGGTATTCTGCGCCAGTTGGCGCGTGTCACGCCGGTGACGGCAGAGGCCGAAATAGCCCCTGCCGCGGGCAACGTGCCATGAATGTGCGTGCCGAACAGCTCAAGGCACAGCTGGCCAAGAGTCTGGCGCCGGTCTATCTGGTCAGCGGCGATGAGCCCCTGCAACAGGGTGAGGCCTGTGACGCCATCCGCCAGGGCACGCGCGAGCAGGGTTTCAGTGAGCGGCAGGTGATGCACGTCGATACCGGTTTTGACTGGAACGCGCTACTGGCCGAGGCCAATGCCCTGTCTCTGTTTGCTGAGCAGAAGCTCATCGAACTGCGCATCCCCAACGGCAAGCCGGGCACGGAGGGCAGCAAGGCCTTGCTGGCCTATCTCGAACGGCCGCCCGAGGACACGGTGCTGCTGATCATCAGCGGCAAGCTGGACAAGAATGCGCAGAAGGCGAAGTGGTTCAAGGCTGCGGATAAGGCCGGTGTTAGTGTTCAGGTGTGGCCGGTGGATGCGCAACAGATGCCGGGCTGGATCGAACAGCGTTTGCGCGCGCGCGGCCTGCAGCCGGAGACTGGCGCCGCAGGACTGTTGGCCGAGCGGGTGGAGGGAAATCTGCTGGCAGCAGCGCAGGAGGTGGAGAAGCTGGTGTTGTCTTGCGAGGGCGGTGCGCTGAGTCTCGAGCAGGTGGAAGAGGCGGTGGCCAACAGTGCGCGCTTCGATGTCTTCGGCTTGGTGGATACGGCCCTGTTGGGCGATGTGCCGCACCTGATGCGCATGTTCGAGGGTCTGCGCGCCGAGGGTGCGGAACCGCTGGGCCTGTTGTGGATACTGGCGCGGGAGATCCGCAGTCTGGCCGACATGGCTGCGCAGATACAGGCGGGTGCACCGTTGGATCGGGTCATGACGCGGGTCTGGGGCAAGCGAAAAACAGCAGTGCGTGCGGGCTTGCAGCGTCACAATGCCCTGCGTTGGCAGCAGATGCTGCGCCGCGCCGGACGTATTGACCGTCTGGCCAAAGGAGCGCCGGGAAATGCCTGGGATGAGCTGTTGCAGTTGTGCCTGTTGATGGCCGGGGTGCCGTTATTCCGGCCAGTGGCGGTGGTCTGACCCGCTGGGATTGTATGTCCACCGCTTCCGGTTAGCGCGTTATTCCTGTAGTTTCCCCTGATCCGAAAGATTGCAATACTCGTTTTGGGGTGGATATTCCGGGGAGGGGCATTTGAGGTGGTGAAATGGATTTCATGTCTTTTGTACGTTGGGCGGGCCATGACCGTTCTTCTTGCATGTCTTTGTTCGCTGGTGCTGTTGTCGGCAGCTGATCCGGTTTTTTCATCTCCGGCTTCTCCTCCTGGCACCGTCGAACCACGGGACGGACAGTTTGCCAAGCTTGAGCTGTCGGCCGATGAGCGGCGCTGGCTGGCGGATCATCCTGAGATTCGCCTGGGTGTGGATCCGGCCTGGCCACCGTTTGAATTTATCGATGAGCAGGGCCGCTACCGGGGTATCGGTGCCGATGTTATTGTCCTGCTGAATACGATGCTGGAGACGACCATGACGCCTGTCCCGGGGCTGGATTGGCGGGAGGTTATGGATCAGGCGCGCAAACATGAAGTCGATGTCTTGCCGGCCGTGCGGGCAACGGCGGAGCGTCGGGAATTTCTTCATTTTACCCAGCCCTACTTTGTCTATCCCTATGTCATTTTCGTGCACAAAAACACCCGCTTTGTGACCAGTCTTGCCGATTTGTCCGGCAAGCGGGTGGCGGTGGAGCAGGCGTACGCTACTGAGGATTTGTTGCGGCGTCATCACCCGGAACTGGTGTTGCGCACGTACGCCAATACCTCAGAGGCGCTATACGCGCTGAGTCGTGGCGAGGTAAGTGCCTATGTGGGTAATCTGAATGCGACATCCTGGGTCATGGATGGGCTGGGGATGACGGACATCAAGGTCGCTGCACCGACGCCGTACAGCTTCGAGCAGAGCATCGGCATACGCAAGGACTGGCCGCAACTGGTGGCTATACTCAACAAGGCGATTGAGCATGTTTCACCGCAGCAATGGCAGGCGATCAAGAGCCGTTGGTTCGCGGTGCGTTTTGAGTATACCGAGGCTGTGGATCGCCGGGCTTTGTGGCGGGCGGTATTGCTGACGATTGCTGTCGCCTTGCCGATCCTGCTTTTTGTGCTGTGGTGGAATCGGCGCCTGCAGCGCGAGATTTGCCGCCGTGAGAAGACCGAAGCCGCCTTGCGTACCAGTGATGCGCGTTACGAGCAGGCGATTGGGGCCGTCAAGGAAAGCGTCTGGGATTGGGATACCGAGACCGGTGAGCGTTATTTTAGTCCACGCCTGTTTCATGATCTGGGTTATGACGATGATGCCGTGCCCACCACCAATCAGGCCTGGGTTGAGCTGATTCACCCCGATGATCGCAAAAAAAGGGTGCAGGCCCTGGCTGAGCATGAGGCCGACGACCCGGGGAGGGAGACCTCCATGGTGCTGGATTATCGGGTACGCCGCCACGATGGCAGCTATGCAATTATCCGTGCCGAAGGGCGTGCGGTCAGCTGGGATGCGTCGAGGCGCGTGCTGCGCCGGATGGGTACCCTGCGCGATATCACCGATCTGAAGGCGGCGGAGGAACAACTGCGTGAGAGCGAGAAGCAGCTGAAGACCATTCTGAATGCGATTCCCTTGTCCGTTGTGGTTGTTTCGTTGGAGGGAGAGATCCTGATGGCCAACCCACATGCCGAGCGGGAAATCGAAAGTACCTCCCAGCCCTTGGTGGGGCGTAACATGCAGGAGCTTTATCTCGATCCCACGGCACGCGATTCCGTCATGGCGGCCTTGTCTGAGCAGGGCCAGCTACTTAACCGGGAAATGGTTTTTCGAACCGATACGGGTAAATTGCTGGAAGGGTTGTTGTCTATCATGCTGATCAAAATGGGCAGGCAGACGGTGTCGCTGGGCATTCTAGTCAATCTGACCGAACGCATGCAAATGGAGCGTGACCTGGCGGCGGCACGTGATTTGGCCGAGCGTGCCAATCGTAGCAAGTCGGAATTTCTCGCCAATATGAGCCATGAATTGCGTACCCCGCTGAATGCTATTATCGGCTTTACGGGGGTGATCAAAGATGGCATGGCAGGGCCGGTCAATGAAGAGCAGAGCAAGCAATTGGGCATGGTCTATGGTTCTGCGCGCCACCTGTTGGCGTTGATCAATGATATTCTCGATCTGTCTAAAGTGGAAGCGGGGCGGGTTGATATTGTTACCGAACGGTTCCTTCTGGCGCCATTTCTGGAAGAGATTCATGCTCTGATGAAACCCCTGGCCAGCGCCAAGGGGCTGGCATTGCGATGGGAGAGTGGCTGCGTGGACAGCCTGGTTACTGACCGGGGCAAGCTGCGACAGGTGCTGGTCAACCTGCTGGGCAATGCTATTAAGTTTACCGAGGCCGGTTCGGTGACGCTGTCCTGCCGGCAAGCTGATGGCGAGGTGTTTATTGAGGTCACGGATACGGGTATTGGTATTGCCCGTGCCGACCAGGCGCGTATTTTCAATACCTTCGAACAGGCGGATACCCGTAGTGAGCGGGAGTACGAGGGAACCGGTCTGGGCTTGGCCATCTGCCGGCGTTTTGTTGAAATGCTGGGCGGTAGCATTAGTGTTGTTTGCAGCGCACCTGGCGAAGGTTCCACGTTTTGTATTTGTCTGCCGGCGAATCCGTAAGGCTGCCTTGCGGCGAGCCTTCATTCGGCCAAAGGAAAGCTTCGTGAAGACAACAGGCATTATTATTGCGGATGACAATGCCCAGAATCTGTATCTGGCGCGTTTTCTTTTGGCGCAAGCAGGTTATACCGTACGCGAGGCGCACAATGGTGAAGAGGCCGTTGCCCTGAGCCGGGCCGAGATGCCCAGCCTGATCCTGATGGATATCCAGATGCCGGGTATGAATGGCCTGGAGGCCACTCGTTACATTAAAAGCCAGCCGCCTGCACCGCTTATTGTCGCACTAACGGCCCGCGCCATGAGTGGTGACCGCGAACGTATTCTGGCCGCCGGGTGCGACGGTTATATCGAAAAACCCATCGATCCGGCCACCTTTGTTGGCCGGGTGGAGAGCTATCTAAAAGGGGAGCCGGAATGAACATATTGATCGTCGATGACAAGCCGGAAAACCTGTACCTGTTGCGTGTTTTGCTGGGCAGCAAAGGGTACGGCGTGACGGAGGCAAGCAATGGAAAAGAGGCCCTGGAGCGTGCCCGCGAAACACCGCCGGGGCTGATTATTTCCGACATACTCATGCCCGTCATGGACGGTTTCACCCTGTGCCGGGCCTGGAAAGAAGATGCCCGGCTCACATCAATTCCCTTTATTTTTTATACCGCCACCTATACCGAATCCAAGGACGAGGAATTCGCCCTCAGCCTGGGTGCTGACCGGTTTCTCGTCAAACCGCAGGAAGGCAAGGTTCTTTTGGATGAGGTCGAAAGGGCATTATTGATTGGAGAACAGGCCGGCAAGCGCTCGAATCACACCACGGCAACCTTGACGAAAGTAAGCGCAGAAGTGAGTGAGCAGGATTTCTACCGGCAGTACAACGCACGCCTGGTGAACAAGCTGGAAGACAAGCTGGAAGAGATTGCACAGAAAAACCGGGCCTTGGCGGCCCGGGAGCAATCTCTCTGTGAGGCCAATGCCCGGCTGGAAGAACGTGTTGCGCAACGTACCCGGGAGCTGGAAGCCGCCAACGAAGAGCTGGAGGCCTTTAATTATTCCGTTTCCCATGACCTGCGCGCTCCCCTGCGACGTGTGGAAGGCTTCAGTCAGGCCTTACGGGAAGAGTGTGAAGGCCAGTTGAGTGAGCAGGGGCAGGATCATCTGCGGCGTATTGGCAAGGCGGTTGGGTATATGGGCGAACTGATCGACGGCATGCTGGAACTGTCCCGTCTGAACCATGGTGAACTGTTGCGCGAAATCGTCAGTCTGAGCGCCATGGCGGATGCCGTATCGGCCAAGCTGCGTGAAGCGGAGCCGGCGCGTGAAGTGAGCATCTGTATCCAGTCGAACATCGTGATGACGGGCGACCGCCGGCTACTGGGCATTATCCTGGACAACCTGCTGGGGAATGCCTGGAAGTTTACCGCCAAAACCGCGCAGGCGCGTATCGAGTTTGGTGTTACCGAACGGGATGGCGAGACCGTCTATTTCGTTGCAGATAATGGCGCTGGGTTTGATATGGCGTATGCAGGAAAGCTGTTCAAGGCCTTCCAGCGCCTGCATTTTTCCCAGGAATTTCCCGGCATAGGCATCGGGCTGGCCTCCGTGGCGCGCTGTATCCGCCGTCTCGGCGGGCGTGTCTGGGTGGAGAGCGAACCGGAGAAAGGCGCGACTTTTTACTTTACTTGCTGAGTTTGCCGTCTGTCAGACCCTTTTCATCGATATTAATCCCGAAAAATGCATACGGTCGGCCTGAATGTGGCGGTTTTTCCCCGGTAGGTGGGGAAAAACTCTGGCCGAATTGTTACAATCGCGCCGATTGATGGTCTGACCGCGCATTGGTTCAGTCACAAACCACGCTTAATGTGTAGGAGCGGGCCATGCCCGCGATCGCTGATTACCCATGTATTCACCGTAAGAGACACGGAGAGTACAGAGAAAATCAGATGACACTCTGTGTCTCTGGAAAGGTCTTTATCGCGGGCATGGCCCGCTCCTACGGAATTGTCTTCGTGGATGACAGGTAGATCGAGATGGACGTAAAACAGTACATGCAGGATCTGGGGCAGCGCGCCCGTGCCGCTTCGCGGGCCATGGCGCGCGCCAATACCGGCGCCAAAAATGATGCCCTGCTGCATATCGCCACGGGGCTGGAAGCGGCCCGGACGGAACTCATCGCCGAGAATGCCAAGGATCTCGATCAGGGCCGCAAGGATGGCCTCGATGATGCCCTGCTGGATCGTCTGGCACTGAACGAGGAACGCATCAAGGGCATGGCCGAGGGCCTGCGTCAGATCGCCGCATTGCCCGATCCGGTGGGTGAAATCAACGATCTTAACTACCGCCCGTCCGGTATTCAGGTGGGCAAGATGCGCGTACCACTGGGGGTTATCGGCATCATCTACGAGTCGCGCCCCAACGTCACCGCCGATGCCGCCGGGCTGTGTCTGAAGTCGGGCAATGCCGCCATTCTGCGTGGTGGTTCCGAGGCGTGCCATTCCAATCAGGCCATTGCCGATGTTATCCACGCCGGGCTGGGAAAGGCCGGTCTGCCGCGTGATGCCGTGCAGGTGGTGGAGACCACCGACCGTGCCGCAGTGGGCGAGCTGATCGCCATGCCGGAGTACGTCGATGTCATTGTACCGCGCGGTGGCAAGGGGCTGATTGCGCGAATTTCACAGGATGCCCGTGTGCCGGTGATCAAGCACCTGCACGGCGTCTGTCACGTTTACATCGACGCGCAGGCCGATCTCGACAAGGCCGTGGCCATCGCCTTTAACGCCAAGACCCACCGCTATGGTGTGTGCAATGCCATGGAGACCCTGTTGATCGATGTCGCGGTGGCCAAGGCGGTTTTGCCGCGTCTGGCCACGGAGTACGCAAAAGAGAGTGTCGAGCTGCGCGGCTGTGAGCGCACACGGGCGATCCTGTCCGGCATCACTGCCGCCAGCGAGGCCGACTGGGATGAAGAGTACCTCGCGCCGATCCTGTCGATCCGCGTGGTGGACGGGCTGGATGCCGCCATCGAACACCTGCATGCGCACAGCTCCGGACACACCGAATCCATCGTCACCGAGGACTACAGCAAGGCGCGGCGCTTCCTCGCCGAGGTGGATTCCAGCTCGGTGATGGTCAATGTCTCGACACGTTTCGCCGACGGTTTCGAATACGGTCTCGGTGCCGAGATCGGCATCTCCACCGATAAGATTCATGTGCGTGGCCCGGTAGGCCTGGAGGGGTTGACCTCGCAGAAGTTCATCGTTCTCGGTGATGGCCAGATCCGCCAGTAAGCGCGATCATCCGCAGTAATGATCGGCATCTACGGCGGCACCTTCGACCCGGTACACTTCGGCCACCTGCGTGCGGCGCTGGAGGTCTACCAGGGCCTCGGCCTGCGCGAGATGCGCCTGCTTCCCTGTTTTCAGCCTCCGCACCGTGCGCCGCCGGTGGCCGATGCGCGGGCGCGCCTGACCATGCTGCGTTCGGCAGTGGGAACGGATACTGGCGGCCTGGTGGTGGACAACCGCGAGATGCGCCGTGAGGGGGTGTCGTACATGGTGGACACACTGGCCTCGCTGCGTGCGGAACTGAGCGATGAGCCGCTGTGCCTGGTATTGGGCGCCGATGCCTTTCTGCAGTTGCACCACTGGCATCGTTGGGAAGAAATTATTGCGCTGGCACATTTGGTGGTGACCCATCGTCCTGGCTGGACCCTGGCTGCTGATGCGCCAAACCTGGATCCGGCGCTGGCGAGGCTGTGGCGGGATTGTCACGCCGATGACCTTGCCGGGCTGGCCGCAGTTCCAGCGGGGCGCATACTGCAGTTTACTATTACCGAGCTGGATATCTCGGCGACGCATATCCGGGCGATGGTGGCAAAGGGCGAAAGTCCGCGATTTCTGCTGCCGGACGTCGTGTGGAATCTGATCCGCCTGCAAGGCTTGTACGACATCAAGAGAGAAATGGATGAAGACTGAAGAACTGACCACGCTGGTGGTGGATGCCCTTGAAGACCTCAAGGTCGTGGATTTGCATGTCATCGACGTGCGTGACAAGACCAGCATTACCGACGTGATGGTGATTGCCTCCGGCACCTCCTCCCGGCATGTGCGTTCGTTGGCTGAAAATGTCGCACTGACGGCGAAGAGACAAGGTTTACCCGCGCTGGGTGAAGAAGGTATCGACGCCGGTGAATGGGCGTTGATCGACCTGGGCGATGTGGTGGTGCACGTGATGCAGCCCGAGGTGCGGGATTTCTACCAGCTGGAAAAGCTGTGGGAGACGGACGAGCAGTCCACCGATGAAGCCAGTCAAGCCGGCTAGTCCGGTCGAACGGCTGTGCGTATCCACCTGATTGCCGTGGGCGCCAGAATGCCCGACTGGGTGACACAGGGTTTTGGGGAATATGCCCGCCGGTTGCCCGCCGATTGCGCCCTGCAACTGGTGGAAATTGTTGCCGGAAAACGCGGCAAGAATGCCGATATCGCGCGCATTACCCGCGATGAGGGCGAGCGCATTCTGGCCGCCATTCCCAAGGGTGCGCGGGTAGTGGCGCTGGACGTGAAGGGCCGTGCCTGGAGTACCGGACAGCTGTCGCAGCAGCTCGATGGCTGGCTGCACGACGGCCGTGATATTGCCTTGTTGGTGGGCGGCCCCGAGGGGCTGGCGCCGGAATGTCTGGCGCGCGCGGAACAGCGCTGGTCGTTGTCGCCGCTGACCCTGCCCCACCCGCTGGTGCGCATCGTCGTCGCCGAACAGCTCTATCGAGCCTGGAGTATTCTCAATGGTCATCCCTATCACCGCTGACCTGCCGTGGTGAGCCTGCCGGATATCTATCTCGCTTCGTCTTCGCCGCGCCGCCGTGAGCTGCTGGATCAACTCGGTGTTCGTTTTGCCGTAGTAGCGCAGGATGTGCCGGAATATTATGCGCCCGAGGAGACGCCCGAGGCCTATGTGCAACGTCTGGCGCTGGAGAAGGCGCAGGCGGGGTGGTGTTGTTTATCCGTCGATGCCCGTTGTCCTGTGCTGGGGGCCGACACGGCGGTGATCGTGGACGACACGGTGCTGGGCAAACCGGCCGACCGTGAGGCGGCGCTGGCGATGCTGGCGATGCTGTCTGGGCGCGCGCACCGGGTGTTATCGGCAGTGGCCGTGGTTGATGATAGGGTCAGTGATGTGACCGACAAGGGAGAACTCTGGCAAAGAGTCGGGCAATATAGGGTGTCGGTGCGCCTCAGCGAGAGCCGGGTGTGGTTTCGCCGCATCGATGAGTGGGAGTATGCGGCCTACTGGGCCAGTGGCGAGCCGGCCGACAAGGCGGGGGCTTATGCCATCCAGGGCCTCGGCGGTATGTTTGTCGAACGACTGGACGGCAGCTACTCCGGTGTCATGGGCCTGCCCCTGTTCGAGACCGCCGAACTGTTGCGGGCCTGTGGCGTCCAACTGCTGCCCGTTTTGGAAAACTGAATGATTCACCACAGTATCGCAGAGAATACAGTTGGCGGGCAGGGAAGGAATGTTGGCCGCAAATACTCGCCAACGAACGCAAAAGCGGACATGTTTTTTCAGTTTTGCTCCGCGCCTCTGCGCTGTGGTGGTGAAACCATCGAAACACTGCCTGTCGTCACCCGCATTTCAAGGATATTACACAAGCAATGAGCGAAGAAATTCTGATCAATATCACCCCCCGCGAGACCCGCGTGGCGATGGTGGAAAACGGCATGCTGCAGGAAGTGTTTATCGAGCGCGCCAGCCGTCTGGGGCTAGTGGGTAACATCTACAAAGGCAAGATTCAGCGTGTGCTGCCGGGCATGCAGGCGGCCTTTGTTGATATTGGCCTGGAACGTACTGCCTTTCTGCATGCCTCGGACATTGTTACGGAAAATGGCGCCGAGAAAAATGGCGACAACATTATGCAATTGGTGCACCAGGGGCAGGAAATTCTCGTCCAGGTGGTGAAAGACCCCCTCGGCACCAAGGGTGCACGCTTGACCACCCACCTGTCCATCGCAGCACGTTTTTTGGTCTTCATGCCGGGGCAGGAACATATCGGTGTGTCGCAGAAGATCGAAGGTGAGGAAGAGCGCCAGCACCTGCGCGAAATTGTCACCGAACTGGTGAAAGAGATCGGTCAGGGCGGCTACATTGTGCGTACCGTGGCCGAGCGTATGGATGAGGCCGAGCTGCGATCCGATATGGCGTTTCTGCACAAGATGTGGGCGGAAATCCAGGAGCGTGCGGTAACCCTGCCGGGGGGGGCGTTGGTGCATGAAGATCTGCGTCTGTTGATGCGCACCATGCGCGACCAGGTGGGCGCAGAGGTGGAAAAAGTACGCATCGACTCGCGCGAGAATTATGACAAAGTGATGAAATTTGCCACCAAGTTCATCCCCGAGCTGGCGCCGCGCATCGAATACTATCCGGGAGAGCGGCCTATTTTTGATCTCTATGGTATCGAAGACGAGATTCAGAAGGCGCTGGGGCGCAGGGTGCAGCTCAAATCCGGCGGTTATCTGATTATTGATCAGACCGAAGCCATGACCACCATCGACGTCAATACCGGCGCCTTCGTCGGTCATCGCAATCTGGAAGAGACCATCTTCAAGACCAATCTCGAGGCCACCCAAGCCATCGCCCGTCAACTGCGACTGCGCAATCTGGGTGGTATCATCATTCTCGATTTTATCGACATGTCCGAGCCGGAACACCGGGCGCAGGTAATGCGTGCGCTGGATCGGAGCTTGGAACGGGATCGCGCCAAGAGCCATATTTGTGAAGTGTCCGGGTTGGGCCTGGTGGAAATGACGCGCAAGCGTACCCGGGAAAGCCTGGAGCATGTGCTGTGTGAAGCCTGCCCCACCTGCGAGGGACGCGGTTCAGTGCGTACCGCAGAAACCGTGTGTTATGAAATATTCCGCGAGCTGTTGCGTGAGGCGCGCCAGTTTGATGCGCAGCAGTTTCTGGTGCTTGCTTCGCAGGAAGTGGTGGACATTATGTTGGATGAGGAGTCCACCAGCGTCGCCGAACTGGAGGAGTTTATTGGTAAGCCCATCCGCTTCCAGGTCGAAACACTGTATACCCAGGAACAGTTTGATGTGGTGTTGCTGTAAACCAATCAGGGCATCTGTCAGCGTACTGTGAAGACTCTACTGTCTATTTTTCGTTATACCTGGGTTACCGCTTGGTACGCCATTGCCATCGGCGTGGTGCTTCTGGCGGTGCTGTTCAGCGGCATGCGCCTGTTGCTGCCTTATGCCGTGGATTATCGTAGCGAGATCGAGAACGAATTGTCTCGTTATATCGGTCAGCCTGTGAATATCGATACGCTGGATGCCGAATGGCGGGGCTTGGAACCTTCACTGGTGCTGAAAAATGTCACACTGCTGGATGCTGGTGGTGAGACGGCAGTATTGCAATTCCAGAAAATTCGTCTCGGTCTGGACTGGTTGGCGTCCCTTGCTCTGCGGGATGTGGTGTTCAGTGGTATTACCCTGGTCGGTCTTGACCTGACACTGACCAAGTTTGCCGATGGTCATATTGCCCTGCAGGGCCTGGCGGACAGGGGCGGTAATCAGGATCTGGATGCGCTGACGAGCTGGCTGTTTTCCCAGGGTGAACTGCGCATCGAGGACAGTGATCTCACCTGGATTGATCAACGCCTGGAAAATTCGCCCAAGCTTCAACTGGCGGATGTCAACATCTTGTTACGTAATATGGGCCAGCAGCACTGGCTCGATGTTTCACTCACACTGCCGGAATATGCCGGTGAGTCGCTGAGCCTGTCGGTGGAGATGCACGGCGATCCGCTGGCGCCCGCCAAGGGGCGAAAAACACGTCTTTATGTCGAGGG
>VAPF01020831.1_pt1 | contig 12664 bp, 10 predicted proteins | sample 3393931 | NCBI WGS metagenome assembly VAPF01 (sample SAMN08290437, study PRJNA428436) | hydrothermal vent metagenome | isolation source: Deep-sea hydrothermal vent chimney | place: Atlantic Ocean: South-mid Altantic Ridge | depth 2773 m m | reverse complement strand
TTACACATAACAGGAAAAGGCGTTCTTGTGCTTGGTGGCGGTGATAGCGCAATGGACTGCGCGCGTTCCGCAATTCGTCAGGGCGCGAAAAAAGTCACGGTAGCCTATCGCCGCGGTAAGGAGTTCATGCGCGCTTCACCGAAAGAACAACAGATCGCTAAAGAAGAAGGCATCGAGTTTTTATTCGATCATGTGCCGACTGACATCACCGGTGAAACCTGTGTCGACGGCATACTGTTTGACAACAATAATCTCCGGCGCTTTGTTAAATGTGATGTCGTCATCCTGGCACTTGGACAGATCAACAAAACCGAAAGCTGGATGAATGCATTTGATATTAAAACAGATGACAACGGCGTTATTCTGCTAGACGCTAACGGCCGAACCTCCAGTGAAAAATTTTATGCCGGTGGTGACAATACCAACGGGCCGGACCTTGTCGTCACCGCCATCAAAGCCGGTCGCGTAGCCGCGGCTGGTATCGAAAAAAATCTTGGCGCGGGTTTTATCTCCAGACGCTTGCGTAAAACCATTACAGTGCAAAAAACAGATAACCGATCTCTTTCTGCTGTTGCCAGGAGCCTGCCATGAAAAAAATATTTTTTGTTCTGTTATTAATCAGCATGCCTGCCGCAGCACATCACACCAAGGAGCACACCATGCTGACACAGGACACTGAGCAGGTTATTGCAGAAACAAAACAGGGCGCAGACAATTCCGGCTCGACATTTCTCTGGCTGGGTATCGCGGCAGTTTTAGGTCTCGGCGTGATCAAGCTGTTTAAGAAAAAATGAAGCGGAGGTTTCCAACTTATCTGCTGGTACCACTGCTGATCGCATTGATCTCGGTTCCCGCCGGTTTTTATTATGTCAGCTGGAACAAGGGCGGTGAAGGTGCCGGTCTATATTCACGAGACTGGAAACCCGAAGCCATTTTTGCCTACTGGAACCCGAAAGATTTTTACCAGTCGGTTGATACCGTGGTCGGAGAATTCAGCGGTGAACAATGTGTGCAATGCCATCAGGGCGTGACCCCCGGCATCGTTAATGACTGGCGTAAAAGCCGGCATTCAAACCCCGTAAACGGCCAGGCAGCCGTGTATTGTTCTGACTGCCACGGCAACAACCATGAAGACCTGCATCTGCCGACACCCGACATTTGCGGCAACTGCCACGATAAACAACACGGTGAGTTCATCGACGAAAAACGTTACGGTTTTCCCAGCCATTCACTGGCGATGGAACGCGCACTGGACGCCAAACACTTTGCCGACAAACCCAAAGCCGAAGTTACCGCCTGTTTGCAATGTCACTCGGTGGCCAGCAAGTGTGATTCCTGCCACACCCGCCACCTGTTCAGTGCCGCGGAAGCACGCCGACCGGAGGCCTGTATCACCTGTCACAGCGGCCCGCCACACCCTGATGATGAAACCTACTTTCATTCAAAACACGGCCAGCTTTATCTCACCGAAGGTGAAAACTGGGACTGGTCAAAACCACTGAGCAAAGGCAACTACCCCGCACCCACCTGTGCTTATTGCCACATGGATAACGGCAAACATCAGGTAGCAAACAAATCAATCTGGAAGTTCGGTATCAAACAGGTCAACCCGCTGACCTCTGGCAACGAAATAAAACGCCAGCAATGGATCGACCGTTGTGCCGACTGTCACCAGAAAGACTGGTCAGCAGATCGTTTGAAAGAAATGGATGAGGAAAGAAAACGCGCCTGGAAAAAACTGTATAAAGCCGAAAGCATTTTGAAATCGCTGCGTTCAGATAATTTACTTTTCCCGTCTGCCAAACAACGTCCGTTTTATCCGATGAATTCAGCAAGCGATTTACTGCATTATGAACGCATCGGTTTTTTTGAAGGCCAGGCATCGGCTTTTTATAATGTCTCAGCTATCGAACGTGACTATTTTGAGATGTGGTATTTCGAAAATCTGATGGCTTATAAAGGTGCTGCACATGGCGATGCCTCTTTTGTTGATAAAGGCCATGCAGCGATGGATAAAAGTTTGAAGCTGATACAGAACAAAGCCGACCGCTTACGTTTTATCGGCGAGCTGGAAAACAAATCGAATAACGGCCAACAGAAATACTCGCCCGAAAAACTCTGGTTGAACGGTGAGTACACTTTGTATAACAGAGACAACAACTGATGTTCGAAAAAATTTTCACCATATTTTTCTTACGAGCATTCAGCATTCTTCTGCTCACGGTCACGACCAGCAGTGTTTCTGCAACGGAAGTTACGCCGGAAAAGACTACCGTTCTGGAGAACTCTGCCTGCATACAATGCCATGAAAAACAAAACCCTTCGCTGATAAAAGACTGGCAGAAAAGCGCACATGCCAGCGCCGAACCTGCTGTCGATTGCGTCAGCTGTCACGGCAGCTTACATACCAACATGACCAGCACCGCACGGCGCGATAAGACCTGTACAAACTGCCACGGCGGTGAAAAAGCACCCGTGGCGCATAGTTACGCAAGTTCAAAACACGGCACCCTGATGCGCATCGAAAAAAACACTTATGACTGGCACCAGTCTTTCGCTTCGGCAAACTATCGCGCCCCCGGTTGCGGCTACTGCCACATGCACCAGAATAATCACAATGTCAGCCGCACCGTCCGGCATGATCTCATGAGTAGCAGGTCTGGTAATTCAGCAATAGAAAAAGTGCAGGATGCAACACGGGCAGTCTGCCAGGATTGCCATTCACCGCGTTACATCACACGACTGCTCGACAATGGCGAGGCCATGCTGGAGATCGCACGCAAAAAAGTGCGTGAAGCAAAAGCTGTAATAGAACAGGCGGAAACTAACTTTAGCGAAAGTCAGCTGGCGCCGGCAAAGACGCAGTTTAAAAAAATGCAACATCACCTGAGAAACGTGCACCTCGGCGTCGGCCACCAGTCACCGGATTACCAGTGGTGGCATGGCCAACCGGCACTCGATGGTGACCTGCTACGCATCAAAGACAGCATCGGTGAGTTGCAGCGTTTAAAAAGCATCAACGCTGCAAACGCCAAAGATTAATTTTTCTTCAGATAGGCACTGGCTTCAATATGACCGGGCACCCTGACCAGCACTTTTTGATAAGCGGCTTTTGCCGCTGCAACATCACCCTGCCACGCTTTGGCACGTGCCAGATAAACCAGTGCGGTAGCATCACTCGGATAAGTTGTTGCCAGCTGCGTCGCATGTTCTGCCAGCGCGTCCCATTTTCTTAAGCCCTCTTCGGCGATCATCAAACGCACGTGCGCGGTGTAATTCCAGTGCGACATATGCAGCGCCTGTAGCGAATAGGACTTAACCTGACGCCAGCGTTTCTGTGCGATCAATGGCAGAATAACGCCCAGTTTCGCATCGAGTGACTCAGGATTTAATTCCATCGCTTTGCGGTAATAGCTGATTGAATCTGCGTTCTCACCTTGCAGATACATTAAATAGGCATAACGCAATACCGCGTATTCATTGCCGGAATCAGCCATCGCTTCTATCACCGAAGCCGCCTGCTCATATTTTCCAGCCGCCGCCAGCTGGTAGGATTTTCCCCATGGCGAACTGCCGGCATAACAGCCGGACGCGACAAATAATAAAATTAAAGCCAGAATATTTCTTTTGTTAAACATCGTTTTTTCCTTCCAAGGGTTTAACCTTGTTGTCAAATTATTGATTACCAGCTTTTTGTCAGACTGACGTATAAATATTGCTGGTTGTAGGTGTTGTTGATAATTTTATTTTCATATTTTTCGACACCGGCGATGAGCGTCACATCAAAATCTTCTACCGGCTGCCAACCAAAGCCAAGCAGAACCGAACCCTGTTGCACATCGGCGAGGTTGTACACGGTGAACGCATCATTATCCACCGCGAAGATACGCTTGCCCGCCAGCACATCAATAAAGAAACTGTTGAGACCGAGCACGGCATCCGGCGCCAGCCAGTGCGACCACTTTATATCAACCGAGGTCAGCGACTCTTCGCCCTGCGATAACGCCTTGTCGCTGGATTTTATGAGATAAGCTTTCAAGCGAAACCAGTCAGAATTCTGATTAAAACCAAAACCGATGGACGGCGTAAACTGCTGCATTTTCAGATTGCTATTATTCGGGTAATCCGACTGCACATATTCAACATCCATGTACAGGTCTTTGGCATAATTCATGTAGGCAATTTTTGGCGCGACCACGGTGACTTCATCCGTCTGTTTGGTTGCATCATTATTTGAAATGGTATGCGCAATCAGTTGTGTGGTTATTCTCCCGCCCAACGAATCCATATAAAAGTGATATTGCAGACGACCGGCAAAAGAATTCTGATTGATTGCAAACGGTCCCTGACCAACATCTTTAAAATTAATTTTAGTATTGTTATAAGCAACCGCAAAACTGAAACTATCCAGGTAATCGGCATTTAATATAAGACTACCCGAAAAAATATTGTCCCGTTCCACTGAACCGGAATACTGCCCCGGCATAGCACTTGCGGTTGCCGTAACATACCAGTCATCACCCGCATAAGCATTGCCTGTTGCCAAACCAGCAAACATCAATGCCGGCAATAAAATTTTCTTTAACTTTCTCATAGGTCTCCCAGGCTAAAACCTGATAACAAATTTTTGAGCTATTTATTACATTTTGTTTCTGAGTGCGATTAATACGTTACCCAGAACGCCTCTTCTTCAAAACTGGCAAACGATTTATAACGCCGCACACCGAACGGCCAGCGGAACTCGGTCGCTTTCAACGTCGGATTGTAGATCGAAGTATAGATAGTGCCAAAGCCCTGTTTGTAGTTATCAGCAAACAACGGTGCGTATTCAAAACTGTCGATAAAGTTTTCGATGTTGATCATGGGATCGTAAAGCTTGTCGATCAAAAACTTTTTACGCTCATAAGATTTTGAAAAAATCGCGTAATCAGTCAGTTCATATTCACCCTGATGATTGACCGCCAGCGGAATATGAGAAACCTGCGGCAGATTATTCGGATGCAGCTCGATGGTATTGACCGTATAGTTCGCGTCGAGCACGGTAACGTTATACGCCATGTGCGTCGGCACCCGCTGCAACACTTCGATGGCCTGCTCGGTGGTTTTACAGAACTCAAGAATGTAACGAAGGATAACAGGAATACCAAAACCTTCACCACGATCACGCGTGCCGCCAAACGACAGCGACACCGCCAGACCATGTTCATTCATGCCATCGAGCACACCCCATAAACAATCCGTGGAAGCGATGACTTCGGTTTCGAACCAGCGACTCTTGACCACACGCATCTCGGCCAGCGCCAGATCGTAATCATAATTACGCACCAGAATCGGATTATATTTCGTCCACACCGCCTGCGAACAACCGCTGGCATAAGGTGCCGGACAATAAAAACTTAACAGCCGCGCGTCCAGATCATCGGCATCGGTCAGCTCGATCAACGACAGCCATAACGCTTCAAACTCCGGCATATATTGTTTGATGGCATTGTGACAGGCCTGATAATTCGGCCGGCTGAATTCACCTTCATGTAAAAACCATTTGCGATAACCATCGATGGCCTGCTTATAATATGCCAGCCACTTCTCGCCCGGTTTAGCTTCATCAACAAATTGTACTAACTTGGTATTGTTCATCAGGAATCAGCAGAAGACTTCAGGCTGGCGTGTTTGCCGTAACGTTGAGTTAACTGAAACTCCTCCTCGGTCAGCTCACGATATTCCAGCGCATTATGAACCGTGGAGATGAGCGCATCGGCGGCTTCGGTCAGCACGTTATTGCTGTCCTGCAACTGTTTGTTGGCGAACAGAATAATAATGTCCGCACCTTTATAAACATATTCATCGGCCGTCATTATGCGCAGGATGAAAACCTCACCAGCTGCAAGCTGGCGCGGATTGTCGGCATAACGCAGAAAACTTAAAGCCTTGCCATCAAAGGCATACACGCCGGTCTGTGGCACGTTGGTGATTATTTTCAGTTCGTCTTCCGTATATTTAAAAATCAACTGACCGAAGTCAGGGTGTGAAAACTCCTGCACGCTGCGGTTGAATGTTTCCGGCGACAGATCAAACTCGACATCACTGAATTCCAGCAGATGAAAAAGAAACAGCGGAATATTCTGATTACAGAACGCCGACATATTAGTGATGGCACTGATACCGGTGACACGCGGATTGATCTCACCGAGATAAACCTGCACGTCATTCTTATCCGCAACATCAATAAGATAATCCACTTCGAAATAACCGCGATAGCCTTTTTCATATAAAGCGTGGCCAAGGTTCTCGGTATAGCGGTACATGGTCTGCTGCGTTTTTTTGTCGAAGATATCCGGATTCACGTCATTGCCGCACCAGCCGCCTTTATAAGGTGTCAGCTTTGGATGACCTATCACCTCGGTCAATATCGGCCCGACATACGTGCCCTGTCGTGTGGCACAGGCTTCCATCGCCACCTGCAAACACTGGATGCGTTTCATCACCTTGACCTGCTCTTCCGATTCGATCTTGTCGGCAACGGCATGATAGTCTGCTTCGTTCGCGATAAAAAACGTGGTCTTGCCAGAATCACCATAAGCCGTCTGAATAACCACTTCATCACTCAGCTTAAATTCTTCGATGACTTCACGCAGCTTGCTGTAGCTGGAAATCTTCACCAGCGCATTAGGCACGCTGGGCACTTCGACACTGTTGCCGATCTCGGTGGTGGTGATCTTGTTATCGATGTGTTTGACCAGCTTGTTTGGCGGCATGATCAATTCCATACCTAATGACTCGACCAGTTTCTCCAGCTCTCTGTCATAGAACAGAAACATTGCCTTGCAGGCATGACCAGCAGCCTTATTCTTTTTAATGTGTTCGACCACCTGTTTATTGCCAAGTAAAAACTGGTTGATGGATTCGATATCTTTAAACACCGGCGTCTCACTGTATTCAGGAGCCATGACACTGTCATTGCGGCCGTCATAACAATCGATAAAATTCACATTAAACCAGCGCTTCACCCAGTCGGCCGTCGCCATCAGATTGAAGTTTGTCGCACTGATAAAATAACAGGCACTTTCATCCTGCTGAAAATATTGTTTGATATCCTGCACGCTGCTTAATTTTTTCTTGCTCATCAAATCTCTCTTGCTAAAAATTCTTCACTAAATAGTTTCAATCCCTGCTCCGCATGATAACCATGAATCTCTTTGATCTGGATATTCTGTAGATACAACAGGATGTCGTAAGTGATTAACTGACCGGGTACGATAATGGGGAAACCCGGCGGGTAAGGTGTGATAAAACCTGCCGACACCAGTTTGAGATCGTTCATCACCTGCTTCATCAGTTCGGTGGTCAACGGCTCGAAGCTTATGTTTTCTTTTTTCAGGCCGGCATAATAAGCACGCCGGAGTTCAACCGCCTGAAAGTTGTTTTTTTCTTCGGACTGGAAAGCAACAAACTTGCTGTGATAATTCCGCGTCAACGGCAGATTAGCGATATATTTTTCATGGCCGGCAATCGAAGGCGAGTGATCCAGCTTGTTCGCGATATGATGTAACGATTCAATCAGATACTCGATATTGTTTTCATCGACACCGATGTTTACGATAAACAGAATCGTATTATGCGATGTTTTGTTCACCTGAATATCATATTGCGTCATCAGCATCTGCCGGAAATTCGGGCCATCGATGCCAGTGGCGCTGATATCCACCGTGATACGTGTCGGGTCAACCACGAATAATCTTTCGCGGTAACAACGATAAACTTCCGGATAAAACATCGTCGAAGTTTTACCCATATCCGCATCGGCATCGGCATCTGCCGGAGCAAGATACTCATCTGGCACCAGCTGGTCGTCATCGAGCACGGTGAAATAACGACTGAGATGTTCCGAAGTTTTTATCTGCTGACGCAACTGCCAGGCCAACTGCAAAGAATTTTTCACCATCGCGTAACCCTCCAGACTCATCTGCCTGCGGGCGAAGTCCAGCGACGCGATAATCTGGTAGTTAGGCGAGGTCGAGGTATGGGTGCGGTACGCCTCGTAGAAATCATCCTCGGAAAATTCAACATCGAAAGTATGCAACATCGACGCCTGGCGAAACGCAGTCAGCGTTTTATGGATGGACTGCGTGGCGTAGACCCTGATTTTAAACAGATCGGGATCAGGGTACAGATCATTATTCAGAATGTATTCGTCGTCCAGCTCAACCTCAGCGCGCCACTTGTCATACAGTTCTCTGTACTGTGCATCGTTCTGCATCAGCGATAAAGCATTCGCCGAACTCATCGCCGTTTTCCCCTGATACAGCGGGTTGAAATAACCGAAAGAGAACCATGCTTCATCCCAGTGGAAAATAATATCCGGTTTGATCGCCAGTATATCCATCATGTAACGTTTGACATCATAGATAACGCCATCAAACGTCGAGTTGGTCAGAGTGATCTGTTTTACCCGATGCAACTGCCCCTGCTTTTTAAGGTCGAGTAAAACCTGTTTGATCCTTTTCAGCGTCACACAACCGTAGAGGTCGTATTGATTTAACGGGTAAGTTTCAAGAAAGACCGGTGTCGCACCGGACAGTAACACCGAATACGGAATCGATTTATGGCAGTCAGATGAAACCAGCACGATATCATCCGGATGCAGGTTTGCCTGCATCACAATCTTGTTCGCAGTGGTCGTGCCGTTGGTGACAAAATAAGTTTTCTTTGACTGGAACAAACGGGAAGCTTTGTTCTGCGCCTGCGAGATCGAACCTTTGGGATCCATGATCGAATCCATGCCGCCCAGTGTTGACGAGGTTTCCGCAGAAAATATGCCTTCCCCGTAAAAATCCGCGATGTCACGAATCCAGTGCGACGACTGTATCGACTGCCCCTGCGATATTGGCAGCGCGTGAAACGAACCTTTCGGGCGTTTGGCGTAGGAACGCAGCGCGTCAAAAAACGGCGTCGAATATCGTTGTTCGATGCCGCTTAAAATAAGCGTGTGTATATCGGCAAAAAGATTTGTGCTCTGCGCGTAGATGATCCGGTCAAACACTGCCTGCTGTTGTTCCGTGGCAAAACCTTCACTCATATAATAGTGATCGATCTCCGGCCGCAAATGTGCGATATGTTTTTTCAGCGCAATCGTCAGATCATCATCACTCCCGGCGACACCCTGAAAGAAAGGCGCAAAACAGGATTCAAAAGCAAAAGGTGTTTGCTTCTGCACCTTAAACGTATCCAGATAGATGCACGCCTGTATATCCGGGTTAGAGATTATCGCGATGATCGCATCATAATAATTATCAACAAACAGGATATCGAACAAAAAATCATCCTGTGATGTTTTAAAATTAGCCAGCGAGTTACGATATAAAAGTTCGTATTCGGCAGGATCAGGATGAATAATTAAAACCTCAAAATACGGCTTTAACTTTTTGTTTTTTTCGTGCGTGGTGTAATGCGAAGCCAGCAGGTTGCTGCGTGGCTTGTCCAGATTATTCAGGTTAGTATAAAACGGGATAAATTCCTGAGCGCGGTATGTTTTATATTGTAGTGATTCAAACACGTTCGAAGACAAAAGACGAAACGCTTCGACATTATCTTCGTCAAGATATGTCTGCAACTGAAACAATGTTTCGCCGCCGGGATAAGCCCAATAGCTTTCAAGCTGAAAAACTTTTTCAAAATCAGCGCGAACACCGGCAAGACTCTCCAGCTCTATTTCCCTGCAAATATTTTGCCACAGTTCGAGGCGCTGACTCTCCAGATCAAACGTTGCGGCTACCTGTTTCATAAGCGCTATTTTTCCAGCGCCTGAAGCACAGATCGGGCATCAACATTTTCCGGATCAAGGATCAATACTTCCTGCATGATCGCCGTTGCCCGCACAAAATTTTCCTGCTGATATTTAAGCAAACCGAGCTCGGTCAAATACGTCACATCGCTGGGATAACGCGTCAGCATTTTGATGAGAATTTTTTCTGCCAGATCCAGTTGCTCGATCTGGCGCAACACATAAGCCAGTCGCAGGTTACCGTAATAATTATAATAATCGATGCTCAGAATCTGGTAACCGATTTTATTGGCTTCGTCATATTTTTTCGCCTGAAGATAAACATACATCAGACCAAGCTTCGGTGTCAGTGCATCGGGCAAAGCGGTTGCAGCTTGTTTATAGTGTGTTTCGGCATTTTTGAATTGTGCGTTCAGACGATACAGATAACCCAGCCGGTTGTTCACACCGTAGGCCTTGCTGTATTCGCTGTATACCAGTTGCAGGGCTTCTATCGCGTCCTTGTAATTTCCCGATTTTTCGTAATTATAGGATTTGTAATAAGCCTGCGAAATCTGCTCGCCGGATAATTCTTTTGCAAACAACGAACCGGCATTAAACAACAGTGCCAGGGAAAATAATATGTAGTAGTACTTTTTCAATTTATAAACCTGTTTCAATGTGTCTGTTGTAGCAGACTGTAATCACCAACCGTTATCTCTTTAAAACGGCTCACGGGATCAAGCTGGATGCGAGTTTCAATATCAATGCCAAAGAATTGATTGCTTATTTTTCCCTTAATGGTTGTTTCGTCCAGATAATGATAGGCAGCATGGGTGCTGACCCAGTTAGTATAGAATGAATTTAAAAAACTTGATGTATTTACCTGCCAGTTTTTCATGACCAATGCATTATTAATGTTGTCTTTCCACATTAATTGCGGCGCGTACGACAAAGGCAACGTCGACAGGGCAAGGAACAATTTTTTCAGATGAGGATCGCTCCCCTCGCAGCCATAAAAATAAAAATTTCCGTACTGTTTACCAAAGTATAATTTTCCTTTATCACTTTCAAAGTAATAACATGACAGGTCTGACATCTTAACCCTCAAGCTAAGCGTGTCTATTTTTTCGCCCTTAAGAAAAACATCAAAAACCAGCTCTTCATCAAGCACAAAGTTTGTTACCTGTTCATAAAATAAATCGAACTGACAATGTGTCACATCACTGTGCACATCAGGCAAGCCTGAGACATGCAAAAGATTCGACTGTTCATAATTAACAAAAACAAAAGGCATGGTCGCCGCATTCGGTGAATAATCCACCTGCATCTGTATGTGAATATGCGGCTGCGGTGAGTTGCCTGAATTTCCGCACAGGCCCAGCACCGTGCCAACATCGACCCACTGCCCTTCGACAACATAAATAGAGTGGCTGGCAAAATGCGCCAGCTTCACGATGTAACCACGCGAATCTTCGATAACGATTTCATTACCCCAGTTATTAACAATATCGACCGAACCCACGGGATTATCGGCAAGATAGTGAATAACTTTAACCACGCGCCCGCGCACGGGAGACAACACCTCTTTAGCAAAACAGTAGTAATCACTCAGTTGCTTACCTTCGTTCATATAGGTTTTTTTATCTGTGTCACAGATCACAAAATCATAAGCGTATTTATAAATACCTTTATGCGTCCAGTCGCCATCGAATCCCTGCCAGCTATACCAGCGACCTTTAAAGGGTAATGACAGCGCTGCCGGATTACTTACAAAACGATCTCGTGTCGACAGATAATGTTCCAGATTCTGTTCCGGCGTGCCTTTATACACCTGGGTACGCAACGGGTAATCGAGCAGGTTGAGCGCGTAGATAAAACTTAAGGTAACGATGGTGAATGGCAGAGTAAAAATTGGCAGTCCGTACTGCGACCAGAAAACATGGCCCGCACTGGCAATTAATGTCGCAAATGCCACGCCGAGAAAAGCCAGCGCATAACTTCGCAAAGAAGGAATATTAAAGATACCGCCTAATGCCATGGCGATAAGAATATAGTTAAAACCACTGACATCCTGCGATGCGGTTTCTATCGAACCGGTAAACAGACCATAAATTGCGATACCCAGCAGATAACCGGTCAGCGACAATACAAACAGGATGCGCGAACTCAACAGCAGCAGCGCCGAGATCAGCAACCCCGTAATCTCGTTGGGCATAAAAATTACTGCCCCCAGCGATTTCAGATAACCACTAAACCAGAAAGGAAATATATCCAGATTTAACGCAAAAGACTGCGAATACAGACCGGCCACATAAAGATTGGTAAAACTTGCTGATGACAGATACACCAGAATACTGACAATGATGAACGGCACACTGAGAATTTGCAGACCGAACAGCTGATAAAAAACCTGCGCAGTAACGATGGTGATGATCATGGTCAGACTGCCAGCAATGATAATCATCAACACACTGAGTACCGAAATCTCAAACATGTAACCGATTGCCAGCCCGACCAGCAAAGCGTTATAGGTGAAATACCCCGTGCTCAGAAAGGTCGTTTGATAGCCCAGCAATCGCGCCACAGAATAGGCGGCTATTATAGACAGAATGCCCGACACACCCGCATTGTAATTAATCAGGGTGATGACAAGAATAATTAATCCGGAAACAACACCTTTAATAAAAAATATGTCTGAATAACTATTAAACAGGGAATGAAAAAGATTTTTTACATCTTCGTTATATGGCATTAATAAATCCAGAAGTGCGGTTGTAAGTACGGTTGTTTAAGGAACCTCTGAATAAGTCTGGATGCAGCAGATTGAGATTCAGAATTTTTCAGGGCAAGGCGCTAAGTAATTGTAATAGTTATTCTATTGCAATGGCTTAGTAACGTAGC
>VAPF01013353.1_pt1 | contig 12687 bp, 8 predicted proteins | sample 3393931 | NCBI WGS metagenome assembly VAPF01 (sample SAMN08290437, study PRJNA428436) | hydrothermal vent metagenome | isolation source: Deep-sea hydrothermal vent chimney | place: Atlantic Ocean: South-mid Altantic Ridge | depth 2773 m m | reverse complement strand
GAAGCATATTCGCTGATTGACAAGGGATTATCAACGATCACACAAGAACTTGCTATGATTTCATGACAAACAAAAAACGTAAATCTTTTTTACGTTTTTGACGAACAAAGCCTACCCGTCACCCAAGCGCCCGTATCGGAGCAACCGAAGACGCATGCAAGTCGCCCGTGGCACCCTCGCCGATCACCCGGCCATGTTCCAGGCGCAGATAGCGGTCACAAAACCTTGCGACCTGCTCATCAGAATGCGAGACGAGCAACAGCGTCATGCCACCCTTGCGCATCTCGTCGATCCGCGTGAGGCACTTCTGCTGAAATTCGGCATCTCCGACCGAGAGGATCTCGTCGGCAAGCAGGATCTCGGGCTCGAGATACACGGCAACCGAGAAGCCCAGGCGGGCATACATTCCGGACGAGTAGTTCTTTATCGGCTCGCGGATAAAGTCGCCAAGCTCTGAGAATTCCAGGATTTTCGGGAACAAAGCCCTAATCTCACAGTTCTTGAAACCGAAGAGGCTGGCATTCAGGTAGATGTTTTCACTCCCGGTGAGCTCGGAGTTGAACCCCACGCCGAGCGCGATCATCGGCACCAGCCGGCCATGGGTCTCAATACGCCCGGCAGTCGCGGGATAAATGCCGGCGATCAGGCTCAGCAGCGTACTCTTGCCCGAGCCGTTACGGCCCATAAGCCCCAGAGCCTCGCCGCGCCGTACCGTTAAGGAGACGTCGTCCACCGCACGGAAGCTGTGCCGGGTCATCCTCCACCGCTCGTGGAATAGACCGATAAAACGCGCCTTGAGCGAATGCTGGGCGTTGTGGTGGAGCACGAAGTCTTTGCAGACGTGCTCGCAAACGACAGCGTAGTCGGCGGTCATAGGCGTTCGATGAGCCAAGCGCTGCGGCGATAGAAAACGGTCAGGCCGAGCGTTAGGGACGCCAGCGTCCAGCCGACAAAGGCCAGAGTCAGAGGCTCGGAAGGCAGCCGGCCCGCCCAGAAGAGATCCTGGAAGATCAGGGTGAACTCGGTCAGCGGGCTCGCCGCGAACAGCAATCGCAAATGCGCGGGGATAAGGTCGAAACTATATACGATAGGCGTCCCCCAGAAAAACACCTGCATCGCGACTTCGACCAGATGCTTGAGATCCCGAAATTCGACGTAGAGCACGCTCAGGACCAGCATCAGCCCGAAGCTGAAGCCGATGAACAGCAGCAGGTACACCGGGTAGGCCAGCAATACCAGGTTGAATCGCCCCCCCATGGGCAAGTACAGGCTGAAAAATACGACCAGCGCCATCGCCCATAGAACCAGATTAAGCAGCAGATTCGAGGCCGGAACGAGCAGGCGCGGGAAGCGAATCTTCTGAAGCAGACCAGCGTTTGCCGTGAGCAGTTCCGGGGCCTGCATCACCAGGCTTGAAAACAGGGTCCAATGAACGATCCCCGTAACCAGGTAAAGCGCGAAATGCGGCTGGCTCGACGGCATCACATAGGTGAAGATGAACAGGTACATCGCCGTGACTACAAGCGGATTCATCAGCGACCATGCGAATCCCAAGGCGGCCCCTTGGTATCTAACCTTGATATCCTTGCTGACGAGGTTATACAGAAGGTCTCGGTATTCCCACCACCCGCGGAGTACCACGAGCGGGTTGGGCCGGGAAATCGCCGTTGCGGGCATGGGGTTTTCGGTTGTAGGCATGAGGTTTTCGGTTGTGGGCATGAGGTTTTCGGTTGCAAGAGGTCAGCGCAATTGGGATTTCAAGTACTCTAACCCCTTGAACTCCATACGGTGGCACGGCTTCGACGTACGCCCGGAAGCGTCCTGGGGAGCCACGGTCCCGACGCGTCTTGATCAAAGAGTAGCAGCCACCGAGGAATAAGAGAACCACAAATCATAATTTGTGCGATATGAATAAATGATTCACAATAGGTTAAAATTAAAAATAATCCGCGAGTATTCCTTAAAAAATTTTAAAATAACTAAAATAACTGAGTGGAATTGATAAATCAAGCAGAAAAATTTTCTAACAAAATTCTGATTGAGGGACTCATAAAAACTACACTTTGCTAATTTTTCGTCATTCCCGCGAAGGCGGGAATCTAATCATTTCAGTATGTTCTGGATTCCATACTTCGCGGGAATGACGGAGCAGAGGACTTTTGTCGAGTAGACCGATTCCACCATATTATTGCCGAAAGTCAGACAGTTACCGTATCTCTTCAAAACGGATCTGGATCTTTGGGGGCTTTATCTGCTATGCGTTTCAGTTGCATTTCATGATTTAATGTAATGATAAACAAAAAACGTAAATTTTTTTGGCGTTTTTGACGAACAAAGCGTATAAGTACGGGATGATGCGTAGAGAGGCCTGAAAAAGCAGAACCATCCGCTCTCAATATTCGCTTTTTACCCGGATACTGGCCATCATATTTTGTCTCGGGATACTGGCAAGTTCGTGGATACGGATACAGGAATTTGTCTCGTACCGCAAGCAGTTTTCAGGCATTACCGGGCAGACGGGAGGATGGCCGGGTATAACCTCACCCCGTCCTGAATTCTTGGCAGCGGGGAGATCAGCGGCAGATCCGTTGCCAGCTGTGATCAATAAGCAATTCATGAGGCTTGAACGCCGCCTTGTAGCGCATGGCCCCAACCTGCTCTATCCAGTATCCGAGATAGAAAAAATCGATCTTATGGCCGCGGCAAAAGTTGATCAGGTAGAGAATATTCATGGTTCCGGGACTGCGCCATCCTTCGTCCGGATCAAAATAGAAATAGACGGCGTTCAACCAGTGGCTCGAGCCGTCGACGATGGCCACGCCGATCAGCCGGTCTTCCACCCTGTACCTGATCTCAAAACAGCGACTGACGGAGGTGATAAAAAAACCTGAGTAGTACTCTTCGGCCGTACTCCTGCTGTCAGGGAAGCGGGTCCGCAGAAACCGGTCGAGCAGGGCCAGGTTCTCCCCGGTCATGGCGGGGGGAGCGACGCCGGCCCGTACATCACTATTTTTCTTCCAGACCCGCCGTTGATTACGATCGGGGCGGAACTCCTCCGGCCTCAACCTGATCGGCACACAACCCTGACAGCTCGGACAGCGCATGGCATATACGCAGTTGCCGTTGCGCCGATAGCCGTTGGCCAGCAACCGGGCCATGGTCTCGTCGTCAATGGCGGGGAACAAGGCCTGGTGGTAGATCGCCCGTTGCCCGAGCCCGTAGGGGCAGGCAACGGAAATGTCAACAAAATACCGCTCAAGCTCGGCATCAATGGCTGACCCGCCGTGTTCCGGCCTTTCCGCCTGTTCGTGTATTGTCATTCCCGGTTTCCTGGCGCCCCCTGGTTATCATGGCAGCCCGGCAGCGACCCCGTAACCGGAGACAACAGAAGAGGCGCGCCGCAGATTCCATGGAGTAATTTCCTCTCAAACATACTATACCCCCTGCGCTCCGCCAGTCAACTTTGACCTTGTATCCGTGACGGCCCGAGGTCACACTTCATCCGACAGCTGGAAATTATTGCGTTATTACCGAATAAACGCATCTGCCGGACAAACATGCCCTAACCGGCCTGCCGTTACCTTTTCCAGGAACAAAACGGCTGCCGGCTCAAAGCGGCATTGAAATAGCGGGGATCGCCGCTCACCTCCCGGCCGACCCATGCCGGCCGGGTAATGACTTGGTCGGCACGCTCAAGTTCCACTTCGGCGACAATCAGGCCGCAATTTTCTCCGAAAAACTCGTCCACCTCCCAGACCACCCCCTCATGCTCTATTCTGTACCGGTCTTTTTCAATGAGCGGCTGGCGGCAGAATTCCGCCAGCAGTTCAGCGGCATCGGCAACTGGAATCTCATACTCGAACTCATGGCGGACAATACCCGCGCCCCCGCTTTTCACGGTCAGAAAGCCCCGGTTGCCCATGATCCTGACCCGCACCGTCTTGTCCCGCTCCAGGCAGAGATATCCCTGGCGACACCTGAGGGCCGGGGCCAGATCTTTCCAGGCCCGGCCCTTGACAAGAAATTTTCGTTCAATTTCGATTCCCATGTCTATCCTCTCAAAACACGATCATGAATCCGTGACGCCCCGATGTCCAGGCCGGCCGCGGGCAGACCTGGACAGGCACCCTCTCTCCTCAGGACGACGGCTTGTTGGCCGGCTTGCCCGGCGGGCAAAAAACCAGGACCGGTCGTGACAGGTTCCGCACCACACTGCTTGACAACGAGCCGAAAAACATCCGGTTGAGACCGTAACGCCGGGCCGCGGTCATGATGACAATATCATGATATTCGGCCGTCTGCATGATGGTCTCAAGGCGTGACTCGGCCGCTTCGACCAGGTGCCGGGTCTGGGTATCGAACAAATTCGTCGCCAGCCATCCCTGCAGCTCTTGGTCGCTGGCCGCAACCTCCTCCTTGCTGCTGTCATGATGAAGCAGGTGCAGGAAGGTGATACGGGGCTGGGTGGTCATGGCCATGGCCTCCAGTATCGGCAGCAGTTCGTCGAGTTCAAAGGGAGATAAAAACGGGACCAGGATCCGCTCGCACCTGAATGTCCCGGAAAAACGCACGGCGACTACCGGGCAGGAAACTCCGGCAACCACCCGGTCAATGACCCTCTGGAAGGCATGCTGGTTGCTATCGACAGGATAGCCCAGGACAATGGCCCGGGCCTTGCTGCGCTCCGCGGCCGCCACCAGTCCCGCCGCCGGGGCATCATGGATCACCTCGGCCTGCAGGGGATAGCCCATGCTTGCGGTTTCATCTTTCTCGGCCAGGAACAGGGAATCAAGATCCCCGTCATCTTGCCGCGCCTGCTTTGACCGGTCAGAGACCCTGACCGCCAGGGGCAGGGCATGATAATGATGAGCCAGAATGGCGGCGATCCTGGCCAGGCCCCGGACCGTGGCGAAATGAAAGGCGCCGAAAACGACTACGCCGTTCGGCCTTGAGGCGGGGTGCAGTTTGCCGCCGGTCCAGGGGGCGAAACTGATACCCTCCGAACCGCGCAACCATGCATTGCAGGCCCGGCGGCTGCGATCGCCGCATTCTGGATGGTACTGGACCGTTTCCCCCTCCCCGGCCCGCTCCAGGGTAAAACGGGCCAGCAGCGGCCCGAACAATTCAGAGAACACGACACCGGCCAGGACCACCGGAGTAATCACCGCCGACCAGGCGTCGAGCCGGGGGTCGCTGCTGATCATGAATACCAGGCCGATGGCCACCCCGGCCTGGGGAATCAAGGCCAGCCCGAGATAATTCCGCACCATGGCGGGCGCGCCGGACAATACCGCCCCCAGCCAGGCGCCGGTATACTTGCCGATAATCCTGGTCACGAAATAGACCAAACCGAGCCAGCCGGCCAGCTTCAGGGCGGCAAGGTCAAGGTGCACGCCGGCCAGGGTGAAAAAAAGCACGTAAATGGGGGGTTCAAAGGCGTTGATGGCCCGAAACAGGCGGACATCCCGTTCGGCCCGGTTAATGATGATAAAACCCGCAGCCATGCCGGCCAGCAATGGCGAGAGATGCAGAAGCCGGGTCGTTTCGCCGCAGAGCAACAAAAGCGCCAGGCCGCCGGTCAGCATCTCTCCGCGTTGATGAAATTTATTCAGCATGTAATCAATGAGCAGCCCGGTCAGCACGCCGATGGCCAGAGAAAAGAAAATCTCCGAGATACAGGCAACCACCGCCTGAATGAGAGTGACGGCGCCCGGGCCAACGATCTGGTGCGAAATCGACATGGCCAGGCCGAATATCATAATGGCCAGACCGTCATCAACAGCGACAACCGCCATCAGGGTAGAGGTCAAGGGACCGCGGGCGCCCATTTCACGAACCAGATGGAGGATGGCGGCCGGGGCCGTTGCCACGGCCACGGCCCCGAGCAGCAGGGCCAGGACGACAGGGTCAAGGCCGCGGCTACCGGACCCGGCGAGCATCCAGGCGACCAGCCAGGTCCCGAGAGTGACCATGACAAAGGCGCCGAGGGCCTGGACGATGCTGATATAGGTAACGTCCCGGGCAATAGCGCCCAGACGGCGCAACTCGACATGCTCGCCGATACCGAAGGCAATAAGCATCAGGGCGATCTGGGTAAAATGATCCAGCCTATGGCCGACCGATTCCGCTGTTATCAGGCCGAAACCAGAGGGACCGAGGACCAGTCCGGCCAGGATAAAACCGGTCACCGAAGGCAGCTTGATCAGTTGCGCGGCCTTGGCAAACAACAGTCCGACAGCAAGCAGGACGGCGATATTGAGGGTCACCTCACTCATAGACTGTTTCTCTCCGTTAGCGGCCCATAGATCGAACCGGATTTTGCACCTGCCGAACAATAACCGGGCGCCGGGAACTGCAACCTGCCGGGCACGGCAACTGTCGATTTTACAAACTCATTGTAATCCATTATGACCTTCTTCTTTTCCATTATATTTTCCATTATATTTTCCATTATATTTTCCATTATATACAAAGAGGGGCTTGTCCCAACCGTGTTTGCCGGTCCCCGGCTTTCAATACCATGATTCCGGTATCCTTTCTTTGACATGCTGCGGATTGATACAGTATAGTTACAGGTTGAGGGCATGGCACCTGAATCCGTGACGACTTTTTACTTTAATATTGCATAACGGTTTGGATTTACGCCGTAAGTTAAAATTTTCGTGGTGTTTCAGGAATCACCCCGCCGGCCCTACGGGGAGAACGTACGCGGCGCATCTGCTACGTTGGGCACTCTTTGATATCGCACCAGGAAAATCAAGCAGGCGTAGGGTGCGTTTTACGCACCAGTTTGTGGTGCAGGGAATGCACCCTGCATGAATACGATTCGCATAACTTGGGTTGCGGGCATTATGTCCGCCTTAGAAACATTTTACGTTTTTTGCCCCTTGAACCATCTCTACCTGATAACACCATGTCGCCACTGCAATATATCCGGGCCAGCCTGGTCCTAGTCGTCGCCCCGCCGCTGACGGTCGCGGTCAGCGCCCTGGTCCTGCTCGACCTGATTTGTTTTCGCAAGTCCCCGGCCAAGGCCATGGTTTTCCCGCGCATATGGGGCCGGATTACCTGCCGTATCGCCGGGGTCCGCGTTCGGATTGAAGGACTTGAGAATATCGTGGAAAACCAAATTTACATCTTTGCCGCCAATCACGTCAGCCAATTTGATATCTTCACCTTTCAGGGATATTTTCCCCATGATTTCCGCTGGATCGCCAAGAAAGAACTCTTTCGCCTGCCCATCTTCGGCGCTGCCATGCAACGGACAGGTTTTATCGCAATGGATCGCACCCACGGCCGCAAGGCCTTAAAAAGCCTGAACAAAGCGGCAGAGAAGATCGCCGGGGGTACCTCGGTCATCATCTTCCCCGAGGGTACGCGCAGCAGGGACGGCCGGCTGCATCCCTTTAAAACCGGGGCGATCATGCTGGCCATCAAGGCCGGTGTTCCTGTCGTACCCATCGGTATTAACGGCACCTACTCAATTCTACCCAAGGGCAGAATACTTGCCGGGTCAGGAGATGTCGTCATCCGTGTCGGCACCCCCATTCCCACCGCCGACTTCACCTCTCACGACAAGCAGAAGCTGGCCCGACATCTTCACGACCGGGTCGGGGAACTGCTGTAAGTTGATACAGGCACCCATCTTCACGCGGTTCCTTCCGCCCGCATAGAGGGACTATAGCGAGCGAAAAAAACTGCGCAAATAGGGGGCACCTGTACCAACTTACAATTTTGAGCAATGTAATTCCCCATAGTTACAAACCACGGGAGGAGGATACGAACTGCTCAGCCTGCCCGGAAAATGAATTGCTTTGCAACTCTTTGCCGAACATGGCATAGTAATCTGGATTAATTTTCGGCTGAAACAAATTCAGCATATCAGGCGCAAGCCGTCCGCAATCTAACAATAAAAAACATTCAGATCATTAAATAGGAATTGATCCCATGCAGCTGACATCGCGCTTTCCGTTCCGTTTCCGTCCCGCCCCCGGGCTGCTCCTCCTTGTTCTTGTCACCATCCTTTGCGCGGCCTCCGGGGAGGCCTGGGCCGTCAAGCAGAATACCGTCTTTATTCCATTCAAAATCAATGCCGCCAATCAGCCGGAAATAGCAAAACAGGCCGACGCCGCCCTGCAGCAGGAACTACAGACCAAGCACTTCACCATGCTCAGCCGCAAAAAAGCAGCCAAGCTCGTTGACTATGCCGGTTCCTGGCCGCCGCCCCCCGCCGTTCTCCGGCAGATAGCCAAGAAAACCGGCCTCGATTATGTGGCCGTTGGCAGCCTGACCCTGATTGCCGGCCGGATGAGCCTGGACGTCAAGGTTTTCGACCTCCTTGCGGCCGGCCCTCCCCATTCATCGTACAGAGACAACCTGACCCTTGCCCAACTGAAGACGGCCGTGCATGAGACCGTGACCGACATCCTCGACTACACCAACCGTAACTTTATCATCGCCTCAATCGCACCCGCCGGCAACAAACATATCGATTCCGGGGCCATCATGCGTAAGATCACCACCCGGCCAGGGGATATCTATGATCCGATCCAGCTGCGCAAGGATCTCAAAGCCGTTTTTTCCATGGGCTACTTTGACGATGTGCAAATCGAATCGACAGATACGAATAAAGGTAAGGCCATTATTTTCCGGGTCAAGGAAAAACCTCTTATCAGCAAGGTGCTAATCGAGGGAACGAATGAAATCAAGGCGAAGGACGTACGCGATGCGGCAAATATCTCCGCCAACTCCATCCTGAACCCCGTCCGCCTCAATAATGCCGTGGAGCGGATTAAGGAGCTGTACAAATCAAAAGGATACTACAAAACCACGGTCGCGGCGAAACTCAGCTATCCGGCCAAAAACAAGGTAGTGGTCCGCTTTGTCGTACACGAAGGGAAAAAAGTCTATATCGGCAAAATCTCCTTTAACGGCAACAAAACCTTTGATGACAGCGACCTCCGGGACGTCATCAAGACCTCCACGAGAGGATGGTTTTCCTGGATTACCGAGAGCGGTATCCTCAAGATGGATGTTCTCAACCACGACGTCGAGCGACTTGGGGCCTTTTACCACAACCACGGTTTTATCGAGGCCAAGATCGGCGACCCCATAGTGAAACAGCAGGACGGCAGAATCCAGATCACCTTTCCCATTCAGGAAGGTCCCCGTTACCGCGTGGGAACCGTGAATATTAAGGGTGATCTCATTGAAAGCAAGGATAAACTGCTCTCGCTGCTGAAAATCAGGCATAAAAAATTCCTGAATCGCAAGATCCTGCGGGACGACATCATGCGGCTCACCGATCTGTATGCGGAACACGGCTACGCCTTTGCCGAGGTCCGCCCGCATATAAACAGCACTCCGGCCAGCAAACGGGTCGATATTGTCCTCACGGTGAACAAGGGGAAACTCGTCCATTTCAACCGGATCGAGATCGAAGGCAATACCAGGACCCGTGACAATGTCATCCGCCGTGAGCTGGTTGTGAAGGAGGGGGGGATCTTTGACTCCAAGGCCATCCGCAAGTCAACCGCGAATCTGCAGCGACTGGACTTCTTTGAAGACGTTTCAGTGACCCCAAAACCGACCGTCAACCCGGACCAGATGAATGTCCTGGTTAAGGTCAAGGAAAAATCCACCGGCCAGTTCAGTGTCGGGGCAGGCTACAGCTCTACGAACAGCCTGATGTTCATGTCGCAGATCTCGGAAAACAACCTGATGGGCACAGGAAACCGCCTGTCCCTGGCCGCCAACCTGAGCAGTATATCCACCCTTTTCAATCTGAGCTATACCGATCCCCGGGTTTTCGATTCCGAGGTCCTGGCGGGAATCAACCTGTATAACTGGCGCCGGACATATGACGACTACACCAAGAATTCCCGTGGCGGAGCGCTGCGGTTCGGTCAACCGTTTTTCGAAAAATGGCGCCTTTTTTACAGCTACTCTTATGCCAACACCACCCTTTCCGATGTCGCCGAGAACGCCTCCTGGATCATCAGGCAGTCCGAAAATATCAAGGTGACCAGTGCCATCCAGATCGGGATGTCCAGGGATACCCGAAACCGTTATTACGGCGCCAGCACCGGCTCCAAGAACACGCTCAGTATCAAATATGCCGGGGGACCATTTGGCGGCGATGCTCAATTCACCAAGGTCGAGGTGACCAGCAGCTGGTTTTTTCCCCTGCCACTTGACTGCGTCTTCCATGTCAAGGGCGCGGCTGGCCAGGCCTTTGCAAACAACAGCGACAAACTGCCGGTATATGAGCATTTCTATCTTGGCGGCCTGGGTTCCATCCGCGGTTTCAAGTCCGCCCAGATCAGTCCCCGGGACCCGGTGACCGGCGAACGGATCGGCGGCGACAAGATGTGGTACGGCAATGTCGAGGTTATTTTCCCGCTGGTCAAGAATGCCGGCCTGCGGGGCGTTGTCTTTACCGACTTCGGCAACGTGTACGCAGTTGGTCATCGCTGGAATTTCGCCTCGGTGAAACAATCAGTCGGCATCGGTTTCCGCTGGCTTTCCCCCATGGGACCGTTGCGCCTGGCGTGGGGTTACAATCTTGATCCCACAGATGGCGAAGACAGCTCGGTGTGGGATTTCAGTATCGGCGGTGGTTTCTGATCCCACGACTCTTCAACCTGATCCAGCAATAATGCAGTCACTCATCAAACGGCTGCCCGGCAGCCGTTCGCAGCTCGACATCTGCGGGCTGCACGGCGGCAGTGCGGCCCTTTTCCTGGCCGGAATTGTTGCCGCGCACCACCGGTCGGTCTGCTGTATTGTACCGGCAGATGAAGAGCTGGAGATCCTGGCCCAGGACCTCCGCCTCTTCAGCGGTGCCGAGGTCCTGGTCTACCCCAGCTTCGAGATCCCGCCTTACACTCCTCTGTCGCCCGATCCCGCGACCATTGCCCTCCGCCTGGCCACTCTGCACCGGCTGCTGAACAATGCCGAACCTTGTATCGTCCTCTCATCGGCCGAAGCCGTTTTACGGCGTCTCCCGCCCAAGAGCGCGCTCGGCCGCCACAGCGAGCTGGTCATGGCCGGTGAGGAAACCGACCGGGAGGCGCTGATCCGCTCGCTGATCGACGCCGGATACCAGATGTGCTCCATGGTCCAGCATGAGAGTGACCTGGCCGTGCGCGGCGGCATTATCGACATTTACGCCCCTTCCCCGGACCCGGCCGTCCAGGGTCCGTTGCGCCTTGACTTCTTCGGCGATACCATCGACTCGATCCGGCTCTTTGAGCCGATTTCACAGCGCTCCGTGGCCGAGCTTCCCGAGGCGATTCTGCTGCCTGCAACCGACATCCTCTTCCCGGCACCGGAACGGAACCAGGCCTGGCGCGACTTCCTGAAAAAAACGACGGCCGCCCTCGGCTGGCCGCGGGACAAGGCCGACCATCTGCTTATGCAGCTCGGTGAACATATCCGCTTTGCCGGGATCGAGTTCTTCCTGCCCCTGCTTTTCCCTGAACCTGACCCCGTGCAGACCCTGTTCGATTACCTGCCGGCAGACTCGATCATAGCCTTCCACGACCCGGCCGCAGTCAACCAGCAGGTCAACCTGCTCCAGGACCGCATCCTGGCCAACCATGACGAGGCACTCCAAAAGGACGCCGCTGTCCTGCCGCCGGACCATCTCTTTCTTGACCGCCTGGAACTTGACCGCCTGGCGGCACGCTTCCCGGTTCTCAATCTCCGCCCCCTGCCTAATCCCGACGCTTCTCACGAAACGCTCACTCTGACCACCGGCGACCATACCCTGCTGCGACAGGAAATCGAGCTGCAACGAAAAAAACGCGGCACCCTCGCCCCACTGGTCGACCGGCTCATGACCTGGACCGGCAGCAATGATACCGTGATCCTGGCCTGCCGCTCAGCCCGCCAGGCTCATCATCTTGAGCAGATGCTAGCCGCTTACCAGATTGCGTCAGCCCCGGCCGCCACGCCCCTCGATTTCACAAATTTCGGGACCGGCCCCCGGATCCGCCTCGTTGACCTGCCGCTGTCCCGCGGCTTTGACCTGCCCGGGGAAAAACTGCATATCCTGTCCGCAGGCGAACTCTTCGGAGAAAAACGGCTGCGGCCGGGCAAAAGGGAAAAAAGCGCGGTCGCCGAAGACGAACAGGTCCGGATCGAAGAGCTGTCCCCAGGTGACGCAGTGGTCCACAGGGACCACGGAATCGGAATTTTCCAGGGGCTCTTGAACATGGAAGTCGCCGGCCAGCGCGGCGATTTCATGCAGATCGAATACCAGGACGGCGACAAGCTCTACGTGCCGGTGGACCGGCTGCACTGGATTAGCCGTTACCAGGGCCTGACCGATCAGCAGCCGAAACTAGACCGGCTTGGCTCCGATAAATGGCAAAACACCAAGAAAAAAGTGACCGACGCGGTCTGGAAAGTGGCCCATGAACTGCTTGACATCTATGCCCGCCGTGACCTGCGCAAGGGACACGCCTTCAGCCCGCCCGGCGAACTCTACCTGGAGCTGGAAAACTCCTTTCCCTACGACGAGACCAGCGGCCAGGGCAAGGCCATTGAAGACGTCCTGCACGACCTGACCACTGAACAGCCAATGGACCGCCTGGTCTGCGGCGATGTCGGCTACGGCAAGACCGAGGTGGCGGTCCGGGCCGCCTTCAAGGTGATCGAGGACGGCTACCAGGCCGCCCTGCT
>VAPF01015549.1_pt1 | contig 12720 bp, 8 predicted proteins | sample 3393931 | NCBI WGS metagenome assembly VAPF01 (sample SAMN08290437, study PRJNA428436) | hydrothermal vent metagenome | isolation source: Deep-sea hydrothermal vent chimney | place: Atlantic Ocean: South-mid Altantic Ridge | depth 2773 m m | reverse complement strand
CGGGCCAAACTGGCGATCAAGGATTTTGTCGGCCGTCTCGGCGGCGACCGGGTGGGGCTGTTGCCCTTTGCCGGTTCCGCCTTTCTCATGTGCCCCCTGACTCTGGATTATGATGCCTTCGACTTTTCGCTGGACGCCCTGGATACGGATATTATTCCCAAGGGGGGGACTGACCTGGCCGGCGCGATCAAGGCGGCGGCATCCGTGCTGGCCAACGAGACAGATCATAAAATTCTCATCCTGGTAACGGACGGAGAAAACCTGCAGGGTAACGCCCTGGCGGCGGCCAGAGCGGCAAAAAAACAGAAGATGACCATTTACACGGTCGGGGTCGGCACGCCGAATGGTGCACTCATTCCTCTGCCCCGGGAGGGTAAGGGCAGGTTCCTGCAGGATAGCTCCGGCAGGTTTGTCACCTCGAAGCTTGATGAAACCATGCTCACGAAGATCGCCGCGGCAACCGGCGGTTTGTATGTTCCCCTGGGCGATGTGGGGCAGGGCTTTGAGACGATTTACAGGGAAAGGCTCGTCCTGGCCCCCAAGGAGGAACATGGGCAGCGCCTACAGAAGGTGCCGGTCGAGCGTTTCATGTGGCCGCTGGCTGCAGCCGTTTTGCTCCTGGCCTTTGAGTTTCTGCTTTCGGGCCGCAAGCCGGCATGGTCGTTTCATCTCCCCTTTATCAAGACGGCAGGGCGGCGAATTCGCCGGAATTTAACTCTCTTTCTGCTCGTCTGCCTGCTGGTCGGAATGTGGCCCGGTAAGAGTCTCGCCTCGCCTGGAGCAAAGAATTATTTTGCCGCCGGTGAGTTCGGAAAGGCGGAACAGTATTACCGCAAGGCCTTGAAGGATGACCCGGACAACCCTGTACTAAATTTTAACCTTGGTGATGCGGCCTATAAGGACAAGCGGTATGATGAGGCGATAGCCGCGTTCAAGCGGACCCTCCGGAGCGACGATCTCGGGCTGCAGGCCAAGAGTTATTATAATATGGGTAATACCCGGTTCCGCCTTGGACAGCAAACCCTGAAGAGCGACCCGGAACACGCCCGGCAGATGTGGCAGGAGGCGCTGAAGTCCTACGAGAGCAGCCTGAAATTGGCGCCCCATGACCAGGATGCCAGTTACAACCGGTCCTTGGTCAAGAAACGGTTAAAAAAATTGCAGGAGCAACAAAAAAAGCGGCAGAAAAAATCGCCGCAGGGCAAGGGGAAGCAGCAGAAGAAACAAAATAAAAAAGAGCAGGCCGGCCGATCGCCGCAGCAAAAGCGGCAGGGCGGACAGAACCGGAAGAATCAGGATCATAAAAAAGAGCAGAACCGGGCAGGGCAGGGCAGGAAAAAAAGCGGTCCGGCAGCGCAAAAACATAAAAACAAAGGCCGGGCCGGGAATGAAAGTGCAACCCCGAAACAACAGGGAGCCGGCAAGGGCGCGTCGGCGGCCGGCCGGAAAAAAGGAGCAAAAACGTCTTCTGCCGCCTTGCAACAGGCCCGGCGCCGGCATGGTCAAATGACCAGACAGGAGGCTCGGGCTCTGCTTAATTCCCTCAAGGGCAACGAAGGGATGCTCCACTTCGTCCCGCGGCAGAGCGGCGGCAACGATAACCAGCCGGTGAGGAACTGGTGATGAAGGGCTGGAAACCAGATAACCTGAAGGTCGCGTCGGGCCTGCTGGCGGTCCTCGCCGCCCTGACCTGGTGTTTTTTCTGTGCCGCCCCTGTCCGGGCGGCGGATGCGGCAAACATTACCGCCAGTCTTGCCCCTGCGTCGTTCTCGGTCGATCAAACCGCGCAGCTGACGGTTCAGGTCACCGGCAGCAGTTCGGCCGAACCAGGGCTGCCCGAGGTCAATGGCTTGCGGTTTTTTCCCCACGGCCGGAGCAGCCGGATGCAGTGGGTCAACGGCAGCTACTCCTCGTCTGTTTCCTATCTCTATATGGTGCAGGCCGACCGGCCCGGAACCTATCTCATCCCCCCCATCAAGGTCACGGTAGACGGCAAAGTTCTGGAGACGGCCCCTATTACCTGTACGGTCCGGCCGGCCAGCCCGGCCGTCATTCCTCCCGGCGCCGGGCAGAGCGGCGGAGTTCAGGCCCCGGGCGGCCAAACCAGGCTGTGGTCCGGAGAGTCGGAGAAGATCGGCTTCATGCGGATCATTTTGAAAAAGAAAACCGCCTATACCGGCGAGCTGGTGCCGATGACCATCAAAGCTTATTTCCGGCAGGGCTTGCAGGTCACCATTAACTCCGAACCTAATATTACCGGAGAGAGTTTTGTCTTGCTGCACCGGGCGGTCAAGCCGCAGCAGACCGAGGAATTAGTCAACGGCATCCCCTATTCGGTCCTGACCTGGAACGATTCCATTTCCGGGGTCAAGGCGGGAAAGTTCCCGCTGGAAGTGGACCTGGATGCCACGCTGCTGGTCCGGCAACAGGTCAGGCCTCCGGCCGGCATGTTCGGTTCGCCATTTTTCGGTGACGAATTTTTAAATAATTTTTTCGGCGGGGGATACCGGCAAAAGAAAGTCAAGCTGGTGGGGCCGAAGCAGTCTCTAACCATCCTTGATCTGCCGGCAAAGGGCCGGCCCGCTAATTTTGGCGGCGCCATCGGCACGTTCAGCCTGTTGGTCTCGGTCAAGCCCACCACGGCCAATGTCGGTGATCCTCTGACTCTGAAAATGGTGGTAACCGGGACCGGCAATTTTGACCGGGTCGAGCCGCCAGTTTTTCCTGCCGGTGGCGGCTGGAAGACCTACACTCCTTCCTCGGAGTTCAAGGACCTGGGCAACGGTCGCGGCCGTAAAAAATTTGAACAGGCCATTGTTCCGACCAGTAGCAGCCTGCAGGCGGTTCCGCCGGTCAGCTTTACTTATTTCGACCCCGAGGACAGGCAGTATGTGACCCTGAAAAGTGACGCCATCGCTCTGCATCTGCAGGGCGGCGGCGCGGCGGCAGCCATGGCAGTGCCTGCGCCGCCGCAGTCGAGGCCGGTGCCGTCGGCCCTGGAAAAGAAGAAAACCGGGGCGCCGGCAGGAAAGGCCACGCCTGCTGCCATGACTCCTGCGGCCGCGGCTGGATTGGCGCCCCTGGAGACGGATCTGGGCGTTTTGCACCGCCGGATAATTCCGACCTATAAAAAACCGTGGTTCATCGGCTGGATCGGAATTTCGCTCCTGCTGCTGGCCGTCGGCGGTTTTTTGCGGCTGCGCCGGCAGAGATTGCTGGCTGATCCGTCCATCCTGCAACGCAAGGACCTTGACCGTAAGCTGAAACACCACTATCTGGAAATGGAACAGGCCCTGGCCGCCGGCGACACTGATCGTTTTCTGCAGAGCTGCCGGGCGGCCATCCAGGACCGACTGGGCCTTGCCTGGCAGCAGGAGGCAAGGGCTATCACCCTGGCCGCCCTGCAGGAGCGCCTGGCCGCCGGTTCGCCCTTGATAACGGTTTTTCAGCAGGCGGAACACGGCAGCTATGTCGGCATCCATATGGACCAAGAGGAGATGCGCAGCACCCTCAACCTGGTCAGGAAAGAACTGGAGAAGGTGTCATGACCCGACCGGGGAACAGATTCTATTGTAAAGTTTTTCTGCTGATTTTCATGGCTCTGGCCGTCTGGCCGACCCAGGCCGGGGCCGCGGCTCCGGCGCGGCATCTGTTTCAACAGGGGAACGAGGCCTACAGCCGGGGGGAATACAAGGCGGCCATCAATGATTACCTGGGCGTTGCGCGGCAGTACGGCGTTTCCGCCCCCCTGCTCTATAACCTGGCCAACAGTTACGCCGCCGACGGCCGGACCGGCAAGGCCGTCGTTAACGACCTGCGGGCTCTGCGCCTGGACCCGGGCAACGAAGACATCCGGGCCAGCCTGGAGCAGGTGCGCAAGGACAAGGGGCTCTATCGGCAGAGCCGGCCCCTGTATGAACGGTTCGCCGACCTGCTGGCCCCGAAACAGTGGACCCTCATGGCGGCGGTTGCGCTGTTTCTGTTCAGCCTGACCTATGTGGCGACATTTTTTGTCGGCAATACCCCGGGGATGATTGGCCGTGGCGTGATGTTCTGCTGCCTGGGCGTTCTGATCGTCTCGGTGCCGGCGGCCGTGTTTCAGTATCGGACCTGGAATGATGCGGTAGTGACTGCAGCGGATGCACGGCTGCTGATTTCTCCCTTTGCCTCGGCCGGCTCTTCAGGCACTATTCGGGAAGGCCGGCTGGTCCGGCCGGTCAAGTCTCACGGCAACTTTCTCCTGGTCGCGGATAAAAACGGCCGTTCCGGCTGGCTGAATAAGGCGGCCCTCGAGTTGATCCGTGATCTCCCGCGCTGCGATTGAGATGATCGCCCTGCCTGCAGGCGGGGCGATTTCACCATTCAACCCGCAATATATTGTCCAGGGCATTGACCCGGATGATTTTGACCCGGACCGAGTCACCGGGTTCCGTGGCAAAAGCTGGATTGGGCGGCAGATTGATATCCAGGAGGCAGTCGGTCAGCAGGAGGTTGATCCGGCTGTGCCCCTGGCTGACGACCAGGGCATTGGCCGTCCGGCCTTCCTGTGCTTCCAGGTAGCGGAGAAGCCAGTAGCGGTGCCGTTGCTGCCGGACCGTGTTGGCCCGGATCAGGTTCTGGGTGATGGATGCGGCGAAATTTTGGCATTGGTCAGCGGAAAAAAGAATACCCTTGCCGCGGATCAGGTTGTTGAGCTGGTGCTGCATGGCCAGGTCAAGAAAACGGCGCAGGGGTGAAGTGACGGTGGTATAGCAGGACAGCCCCAGGCCGCTGTGGGCCTTCGGCCGGGTGCCCAATTCGCCCCTGGCGAGAAAACGGCGTTGCCGGGCGATGAGTTGCAGGCCGTCATTGGTCCCGCTGACCAGACGTTTATGCGGCGGCGGCTGGGAACGAAACAGCCCCGGCGCTTCCTGGGCCGCCAGGTACGAGGCCGCGGTATTGTTGGCCAGGATCATCAGCTCGGCCACCAGGTTGCGCGCCGGGGTGTCGGCCGGCGACAGCGTGACCGTCACCTCGCCGTCGTCCCGGATTTCGATATTGACGTCCGGAAAGGGCAGCATCAGGGCTCCGTTGTCAAGGCGCCGCCGGCGCAGCAGGCCGCACATTTTATTCAGCAGCGAGATGTCCCGGTCCGAGTCGATGGTCTGGTCGACTTCTTCATAAGTCAGCCGCCGCCGGACCTGGATGACGCTTGGCGTGATGGTGGTGTCGAGCACCTCGCCGTCATTGGCGAGATGGATGAGAAAGCTCATGGCCGGGCGCGGTTGGTCCACGAGCAGGCTGCATATCCCCTCTGACAGCGATGCCGGTAACATGGGAACCTGTCCTTCGGGAAAATAGATGGAGGTCGCCCGTTCCCGGGCCTCTGCGAACAGGGGATCGCCGGGCGGGATAATATGGGTGAAGTCGGTAATGTGGACCCCGACCAGCAAGCCGTTTTCTCTCTCTTCCACATGCAGGGCATCGTCGTAGTCCCGGGTTCCCGGGCCGTCAATGGTAAAGATTGACAGGTTCCGGAGGTCGCGCCGCCTGGGGTCGGCAAGGAGTTCGTCGGCAGAGCCTGCCTGGACCGACATGGCCCGGCTCGCGGCTTCCTCGCTGAAGGCCACGGGCTGCCTGGCCTTCAGCAGGGCGATGTTTTCATCCTTTTTCCAGATTCCGGCCCGGATCAGCAGGTGGTAACTGTCATTCGGACTCATCAGGTCGGCTTTTTTCAGGAGCTGCCGCACCAGGTCGGCCTCCGGGCATTCGCTGCCGAAGAGAAAAAATTCCTCGATCCACGCCAGGACCCGGCGCCGTTCCGGCCACTGCTGTTCCGTCACCTGCTCGCCGGCCATCATCCTGTTCAGCGCCGCCGCCCCGGATTCGAGGAGTCGTTTCTTTTCAGTTTCTTTTTCCTGCTGATGGCGCAGTTGCTCCACCTGCCCGGGCGTGTACACGGTGATGCGGCCGTTCTTAAATTTGAAAAAGAAACGGTCGGCGAAAATGGCTCGTAAAAAGGCGGCCTCCTGGTCGTCTGAAACCTCGCCGTTGAAACAGAGTTCCGCCAGGAAGCCCACGGCAAATTCATTCACCGGCTCTTCGCAGGTCATCTCCCACAGTTCCTGAAGATTGATGGACGCCGCCAGTTCCCGCCGGTTCCCGGCGGTGGTCTTGAGCAGGGCAATCAGGTGATCGCGGCCTAGTTCAAGGGAATGGGTCTTTTTGGAAACAGTGATGATACGGGACGGCGGCAGCTTGATGTCGCGGCCGTTCTGCCCCAGCAGGCGGAGTCGTTTGTCACCGGTTTCCGTAACCAGGCCGCAAATAAATTTGCCGTCGTCGATAAATTCTATAAGGCTGCCCTGAAGGATCATCTCATTCCTGAATCCGTGACGGTTTTTTGCTTTAATATTGCATAACCGTTTGGATGTAAGCTGTAAATTAAATTTTTTGTGGTTCCGGAATCACCCCGCCGCCCTGCGGGGCGAGCATACGCGGCGCATCTGTTGCGTTGGTAACTCTTTGATATCACAGCAGGATAATCAAATTCATTGCCGCCTTGCATCTGCACCACGTACGCTCGCTCATGAATCCAAGTTTATTTAAAACACATTGCAGAGTTGTCGGGTCATGGTAAGTTGCCGTTTTGTAGCAGGTATACCAAATTTTGTCATTATTTTCCAGGGAGCGGATCAGTGGGTGACCAGCATACTATGCCGATTCAGGCACTGAAAGGCGGCCGGCCGTATCGTTCCGGCGTGGTGGCCATTGTCGGCCCGCCCAATGCCGGCAAGTCAACGTTGCTCAATCATTTTCTCGGCCAGAAGATCGCCATCGTCACCCCCAGGCCGCAGACCACCAGGAACCGTATTCTCGGCATCGTGACCGGCGAGGCCTATCAGATTATGTTTCTCGATACCCCCGGATTGCACAAGCCCCGCGAGCTGCTGAACCGGGAAATGGTCCGCATCGCCATGGATACCCTGGCCGAGGCCGATGTGGTCCTGTTTCTGGCCGATGCCGCCGCCCTGGCCCCCGCCCGGCTGGAACGGCGCCGGCAGGAGTACCGCGGCTACCTGGAGCAGCTCCGTTGCCCGGTCGTCCTGGCCCTGAACAAGGTGGACCTGCTGGAAAAAAGTAAATTACTGCCCATCATGGACTGGTACGGCGGCCTGCATTCCTTTGCGGCCGTAGTGCCGATCTCGGCCCTGAAGGGAGAGGGCACCGATATCCTGATCAGTGAACTGCTGCGGTTCCTGCCCGAGGGGCCGCAGTATTATCCCGACGATGTCCCGACCGATGCCGGGCAGCGGTTTATTGTCGCCGAAATAATCCGGGAAAAGGTCTTTCTCCTCACCCGCGAGGAGGTTCCCTATTCCACGGCGGTGCTGATCGACAGCTTTCAGGAACCTGAGGAAGGAGGCCGTCCCGTGATTATTCACGCCACGATCATGGTGGAGCAGGGATCGCAGAAGGGAATTATCATCGGCCGGCAGGGACGGATGCTGGGCGATATCAGGAAGAGCGCTCTTCCTGATATCGAAGAACTTCTGGACTGCAAGGCAGTACTCAAACTCTGGGTCAAGGTCAAAAAGAAATGGACCCGGAATGAACGGATTCTCCGGGAACTGGGCATGTAGGATTCCCGGACGAAGCGGCTGCCGGCCGGGACGTCACTGCCGGCTTCCGAGCCGCCCCGTCCCTGGTCTTACTTATTCTCTACTTGCCGGTTTCTGTCAGAAATCTGCAGGCTTTTCAGAATAATGACTGCCGTGCGCAACTGGTTATCTTTCCGAAGTCGTTTGGCGACCATTTCCTTTTCGCTGTTTTTTTCTTTTTTCCGCGGTGCCTGGTTTTTTTGCCACTTATTATTTTTAAAATGATGGGGCAGATTTTTTTCCCTGAGGCGATGATAACCGGTATTGTTCACAACCGGTTCGTCAGCCGGCGGAATATAGGGAACGACAATGTCTGGTTTGATGCCGGTTGCCTGGATGGAAGAACCATTCGGCGTGTAATAACGCGCCGTGGTCAGGCGGAGACCGGCGCCGTTGGGCATCGGGATAATGGTCTGGACCGAACCCTTGCCAAAGGTGACCGTGCCGACCACGATGGCCCGGCCATGATCTTTCAGCGCCCCGGCGACAATCTCCGAAGCGCTGGCGGAGCCGCCGTTGACCAAGACAATCATGGGGAATTTATAATGATTCCCGTTCTTATGCGCTCTGAAAATCATATTCTGGTCCCGGGTCCGGCCGCGGGTGGAAACGATTACGCCCCTGTTAATAAAAACGTCCGCTATTTTAACTGCCTGGTCGAGAAGCCCGCCGGGATTGTTGCGCAGATCCAGGATCAGGCCGGTAATGGGCTGCTTTTCCTCATCCTTGCGCAGGGCCTTGATGAAATCGTGGGTGGTGTTTGACTGAAAGTTGGTAATTCTGATGTAGGCCATCCCCGGTTGGATCATCATCGTCTTGACGCTGTGCAGGGGGATTTTTTCACGAACCAGGGTGATATCCCGGGGCTCGGACCAACTCCGGCGATAGACGGTAATGGTTACCTTGGAGCCTTTTTTGCCCCGGAGTTCCTTGACCGCATTCATGAGAGGCATGTCCTTTGTCAGTTCTCCGTTAATGCGGATGATCAGGTCGCCGGCCTGGAGACCTGCCCGGTAAGCCGGGGTATCCTCGATGGGAGACACAACGGACAACACCCCTTCGCGGATGGTGATTTCGATGCCGATACCGCTGAAGCTCCCCTGGGTCTCTTCTTGGAATTCCTTGAAGTCTGCCGGGTCCATGTAGGAGGAGTGCGGGTCCAGAGAGAAGAGCATGCCGTTAATGGCGCCGATGATGACCTTGTGGGTGTCGATTTTGTCCACATAGTGCTGCTGCAACAGGGTCAGGACGTTGGAAAACAGCTCAAGGTTTTCATAGGTTTCCTGGTTCCCGGATTCATTCTTGGCCTGAATCGCTGGCGCACACAGAAACAGAAAGGCAAGCAGAAAAACGACAATTTTTTTCATGGAATAATCCGTGCTCGTTAATGGTGTCGGAAGGGGTTGATATGTTTTGTGTTTGGGTATCTACTCTTTTAATTTACGGGAACAGGACGACAGAAAAATCATATCAGATTATGTCCCGGTTTCATAATGTTTTTTTTTTGTAAGAGTGCAGCAGCACTTATCCGGAGTCTCGCAGGCTCGCTCTTACCTGCACCTGCTCAGAACGTGCGGCGTCCGACGGGCTGGCTATAGCCCTATAGCCAGCCCGTCCTGACCGGGCGTATCCGAGGCGCTGCCGTGCTTTTACGGGCTTGCGGTGGAGACAATGTCCTGCTTCCCCGGTGATCTGTTATTTTTTTGTCAGGGGCTGCTTGGCTTTTATCCCCCCTTGTGGGGCTTTGCCCCGGCTTCGATCTCGGAGATTCCTTTTTTGCTGAACCACTTCAGGGGATTAAGCGGCTCCAGGTTATGTCTGATTTCAAAGTAAAGCCCCTTGGCAAAAATGGTGGCGATATCACCGGTTGTGCCGATGATCTCGCCCTGTTTCACGCTTTGTCCCGCTTTGACGTTAATTTTTTCCATCCTGGCTGTGACCGAGACATACTGGAGGCCGTGATCGATGATGACCATGTTGCCGTATCCCAGCTTGTAGCCGGTAAAGATGACTTTCCCGTCAAAAATGGCCCGAACCTGAGAATCGTCTTCTGTCGCAATGGTGATCCCCTGTGCCGTATTGCCGCCGCCTGGTTTCCCGCCCTGCGCCTCACCGAAACGGACGACCAGGCGGCCGGTTACCGGCGGCAGCATTCGCCCCTTGTTGAGGACAAATCCCTTGGCCTTGTTTTTCTGCCATACCTCCAGGCGGGTCAGGGAACGGGTCAGGTTGGTCTCGGCCTTCTGCATTTCTCTGAGTGCCTGTTCGTACAGTCCTTTCCTGGCCCTGACCATGGTAAGCAGCTGCTTTTTTTCTCCCCGCAGACCGGTCAGGATTTTTCTCTCTTGAATCGTCCGGGCGATAAAATTTTCGAGCACCGTTTTTTCAAGCGCCTGCGCTTCTCTTGCCCGCTGCAACTGCACAATGGCCTTGCGGTACCTTACAATAATTTCATGATCATACTCCAGCATTCTCCGAAAGGCATCGTTAAACAGCAGGAGTTCCGGCAGCTTTTTTGCGGAAAAGGCAACATTGAGGAACCCTGTTTCGCCCACGAGATAAAAGGCCCGCAGACGTTTTTCCAGGTGGCGGCGGGCCTTTTCCTTGGCTTTGGCCGCCCGGGCAAGGTCCTGGTTTTTTTTGGCCAGCTGTTGTGCCTGGGTCATGAGATTCTCCTCCATGACCTTGAGCCTGATTTTCTGCAGGTTCAATTTCGTGTCGATATGTTCCATCTCGCCAAGCAGGCTGAACTCCTGTTCCCCGCTTTTTTGCAGTTTATTGAGATGGCTCTGTATCCCCAGGTGCAGTTCTTCGATGTCTCCCCGATAGCGTTGTGCAAGAGGTTGGCCGGCGGCCCGGGCCGGCCGGGTAGCCGCACTCCTCGCCCGGTGACAAACCGAAAGGCTTAAAAGCAACATCAGTCCGGGCAGGAGCAGGCGTTTAAGAAAGGCTGCCCGACTCATAGACGAAGGGCTTTCTTGGTCGAGGAAAAACTGCCGTAACCGCAGAGCAGGGTGGAAATAGCGATAATGGCGATAATGACCGGCGGCGCAAAAAAGGTAAACTGCGGCAGGAAAGAGGTGGAAGAGATGGCGAAACGCAGAGATATCCAGCTGAACAGGAGATAAAGGGCGGCGATCCCGCCCGCAGAGCCTACCAGTCCCTGGAGAGCTCCTTCAAGGAAGAACGGCATGCGGATATAATTATTGCTGGCGCCGAGCAGCCGCAGCAGTTCCAGCTCTCTTTGCCGGCTCAGCAGGGTCAGCCTGATGGTATGACCGACCACAAAGGTCGTTGTCAGGATGAGCAGCACCCCGGAGAGGACGACCACGATACGCAGGAGCTTGACGAAGCTGTAGAAACGCGCAACCCATTCCCTGCCGTACTGGACCTTGAGGACGCCGGGCAGGGTTTCGAGATAGTCTGAAAAACGCTTGATCCGGGTCAGGGCGTCCAGGGAATGAACAGGGTAGATCTCGATGGAGGGCGGCAGGAAATCGGTCGGCATATCCTTCAGCACGTCCCGGTTTTCCTTCAGCTGCTTGGCAAAGCGTTTGAAGGCCTCTTCCCTTGAGACGAATTCAATTTTCTCGACCGTGTCGAATTGAAGGATTTTGTCCCGGTATTCTGCCTGCATCGCCTTGCCCGGCTCTGCATTAAGATAGACGATGAGCCTGAGATTATTGTCAAGCAGGCGGCTGACATGGAGGACATTGGTGTACAACAGGTAAAAAAAAGAAAAGATGAGCACCGACAGGATAATCGTCAGCACGGTCAGAAGTTGCGAACTCCAGGTCTGGAAGATGTTCCGGAGAGTATGGGAGAATACGGCAAAAATAAAGTTCATTGATTAGGTGTCCGCATTATCGGTCTCCTCCGTCGTTGCCGGATCATGCCGCAGGGTATCGTCCGGGACCGGGTCACCGTTCACGATGCGGCCCGCCCGGAGTTCGATGATCCGGTGGTCGGTCTGACGATAGATCGATTCGTCATGGGTGGCAATGATGATCGTTGCCCCCTTTTTATTGTAGTGGCCCAGGAGATTCATGACCAGGGCGGTTGTTTCGTGGTCCAGGTTGCCGGTTGGTTCGTCGGTCAGGATAAGTTGCGGTTGGCCTGCAACCGCCATGGCAATGGCAACGCGTTGCTGCTCCCCCCTGGACAGTTCGGCGGTCAGGGTATGGTATTTGTCGGCCAGTCCCAGTCGCTGCAGGATGTCCCTGGTCCTCGTCCTAATGGTTGACGAGCGCGTATAGGTAACCTCCATGGCAATGGCGATGTTCTGGGCCACGGACCGGTTTGGTAAAAGCTTGAAATCCTGGTAGGCCATCCCGATGCTGCGCCGCAGCTTCTGCATCTTCCCCTGGGACAGCTTGCCGAGATCCTGCCCGGCCACTTCGACCACACCTTTGTCCGGGCTCTCGATCCGGTTGAGCAGGTGCAGAATGGTCGTCTTGCCGGCCCCGCTCTTGCCGGTCAGAAAGAGGATCTCGCCCCGGTTGACACTGAGGGAAACATCTGAAACTGCGTGGATATCCGGGTAGTATGTTTTGGACACCTTGACCAGGTCGACGATGAGCCGGGATTCGTTTTTGGCTGAGTTCATGGCAGGCCGGGTTCAGGTAAAGATGGTATCGAATATGGCGAACGCCTGCGGCACGACCCTGGTATCGGGAGAGAGCTTCAGATATGATTCGCCACTGAGTTCCTGGTCGACCAAGTCGTCACTTGCCGAAATAATACCGCCCAGAGGCAGATCGGCCTCGGCCACGGCTTGATCGATTTTTGCCTGCAACGGCTCCGGGACGGGATCAGGTGCCCGGTTGACGATGAGGACCTTTTTCTTCACTTCAAGCTGCAAGGGGCCGGTAATGTCGGCAATACGCCGCGCCGTGAGGATGCCGCGGGCCGAAGGATCGGAGATGATCAGGAGATAATCGATTTCCCTCAGGTTCATGCGGCTCAGGTGTTCCATACCGGCTTCATTGTCGACGATGATGTAGCGGTAGTTTTCGGCAAGCCTGTCCATGGTCATGGCCATGTACTGGTTGGCGGCGCAGTAACAGCCCGGTCCGTCCGG
>VAPF01085789.1_pt1 | contig 12723 bp, 10 predicted proteins | sample 3393931 | NCBI WGS metagenome assembly VAPF01 (sample SAMN08290437, study PRJNA428436) | hydrothermal vent metagenome | isolation source: Deep-sea hydrothermal vent chimney | place: Atlantic Ocean: South-mid Altantic Ridge | depth 2773 m m | reverse complement strand
TAATTTCGGGTTGAGTGCTTCACCATAATAACGATAGCGGCTTGTTCCCAGCACACGTTTTTTATTACTGGCTATACCCGGTTGATTATATTGACTTAACGCCCCCCCATTGTTATCCCCGCTGGCCGCCGCATAGTTAAAGCCTAGAGAAAACCCCTGCATTGTCTTTCGCCAGATAAATCTAATATCAATGGCTGTGCCATTTTTCAATGTTTGATTTTCGTAGGATGCAATATATCTTTCATTATTTGGCAACGTGGAAATATTCAACCTTTGCGTGTCTCCAGACAACACCGCCAGTGCGCCACTGTATTCAAACTCCCCCCTCCCGACAGCGCGTCTACCATAGGCTTTAACCCCAAGCCAATTTAAACGGCTACGCGGCTGAATAATGTCATTGGCAGAAAAATGACGCCCCGTTTGATTCTCTGCAACATTATTTTGTTCATTTAACCCATATATGCCAATGTAATGTTTGTAATACCATTGGTACTTCAATTCCGCTAACAGAAAACGACTGTCTTCAATATTGAGATTAAACTCATTATCACCCAGTCGATAACTGAAAAATCGGCCGCCATAAGCAAGCTGCCATTGCAACAACGTACGGCTAAACTCCAACTTGATGGCATCCAATTCAGTATCATAATTCCAGGCATTATTGTCGCGAAATGTTTGCCGTCCTACATGAATTGAAAGCGATGGAATATAATCAGAAACCTGATTTGCACTGATATATAGTCGCTTTATCTCCAAGTAAGCCTCACTGGAAAATTTCGAATTTTCTCGTTTGTATATATCTTTCCCGAACCCCACAGCGCGTGTATCGAAATGCAACAACCAGTCAGAGCTTAATTCATATCGAGCACGCAAACCGAGCTTAATATCAGCTGCAGTCTGTTCAAGCCGCCCCACACCAGCCTCCTGCATACCCAGATTGTGGTAACTACGGAGATTCAAATAATAAGTTCGCTCATTTTTGCCAACGCCAATACCCTGGCTGGCATAACCAAAAGGCATCCATAAATATACAATAACAAATATAACGGGCAGGTAATGTTGGTTAAATGACATATTCAGGGGTCTTTTTTCATCTGCTTAAGAACATCTTCATAGTTTATTTGAGCATCAGGATCACGATGAAAATTAATCATATTAATAGTACGACGGATATCTTTTTCGAATCGTGAAAAATCTCGATCCTTATAATGCTTCAAAGCATCCTGCGCGGATGACCTTCGGCTACTTAATCGATCCAGGTAAGTTTGCATCTCCCAGCCCAGGTTTTCAGCTAATCGTTTTTCTTTCATCAGTCGTTCATTCTTTTTGAGCATCTCGGTATTTTTCATGCGGGTTATTTCGTTCAGAGAGACGGCATGGATTGACTGCGCCAATAATTTTTCAGTGCCCAATGATTTGAGGTATTGATACGCACTGATAGTATTGGACCGCTTCCAGTTATCACGAAAAACTCCTGCTTTTCGGGATGCCTTACCACCAAACAAGTCAGCGTGTCGCAAAAGCCTGGGGTTGCACTTAATCCAGCGGCAATCAATCACCTGGCCTTTGGACAAGCGTTCCATCGCATCATGAAAAACCTCTTCCAGCCGAGGATAAGAAACACCAATAACTTTGGGAATAAGTACAAGATCATTAGCCGCTTTTAAGCTACCCAGAATTGATGCGGAAGCCAACAGCAGAAGCGCATCATACTCACGGTCTCCAGTGTCCCCCTTGCCGTGTAAAAAATAGTGACCTAGCCACAACAATGCATTGGAATTACCGCTTTGTGCAGAAGAGGTGTACCAATAAACAAGCTGGTCTTGCGATGGTGGATTTATAAGAGGTCGGCCTTCACCTATTCCTGCAAGCACGGTATAAGCACTACTGACACCGGCTTCTGCAAGCTCCTCCATAACCCTAAACTTTACTTGTTCTAGCTGGCGTTCTTCTGTTGTGTATTGCGTTAACGTTTTTTCTGCTGACAACACACTGGGGTAAAGCAGTATGAATAAAATCACTATTAATCGTCTACATCTCATGGGCTCACCACCTGCGGGCTCATCAGGCTGGATTCAGAAATTGGCATAGTGCTGTCATTTTGATACCACAAATTTTCTGCAAAAGGAGCAAGCTCACCACCAAAAAATACAGGGCCGGAATTGTGAAACTTATTATTCCTGATGGTGATAATGCTCTTGTTCTTAGCTGTCATCGCAGCATTCAGGTTGCTGTCAAATTGATTCCTCTCATACAAAACAGAAGCTGACTTATGGTAAGGATCCAATTTTAAGTTTCGGGTTTCAAACTTATCAATATCGACAACAGCTGTTTCCGCTCCAGAATAACCATTTCGAAAGATAAAATTGTTTTTTGCGCTAATATGGTCACTATTACGAACATAAATACCATTGCGTACATTTCGAGCCGTTATGTTATCTAAAACAAGATTATGATCGCTTTCAAATACAGCAATTCCGTCACCTTCATTACCGATGGTCAAATTGGAATATAGCAAAGTGGTATTACAATTTCGGTCAAGCATGATACCAGAGCCATAATTAGAGAAACTGATATTCTCCGCAATAATGCTGTCATTTACTTTGCGCGAAATAATAATCCCGTGAGCTTGCTGAGCGTTATATGTGAGATTCCTGGCAATCAGCAGACGATTGGAATAATCATGAGGACCAATATTGTAAATGATATTGTCATAATACACATTGCCCAACAACACAACATCATCCGCTTGGCGACTATAAAAGCCAAAAAAATTATTGGTAAAAGTATTTCCGATAAGCCAGCCAGTCGGCTTGCTGCGTTTTCGAATATATCCATGTAACTGGTGGGTAACAGCAGGAGGCCGTTTAGATATGGACAAACCAAAGGTACCCGGTTGTCCTTTATAACCTAAGCCGCTTACTCTGGAATTGGCCATGTATATTTGTGAACCCGCATTCATGAGGATATAAGGCCTAGGAGTCTGGCGACCATACAGCAGGAGTTCATTATCCTGAACACTTTCTCTTTCCCCTTCATTACCTACATCTTCATCCCATGAGGTAATACTTGCATCAGCAACAAACAACTGACCATCAGTCAGCAAAAATACACCATGACGCAATGATAAACGTATTGAAACATCACGTATCACCAAGCTAGCGGTGGGGGAAACATAGATGGGCTGACGAAAAAGATAGGTATCACCCTCTATTTTCTCAATAATGCTGTTGTCATCAATCAAACGATACAGGTCGGCAACAGTGTACACGCCGTTGGCAACGACAATAGTCTGAGGATGAGTAATGCCATTAGCCTGCCAGACTGATTGCATTCCTTTATTTTGACTACTCATAAAATACAGTCGGGCGGACAATAATGATTCCACATCAGAACCATACATTTTCGTTGGGATACGCTGCCTGACCGCTTCAACGGTATACCGGGACCAATCCATGTTTTGGTAGTCTGACAACATTGTTTTCAGCTTGTCAGCATGGTCCACTTGCTGGGCACACACCAAGCTAGCAGAAAAAAACACCGCGACCACAAAGAAAATGCGTGAAAAAAATCTGATGCTGCCACCTGTTAAACACTTTGGTTTCATTGCACTTGTCATTTAACAAAGGGAGTAGAAAACGTATCAATCCTTACCGTGGCTGCTGCACCCAGACTTCCGATATCCAACGGCTCATTTGTCTCGATTAATACATCCACATACCCAATCGGGCTAATAGGTGTATTGGCAAGCGGAGTAGCGTGCTGCTTCTCTATAGACTCACTGACCATAACATTCTTAACAACACCTTTTTTAATTTTTCCATTGGCAAGACGAATCTCAGCAGGCTGGTTTATCGTAATCTTTTTTACATATTCATAGCTTATTTTTGCATTGACATATAACTGAGCATCGCCGGGTAACAATGTCATAATCGGCTCACCCCGATCAATAAATTGTTTATCCAAGACATGAAGTGACAGCACAGTACAATCACAGGGGCTTTCAATACTATTACTTCCACCGCCTATTAATTTGGTCAGCGCGATAATTTTTCCACGATTGACACGGGTGTTTTCATCATTTATTAATGCATGAAAATAACTGGCTTGAGGAGCACGTATAACCACCACGGGGGCATCTACAACGGCCGAAAGGCTTTCTACAACATAAATGCGTTGATATAGCGTATAGGCAATAAACAACAGCAACATAACAATAGTGGCTAATAGCGCAAAATAACCTAATATTTGCCGCGTCCGCTGCCATAACATTTTACCGGTTGATAGACTCTCTATCTTATCAGTACGTTTTTTTGTGTAATTATCACGCCGTAATACATTAATCAGATCACCATTGCTGACAGCTTCCCCGGTCAAATATGCATTAATCACGTAATAAAGCAGCGACAGCCGGCTGGGAGAAATATTGACGAATCGACAACCAGACTCTGATTTTCTCGCATTATGCCAAACAATTTCAAACTCGATATCTACACTGGTTTCAAAATCCAGAAAATCAAAAAGCAACTTTCCTTTATTGGCTTGTTTATAAGTAATTGTTTCCGGCAGATTCCCGATTGAAAACCCGGAAACAGACCAGTTATCTACCGCATATTTTCGCCCTGCCAAAACAAGCTTGACGGGGATCTGGTAGCGCGCATGTTGCCGCGATTGTTCAGCTTCATGAGTTATTTGAGTAGGCATGGTTATATATTTTCTTTGAATTCATTTGTGTTTAACGGGAAAATTCCAAATATGTCATCTATCCCATCGTTCAGGGTATTTTTTATATCGATCCGCCCAACTGATCACCAACTGCCCGCAAATACTGATAGATATCACCAATATTGAATACACCGGTGACAAAGGTAACACCGGTAACAAACAGAATTAAATAAGCGACCACTGATACGTTAGAACTTGATTGCTGATACCAGCGATCGAATTTGTTGCCACCTTGCGCTAGCGTGGTTTTTTGCCGCGTCCATTTTTGTTTACTCAAGTGACTAAGCACATAAATCTTTACCAGAGAACCATAAATCTGATTAAAATAGATCAGAAAGGGCCAGGTAATACTGATTTTTTTGCGTGATGACAACAGCATTAGCGCCTGGGAGTAGCGTGTAAAGGCAATCCACCAGGCATACATCAGTAAAAGTGTAATACCAAACTTGCTGGCACCAATAATGGCAGCACAAAGCCCAAAGAGTGATGTCCACATGGAGATGCGTTGATCCAACAAATTCCACCAGACAAAGGTGCCCATGGTTTTACGTGGCACCTTGAGCGCCCGACTGTTGGTGCGCAGCATATTACCGAACCAGCGCCGCATAAGTGTATTGGCACCAATAAAAAAATTAGGGTGGGGTGGCTCTTCAATGGTAATAACTTGTACATCGGGCACATACCACATTTCCCAGCCATTTTTCAGCAAGTGATACCATGAGGACTTATCATCCCCTGTCAGAAAACGAAACCGGCCGAGCCGCCAATGATTAATGTGATCATGCTGAACGCCACTAATAAAATCCGCATCGCTTATCAAGCTGGCGCGAAACATGGACATACGTCCCGTCAGCGTTAATACACGACGGGATAACCCCATGGAAGACATATACACATGACGCTGGGCAAAACGCATGCTGTACCAACGCCGGTAAATACCCGTAATAAAATCATCGCCAAGCAGGTTACAGACCTCATCAGTCGTTAATGCACCCAGCTTGGGATTCAAGGCAAAAAGGCGCGCACAAGCCAATGTGGAACCAGGAGCCAGGATGGAGTCTCCATCGATGACGGAAGCTACCGCCGTACTTTTATCCACTGGCGTACTGGCAATAGCGCGAAACCCTGCCGCTAGCGCATCACGCTTACCGGTACCTGAGATACGCACTATTTTTAATTTAACTCGGGCAGGTGGTTCGTGCGCATGAAAAATAGTCTTGATGATCTTTTCCTCACTCATCTCGACAATGGACACCACGATGGTGACAGGCAGATTACAGCGGATTGCCTCTTTGAACGCTTCGCGATACACCTGCGTGGTAACATCTGTCCCAATACGAAACGTTGTCAGCAAAAAAAACACATGCGACGGATCCGCTGCTGCACCCAACGCTATAGTCTGGCGTCGCCACTTGGGGAAAACTATTTTCCGAAAAATGAGCGCACGGGTAAAATGGGTTATCGCCCAACCATAGCGCCAAATAGCAATAACACCCAAAGCAAGGACAAATTGTGTCGCCGCTGGGTCAAAATAATATGCCGGCAAAGACAGGGCAGCAATAACCAAAAGCAGAAAATAAATGAAATACCCTGTCATGCCTGATACTTTACTCGTGTGGTAATAATAAATGCCATCATAAACCGCTACTCATCACACGCCTTTAAAAAATCAGATTTCGGTGTGTTTTTCGTGCGAACCCTTTTTTGTCCAGGTAGTGCAATAATGGTATTATCACAAACTTTTTTCTGAGGAAGACGAATTATTTTCAATCCACCGCCCTCATTGTCATATAGGTAATTGCCATAGACCGTATTATTTATACCATCAGCGCCAGTGTCGCCACCAAGGCGTACGCCTGCGCCCACATTGGCAAAAACCGTGTTATAGCGAATGATATTGTTATTCCCTCTGACGGAAATGCCCCCCACATTTTTATCTTTTTGCCCCGTGCAAATATTGTGTTCAACAATATTTTGTCTCGAACCTTCTTTTATATCGACACATTCACTACCATGAGGTGAAATGTAATTGTGATGTATCCAGTTTCCGTTGGATTGGTCTATCTCTCTTGTGGGGTTCACATCTTCGAGAATTTGCTCGGGTGCTGTACCAATATAAACACCCTCACCATTATGTTTTCCACGATTGAACACATAATCCCTAAGGCCGCAATTTTGAATATGGCTATAAGCGACCTCATTATTTGTTGCCATATATTTGATCCGGACACACTCACCATAAGCATTCTGCAACCTCATGCCGAGCAACCGGACATGACTGATACCTAAAGCTTTTTTCCCTTTGATATAAACCAATTTATCCCGATAATGCTCCAGTTTGTTACCTGGCCCATTTTTCCCATCTACGGTAAAGTTACTCAATTCAATATGACTATGTTGCACGTCAATCACATAGCTTTTTCCTGCACCACGCAGAATGGCTTCACGAGTACCCGTAATACGTATCGGCTGCAAAACATTACCCGCTCGTACCGTTTCTACATCCTGATCATAAATTCCAGGCAATAAAAAAACGGTATCGCCTGCCCATACCTGCCGAAGAGCATAATTGATCGTCTTTAGCGGGCGCTGTGAAGTCAATCCATCATTACCATCATCCCCCTCCGGGCTGACAAAAAACAGCTTTATCGCAGTCATTGGTTGACCCTTGGAGGAGACGCTCTCAGTCGCAGTTATCGCTGATGGCCCCACAGCACACGCTGAACAGGCAAAAAAAATGAGGCTGTAGATCAACCTCATTTTTCGGTTGCAAGGTTTTGCGGCACGATGTTTTTTCACCAACAAATTCCCTGATATTGGCCCGCACTGCATTTCTCTGAAATACGAATCAAATCAATCACTTTTTGATCAGACCCTATTTCATCGATCACACTGATAAATTCCCTGTCATTATTACCAACGACAAGAACATCGGCATGTTCAATCACTTCGTCCAGATGATCCGTTAACAAACCGGAAACATGAGGGATATGATTCAACAAATACTCTTTATTTCCGCCTGTAATCGTTGCTGTTTTAACATTACGATCATAAATTTTTACTGAATATCCCTTGCCAATTAACAGCTCCACGAGCGTAACCTGGGGGCTTTCTCTAACATCATCAGTTCCCGCTTTAAAGCTCAATCCTAAAATACCAATTTTTTTTCTTCCTGCGTCTTTAATCATATTGTAGGCACGCTGAATTTGTTCTTCGTTACTGGCGAGAAGGGAACTCAGCAGCGGGGTATTTATATCCATGCTTTTGGCTTTATAAGTAATTGCCCTGACATCTTTGGGCAAACACGAACCACCGAAGGCATAACCCGGGCGCAGATAGTAAGGCGATAAATTGAGTTTTATGTCCTTACAAAAAATATCCATCACTTTTTGACCATCTATCCCAAGCTCTTTGGAAATATTACCAATTTCGTTTCCAAAAGATACTTTGGTCGCATGCCAACTGTTGTCCGCGTATTTCACCATTTCGGCCGTCGGGATTTCGGTGCGAATCAACGGTGCATCGAGATCCTGATACAAGGCAGCGACGAGGTCACCAGAAACAACATCACTCTCCCCAATAATAGTCTTTGGGGGATGGTAAAAATCATAAATGGCCGTACTTTCACGCAAAAACTCAGGATTGGAGACATAGCCAAAACCTTCACCCAGTTTTTTGCCTGAATATTTTTCGATTGTTGGAATAGCAAGTTCGTAGCCGGTGCCAGGTAAAACGGTACTTCTCATCACGACAACATGATGTTCTTTTTTATCTTTTATCGCTAAGCCAATCTCTTCGCATACTTGTTTTATGTAATCAAGATTCAAACTACCATTGGTATTACTTGGAGTGCCAACACAGATAATCGACACTGAGCTTTCCTGAACCGCCTGTATGGAATTGGTTGTCGCGGACAGCAAGCCTTTGCCAACGCTGGCGGCAATGGTTTTCTCCAAATCTTTTTCGATAATGGGAGAGCGACCCTCATTAAGAATATCAACTTTGGTTTTATCAATATCAACCCCAACAACTTCATGACCATTCTTTGACAGACAGGCAGAACACACTGCACCGACATACCCCATACCCAATATACTTATTTTCATGTTGCCCATTTTTATATTCATCCAATTGGTAAACGCCACATCACTTTCCAAAGCTTGTAACAGTAATTATATCGCCACAATACGCCATACCCACAATCAAACAACGGGGTTTTTAAACGAGACGCAAAGGGGGGGGGAATTTAGTGATCCACTAAAACAACGAACAATGTCTTCTTGTAAGCCTCTATAACTTACGAGAAAACGACCTCTGCACAATTACGGAGAACAAAGCCTAGTTACTATTTTATTGTTAAAAGATAATAATACTACCGACATGCCTCACTATGAAACCAATGGTTACATAAAGCCAAGGTCTTTGGAAGAGGCCCGGACACCTGATTATAAAATTTATCGATAAAGTCGGCATATTACCCAACTCAACATAATCAGACTAAACAATGTCTCAACGTAATTTTATTGCTCCTCCTAACCAAAAACCACTGATTTACATCCACTTTGCAGCCAATAACCTTCCCATTATTTGCCCATTCATACGCGCTCAAGACAATAAATTGAACGCCATTTCAATCCTCTTAAGGTGTCATCAGATCAAAAAGTGAAAATCAATAATATTCACATATGCAGCATCGGTGTCCGGCTCAATTCAGAGGTGCCACGCCAAAAGTGGCCTGAACTGATTCTCATAAAGCGCTGGTGAACTCTTCCTGGTAAAACAGCTTTTCAGGAAGCAGCACATCTGGCGCGTCACCGTTGATAACGCATTATAAAATGCCCGATACGCAATACCGAGATCAGTAGATCTTTTTATCAATAAACAGTCGCATCAAAATGTACGAAGCCATCGCCAACAAGCTTTGTTGCCCTCGGTATTCACGGCTTTGACCCCACGCCTTGGCTATTGGCCATATCGTTTTTGAAATTATCGAAGTATTTCTCAATGTCCCAACGCCGATGATAGAGAAATGGAGTGAAACCATTCGCCGAGTACCGTTTCCTCGGTTAATGAGTGGGCAAGGCGTTTGGCATGGGTCATTGTTATGGACTCTTTTTTGGTATGAAGCTTGCCAAAGGATTTGTGCGCCAAACAGGTCATGTCAAACATTATTTTGCTGTTTTTTTGTGGAATAATGCGCGTTGATATTTTCGTATAATGAGTTGTTCGTTGCACAGCGCCCGCTCTCGTTATGCCTTAAAAGCGAAATTGGGTAGAGCTACGTTAGTTGTACCGGACACCGATGCCTGTGCGTTCAAACATAACGCGCAATCAGGGTCATCAACATCACCTTGGCTAAGCATGTTTCAGTGGCTAAATCTGACGGGGGTGTAATCAAACAGATGGGACACCAGAACTCAGGCATCGATAGTGGCCGTGAAAAAGATCACCGATACGGCAGACAGGCTGGCGATAACCGCAAACAGCACCCAAAAATGGCTGTCTCATAGTGCATTTTCAAACGACTCTTCCTATTTATTCATAGGCATCACTGCTTTAACTGGACGAAACAGGCGCACATTGTCACCCTTTAATGCACAACGATCAAAGACACACTATTCGCCAAGAGCTTTATCCTGTGCCATCACAGCTTGGGACTGCGCTGCCTCAGCATCCTTACGCGCCTGCTTGTAATTACCTTCCTGCAAAGCATGCTCCGCGTTCTGCAACAAGGTCTCGGCTGATTGTAAGTCCTTACTCGCGCGCGCCTCAGCGCCCGCTTTACGGGCGGCATCCAGTGCCTGACGAGCATCACTCATTTCCTGTACCGGCGGCACAGTGGCGCAGGCCGACAACACAAGTGCGAACGCCAAAAAGGAGATTCTGAAATGTTTTTTGAGAAAAAGTGAGATTGTATTCATTGAGCCATTAAATTAAGAGTATATACCCGCGACATCACGGTGAAATCAACCTAGCACCAGCCCCAAACACTGTCAACAACCTGTCAAAAAACACATTCGAGGCGACAACGCTCGCAAGCAACCGATACAATTGCCGCCCCTTAATGACATCAACAGGAGACACCGGCATGTCCACCACTATCTACCACAATCCACGCTGTTCCAAATCACGCCAAACGCTGGAGCTACTGAAAAATAACAATATTGAGGCCCGTGTTGTGGAATATCTCGACACACCACCGGATGCCGCCACTCTTGATGAAGTACTCAAGTTGCTCAATCTCGAACCCCGCCAGTTGATGCGTATACACGAAGCTGAATACAAAGACAACAAACTCGACGATACCTCGCTGAGTCGCGGGCAACTCATCGCCGCCATGGTGGCACACCCCAGGCTCATCGAACGCCCCATTGTCATCACCGAACACAACGGCAAACGCCAGGCCGCCATCGGTCGTCCGCCGGAATCTGTGCTGGACATCCTGTCATGAACGATATCCTCGTTTTATATTACAGCCGCAAAGGCAGTACCGCCGAAATGGCCACGCTCATCACCCGGGGCATTGAAGAAACACCCGGCGCGCAAGCACGGCTGCGCACCGTACCCCCTGTATCCACCGTCTGTGAAACCACTGCCGATGACATTCCCGCCAACGGCCCTCCCTACGTCAGCCACGACGATCTGCGCGAATGCAGCGGCCTGATTCTCGGCAGCCCCACCCGCTTCGGCAACATGGCCGCACCGTTGAAATATTTCATCGACTCCACCTCTGATGTCTGGCTATCCGGCGCACTCGCGGGCAAACCTGCCGCCGTGTTCACCTCCACCTCCAGCTTGCACGGTGGTCAGGAAAGTACCTTATTAACCATGATGGTCCCTTTGCTGCATCACGGCATGCTTATCACCGGCCTACCCTATTCCGAGACAGATTTGATGCATACCACCAGTGGCGGCACGCCTTATGGTGCGAGTCACTTTGCGGGGGATGATAATAAGCGACCGCTGAGTGAGGAGGAGAAACGACTGTGCAAAGCGCTGGGAAAACGGGTGGCGGGAATTGCGGTTAAGTTAACTTGTAGTGTTTTTTCCTAAAGAAAGAACACCAATACCGCTAAATTAACAAATATCAGCATATCGTAGGTTGGTGGTGAGCTTGCGAACCCCAACGCCTTGGCTACGTTAGGGTTCGCAAGCTCACCACTAACCTACAACAAACAGAAACCCGATTTAAGTTGGCAGGAGAATCCCTCCAGAATCGACAACACACAACTAAATCAAATCACGCACAAACGGAACCGTAAGCTTCCTCTGCTGCACCAACGATGCCTCATCCAGGCGATCCAACAACGTAAACAACGACCCCATGTCCCTTGCACTACGCCGCATCAAAAACTGCGCCACCTCATTCGGCAGATCAAACCCCCGTCCTTTTGCACGCAACTGCAACGCAGAAATTTTTCCCGCGTCGTCCAGCTCCATTAACTGCATCACTGGCCCCCAAAGCAAACGTGATTGTAAATCAGGCAACTGCGTTTTTAGCGCTGAAGGCGCAGTATCGGCAGCGACCAACAAACGACTGCCCGCATCACGTACACGGTTATAAAAATGAAACAGAGCCTCATCCCACTGAGCGTTACCTGCAATGAGTTGCAGGTCGTCAATACAGACCAGCGACATTTGTTCCAGACCATCAAAGATTTCTGGGGATAATTCTACCAATTCCACCATTGGCAAATAAGCCACGGTACGTTGATGTTCCGCAGCAAGCTGACAGGCGGCTTGCAGCAAATGGCTTTTACCCGCGCGGGCATCTCCCCATAAAAACAGGAACTGTTCGGCGGCAGTATCGCCTGCCGCAACACCTCGCAGATGGTGTATTATTTCCGTGTTTTCCTCATCCGAAAAATAATTGTCAAATGACAGACCATCCCGCCAGGCAAAACGCAGAGGTATTTGTTCTGTGAGCACGCTGCTCACCCTAAAAATTTACGGGTCAGCATAAAGTTTACTTTGTTGGTATTGCTGATGCGCATAACG
>VAPF01010728.1_pt1 | contig 12744 bp, 12 predicted proteins | sample 3393931 | NCBI WGS metagenome assembly VAPF01 (sample SAMN08290437, study PRJNA428436) | hydrothermal vent metagenome | isolation source: Deep-sea hydrothermal vent chimney | place: Atlantic Ocean: South-mid Altantic Ridge | depth 2773 m m | reverse complement strand
GTGCGCTGCAATACCGCTGATTGTACATCGAATTCTTCGCGTGTGACCAGGTTCATTTTGTTCAGTGATGATTGCAGCAGGCTGTGGATATTGTTTTCGATATCGCCCTGCATGTGTTTTAAATCGCCCGGTATCAGTGAGCTGATGCGTCGGCTTAGTTGTTCTAGTGAGTCATTCATATTAGTTAAGAGGGGTGAGTTGCTTTGCACCATTGTAAATCAATTGCTCAGTACTTTGTATAAGGATGAAATAAACGTGCACCAAAATGTACATACGGTATTCGGGTCGCACTATCTTGGTGCAAGTTGACCTGTTCAGGGCTATGCCAAAATAACAGAAACCATGTAATCGATTGTTTTTAGTCGTTTTTTTTATATTGGCATGCAACCTGCACTTGTTTGTAACAAGTTTTTTACAAAACTGTTTATTTTTAATTAATTCGGAGTCTAACTTGATGAAAAAATCTATTGTTTTAGCAACTGCGGTTGCTTCTATTTTAACCAGTGGCATCGCTGCTGCGGACTTATCTGCAAATGCAGGTGTTTTCTCTAACTACATCTGGCGTGGTGTTTCACAAACCGCTGATGGCGCTGCCGGTCAAGGTGGCATTGACTGGGGTAATGACTCTGGTGTTTATGCCGGTGTTTGGACATCGACTATTGCTGGTGGCCAGGAAGTTGACCTGTATGCTGGTTTTGCTGGCGAAGCAGGCGGTCTGGGTTATGACCTGGGTGTTATTTCTTACCAGTACCCTGTAACACCAAACATTAACTTCACTGAAGTTTACGTTTCTGGCTCTATGAGCGTTGTTACTTTTGGTGTTGCATACACTGTTGATGCGGGCCGTGACAATAAAGATGGCGCTTTTGATTCAGGCGACCTCTATGTTTCAGGCAGCGTTGATTTCCCTGTTGGTAAAAGTGACCTGAGCCTTTATGCAGGCTCTTACATGTTTACTAATGATGGCAACAATATCGGTGGCGATGCTGACTACAACCATTTTGGTGCCAGCTTGAGTAAAGACGGTTTCACCTTTGCATTAGATAAGAATGACATCGATTCTAATAATGTCGCACTGGGCTCTTCTACAGCAGACAAACTTCGTGTAACTGTTAGTTACAGTGTTGATTTCGAACTTTAAGAAACCTCTTAATTTTTAATACTGACCTATTAAGTTAGGCCATTAATGGTTTACGCCCGCCCTCGCTGATGAGGGCAGGCATTTTCCGAGGAGTGACTATTATGAAAATGATTACTGCAATCATTAAGCCTTTCAAACTGGATGATGTGCGTGAAGCATTATCTGAAATTGGCGTGCAGGGTATTACGGTAACGGAAGTAAAAGGTTTTGGTCGTCAAAAAGGCCATACCGAGTTATATCGTGGTGCTGAGTACGTTGTTGATTTTCTGCCTAAAGTAAAAGTTGAAATCGCGGTTTCTGCGGATATTTCTGAAAAAGTGATTGATGCAATCCGTGGTGCAGCGAATACCGGCAAGATCGGTGATGGCAAAATCTTTGTTTCAACTGTTGAAGAAGTGGTTCGTATTCGTACAGGTGAAACCGGCGCTGAAGCGCTTTAATTATTAATTAAATTGGAGGATCTCAACGTGGATCAAGTACTCGAATTACAATACGCGCTCGACACCTTTTATTTCCTGGTGATGGGCGCCTTCGTAATGTGGATGGCCGCTGGCTTCTCAATGTTAGAAGCTGGTCTGGTTCGTTCAAAAAATACCGCAGAAATTTTAACTAAAAACGTGGCTTTGTATGCCATTTCCTGCATCATGTATATGGTTTGTGGTTACTACATAATGTACGGTGGCGGCATTTTCCTTGATGGAATTGCGGGCGGCGATACATTGGTTGCAGACGCTTTAGCGGCTTCTCGTGAAAACGGTTTTGGTGGCGATTCTGTTTATTCAGATGCATCTGACTTTTTCTTCCAGGTGGTATTCGTTGCAACAGCCATGTCTATCGTATCTGGTGCGGTTGCTGAACGCATGAAGCTGTGGAGCTTCCTGGTGTTTGCCATCGTTATGACTGGTTTTATCTATCCGATGGAAGGTGCCTGGACATGGAATGGTGATGATGTGTTTGGCATGTACAACCTGGGCGACCTGGGTTTCTCTGACTTTGCTGGTTCTGGCATCGTACACCTTGCGGGTGCTGCCGCAGCGTTGTCTGGTGTGTTATTGCTTGGTGCACGTAAAGGCAAATATGGAGACGACGGTTCTGTGCATCCGATTCCTGGTGCAAACCTGCCAATGGCAACCTTAGGTACATTCATCTTATGGATGGGCTGGTTCGGTTTCAACGGCGGTTCGGTTTTAAAACTGGGCGACATTGCTAGTGCTAACTCGGTTGCGATGGTGTTCTTGAATACTAATGCAGCGGCTGCTGGCGGTGCGATTGCTGCCTTATTGATGGCGCGCATCTTGTTTGGCAAAGCTGATTTAACCATGTTGTTAAACGGTGCTTTGGCTGGTCTGGTTGCTATTACTGCTGAGCCTTCAACACCTACACCATTACTAGCGACCTTGTTTGGTGCTGCCGGTGGTGTGCTTGTTGTATTCTCAATTGTTACTTTGGATAAACTGAAAATTGATGATCCAGTCGGTGCGATTTCTGTACACGGTACATGTGGTCTGCTTGGTCTGTTACTTGTGCCAATTACCAACAGTGGCGTTAGCTTCTCTGGTCAGTTGATCGGTGCTGCGACTATCTTCGGTTGGGTATTTACTACCAGCTTTGCTGTGTGGTTTGTACTTAAGATGGTTATGGGTATCCGTGTCTCTGAAGAAGAAGAGTACGAAGGCGTCGATATTGGCGAATGTGGCCTGGAAGCCTACCCAGAATTTACTAGCAAATAATAGACTCCTGCTGGTATTGTGGTTGGTCGAGCACTTCGGTGCTCGGCCTTTTTTGTGGGCACAGGAAAATCGCGGAATAAAATCCGCTCCTACGAGGTAGGTAACTTTTGTAGGAGCGGATTTTATTCCGCGATTTTTTTGCTTATGCACTTTGATAGTGCGTTTGTTTTTTGCACATAGTTGGTGCAAAACCATCCTAAGATGTGGTAAAAAGACTGCCGAGTCTATTAGTAACAAACATCAATACCACAATGCGGGAGTCCAGATGAAATTAATCAAGGCAATTATCAAGCCCTTTAAGCTCGATGATGTGCGCGAAGCACTATCAGAAATCGGCGTAACGGGTATCACAGTGTCCGAAGTAAAAGGCTTCGGGCGTCAGAAAGGCCACACAGAACTGTATCGCGGCGCTGAGTATGTGGTTGATTTTCTTCCTAAAGTTAAAGTTGAAACAGTGGTCGATGATGACGCGGTCGAGAAAGTCATCGAGGCGGTTAGCAAAGCGGCGAGCACCGGTAAAATCGGTGATGGCAAAATCTTTGTTTTAAACGTTGAGCAGGCGGTACGTATTCGTACCGGTGAATCTGGCAGCGAAGCACTGTAAATGCAACGAATAATAAACACTTAAGAGAAGAAATATGAAATGTTTTAATCGTTTGATTTCAGCGTGCGCGCTGATGCTGTTGCCTGTGATTGCGCAGGCAGAAACTCTGGATACAGGTGATACCGCTTGGATATTAACCTCGACCGCACTGGTATTATTTATGACCTTGCCCGGTCTGGCATTGTTTTATGGTGGTCTGGTCAGGGCAAAAAATGTGCTGTCAGTATTGATGCAGTGTTTTGTTATTGCCTGCGTGGTCAGTATCCTGTGGGTGATTTATGGTTACAGCCTTGCTTTTGGCGATGGCGGTAGCATGAATGCCTGGATCGGTGGTCTGGATAACGCTTTTCTCGCTAATGTGACACGTGAGTCGCTGATTGGCACTTTGCCGGAAAGTGTTTTTGTCATGTTCCAGATGACATTTGCGATCATCACCCCCGCTTTGATCATCGGTGGTTTTGCTGAGCGCATGAAGTTCTCGGCGATGCTGATGTTCAGCGTGATCTGGGTGAGTGTTGTATATTTCCCGGTCTGCCATTGGGTCTGGGGCGGCGGCTGGTTAGCAGAACAGGGCTTACTGGATTTTGCCGGTGGAACGGTGGTGCATATTACGGCGGGTGTTGCCGCATTGGTCTGCGCCATGGTTCTGGGTAACCGTAACGGTTTTCCCGGTACACCGATGATGCCGCACAACATGACCATGACCGTTACAGGTGCCGGCATGTTGTGGGTTGGCTGGTTTGGTTTCAATGGCGGTAGCGCGGTGGCAGCAAACGGCGATGCCGGCATGGCGATGCTGGTCACCCACGTCAGTGCGGCATGTGGTGCCATGACCTGGGCGACGATGGAGTGGATAAAATACGGTAAACCCAGTGCGCTGGGCACGGTGACAGGCATGGTTGCAGGCCTGGGTACTATCACGCCGGCATCCGGTTTTGTTGGTCCGATGGGCGCGCTGGTGATTGGTATCAGTGCCGGTGTTGTTTGCTTCTTCGCGACCGCCTTTATCAAGCAGAAACTCAAAATTGATGATTCACTGGACGTGTTCCCGGTGCATGGTGTCGGCGGTATATTAGGCACCTTGCTTGCGGGCATCTTTGTCGCTGCAGGCCTTGGTGGTGCAGGTTATGCTGAAGGCATGACGATGGGTTCACAACTCGGCGTGCAGTTGACCGGGGTGATTGCTGTCATTATATTTACCGTGGTTGCAACGTTCGGCAGTTTAAAACTTGTTGATATGCTCATCGGTCTGCGTGTGACTGATGAGGAAGAAACAGAAGGTCTGGATATCAACCAGCATGACGAACGAGGTTATATTTTATAAGCTGATTGTGTGTTGAATAAAAAAGCCGGCTCAGATAACTCTAAGCCGGCTTTTTTGTTTTCTCTGGTTTGACAGGGTAGTCTGTTTTCGACACAAAGCGGAAGTAAGAAATTTTCTCTCGCAGAGCCGCAGAGCTCGCAAAGGAATATAAATATCATTCAGTGTTTTCTCTGCGGCTCTGCGAGAAAATATGAACTTGAGTGATTAAGAATGACTTTCAGTCATCAGGGCAACCTATGGGCTTTCAGTCCATAGTCGTTGAGTATTTTTCGTAGGTCGGGCACTGCCCGACATCGTGCAGCCAATAAACATACCGCATTGGTGTATCGGCGGGCAGTGCCCGCCCTACGTTAAAAATACTTTTCTCTGCGAGCTCTGCGCCTCTGCGAGAGAAACAAGTTTTTCTTTAATGTCCGCTTCTGGCCGCAAGCGGACAATCGAGTTTGCGCTAATTCAACCTGTCAATAACCGCCTTAAACGCATGATCGAATGCCGAATGCCCCATGATCATTTTTGATTTATTACTGGCGATCTCTTCGTTAAATTCATCAAATGATTTTTCGGTGACCAGCTCACCTTTATGATTAACGAACATCAGGTTGGTATCCTCGACGATGATGACGGACAATTTGCAGCGTCTGGCAATCTGATCCTCACCCATATAAACCTGAAACCACATGCCCGGCATAATATTGGACGGCAGCGCAGGTTTGTCAGTTGTTGCTTCTTCTTCGATGGGTGCTTCTTCAACCGGTTCTGCCTGATTGATAACTTCTTCTGCAACAGAGACTTCTTCTTCGGTGAAGTTGGCGTCATCAATGTGCATCTGTATCGTTGTGCGGTACACGGTCATGATATTCTGAACGTCTTTTTTGGACTTGCTGGAGAGATTTAAAAATTTCTCGGTCTGTTCGAACAGGTCTTCCTTGTCAGCAATCAACTTGGCCAGGTGTTCGGCAGAGGTAATAGGTTGCACGCTTTCTACGATATGGCGCAGGGTTAAAACCAGATTGACCCATTCGTTGTTCTCTTTACCATTGATCAGATAATGGTTGAATAACAATGTAGGCCAGCGTTTCAGGATGAGCGGGTGTACGCCCTCGGGTAATGTTTTTCCGGTGGTGGTGGCGCGCAGTGCTTTCAACACCGTAGCGCGTGCGTGTTTGCGTAACAGTTGCTGTTGTTCTTCTTCTTCGATTGCGCGGGATTTGCTTTCCTGTTCTTCGATAACCAGGTTGAGACTGTCCAGCGCATTCTGGAAGGTTTCCGTGGTCAGGTCATATTCACCAAGAATGGTGGAGATGATTCTATCCAGATGTTTGAACATCTCATCGGTGTGATCAGTGATGCCGATACCGACATCGGCGATGGTATCGAGCAGCAGCCGGGCAGGGTGATTATCATAGATAAAAAATTCCTGATCAGACATCGAAGCCTTGATGATCGGGATCTGCAATCTTAAAAGCAGGGTTTTGATGGTGTCGGAGATCTCTTCATCATCGATGATGGCGTCAAAAATCAGCTCGATAAAATCGATGGTTTTTTCAGCGATGGTGTTGATACGCTTGGTAACGGCGCCGCCGGATTTTTTTGCAATTTCAGCGAGGACGGCCTGCTTGATCGCTTCACCGTCAAAGCGTGCGCCTTCGGGTTGATCGAACTGCGGCAGATTTTGCAGGCTTGATAAGGCCTGAATAATTTCCTCATGGCCGAAATGTTGTTGCGTGCTTTCGGGGAAAAATTCACCGTGTGTGTCGGAAGATCGGTCTGTGATTTCCGGGGTAATCGGCGTGCCGCCGATGTAGTTGCCTAAAACACGCCCAACCTGACTGGCTGGCATGCCAGCGGTGTAGTGTTGATATTCGCTACCAGCTTTTCCAGCGAGGCCGCCTCCGGCATTGCCGGTTGCGTTGCCTTCACCGCCACCTTGAGCTGAACTTTGATTGTTATGGCGATAGCCGCCACCGGGTGCTGCGGTCATGGCAAAGCCGCTGATGTTATTGCCGCCGGCTCCCGCTGAGGAAGCGCCACCGGCTGCCTGACCTGCACCGCCAGCGTGTCCGCCGCCCGAGCCGCCTGCCTGGTTTCCACCTGGGCCACCACCCTGACCACCTGCTGCGCCGCCACCATAGCCTGATCCCGCCGAGCCGCCGCCATAACCGCCGCCCGAATAGTCTTCGCTATAACCACCCTGTGTCACGTTTTCATCGGTGTTTTCTGCTGTTGCCTGTGGTGGTTTTGGGCGTGGTCGGCGGGATGGCTGTTGCCCGAGCGCATGCAGTTTTATCTGTGGCAATATGTCGGCATCGATTAAGCGGTTGTTGATGGAGTCATACAGGGCATCCAGCTTGTTGGCAATTTCGACATCAAACATGCTGAACAATAACTTTTTGTTGGCATTGTCAAAATGATCGGCCAGCGCATTGTCAAAAGCCTGACAAAAATTGGTTGGCGCGACTGCGTCATTTTTGAATACGGTTGTGGTTTTGGTTGCAAGGTGTTCCAGTCGGGCTTCGAGGTGTGACAGTTGCTCGCGGTACTTCGCCGTGGCGCGCTCACCGATACCTTTTACCAGCACGATGCCTTCCATTTCATCCTGGCCTATCAGGCTTAATTCACCGTTGTCGTCTTCTTCCTTTTTGTGTGAGGATTCAAACTGCTGCGCAGGAACCAGATATTTTTTGATGTTCTTTGTGTAGTTGTCAGCGATGCCGGATTTGAGGGTGCGAATTTGATTCATCAGATCAAAATAACGCGTTTGCTCTTCGTTGCTGTCGGCTTCGTCGGACAGGTTGAAGAGTTTTTCCTGTGCTGAATTTAACAGTTTTGACATCAGGTCATCTAATCGGGTGATCAGATTATTGCGGATATCGACAACCAGCTTGTCATATTGGTTAATTTTGTCTTTTTTATTTTTGTTATTTCCACTCATGAAAAGTGCTTCCATTTCCCCAGTAGCTCTGGGCGTTATATGAATGATACACGCTATTTATTGAGTATAGCTGTTAGTTGTGAAAAAACAGAAGCTTAATGTGTTTGTTAGATTGGTTATTGTCTCGTTTTTTATGACAATATTTATGCTGGGTTCAATTGCAACTAGATGATATACAACTATGCTTTAGTGATTAATCCAGGGAAGCCCTGAATAAGTCATGAATCGACATCTTGCAATTAAAATGTCCTGCTTCAGCGTTGTGAAACTTCGCAATAGCCCTGCTATTACGCGCATTCCACGTCTTGAACCAGAAAATTTTAATCACAATCTAGTCGACCCAGACTTAATCAGAGCTCCCTGGCAATAAAATAGCCAAAAATAATAAATTTCCGTGTTACATGAGAAGCACCGTTTATGAGTGAGTTGCCTGTTGAAAAGCCTGAAGTGCTGGTGGTTGATGATTCGAAAGTGATTCGTCTTGCTGCCAGGAAAATGCTGGGGACGGAATATACGATTCATCTGGCAGAAGATGGCCTGGTCGGTTGGGGAATGTTGCAGAGCAACAGCGCTATCTCCGTGGTTTTTACCGATTTGAGTATGCCGAATCTTAGTGGCATGGAACTGCTGGAAAATATTCGCAGTTCGAGCAGCGATCAGATTGCGAATTTGCCGGTGATTATCATGACCGGGGCGGACGATACCGATTCTGTGAAACGGCAGGTGTTTGATGCTGGTGCGACTGACTTCATCAGTAAACCTTTCGACTCAATTGACCTGCTAAGCCGCGCCAAAGCGTATGCCCGTTTAAGCCGTAAAGTTGTCGAGCTGGAAAAGAAAACGGGTTACGACAAACTCACCGGTTTGTACAATGCCAACCTGCTGGTGGAACAGGGTGCCAAGGCCTTTTCTTTTGCCAGCCGCCATGGCTTGCATATCAGTGCCGTGTATTTTGAAATTCAGGCTTTTCAGAACTGCTTTTTGACCCACGGAAAAAAAGTTGCGCAACACATTATTATTGCGGTTGGTAAACGCCTGCAGGAAGTCATGCGTGAAGAAGATGTCGCGGCAAGGCTTGGCGTGGCGAAGTATGCCCTGATTCTGCCGATGACAAATAAAAAGAAGGCGCAGATTGTCATCGAAAGGATTCGCGAAAGTATTAATAAACTGGTGTTTGATACTGGCAAGGAGAAAATCCGGGTCGGCTTCAAGACCGGCTATGCTTCGCCGGAATTTATTGAAGAGCTGGAATTTAACGAACTGCTCGACCAGGCGGACGATGCGTTACAGAGAGCGAATGCCTCACCGAGCGAGCAGGTGATTTGCTTTGATGATGTGCCCGACGCTGAAGAACCGCCACTGGTCATCACTGAGCAGGATATCGAACAGGCATTTGGCCATATTCTGGCGGGTAATTTTTATCAGATTGCTGAACAACATCTGCAGGCGGTGGTCGAACGTTTGTCACCATTCATGCAATATGCGAATAACCAGCTGGCAGCGGACGAAACGAAAAGTCCGACACAAAAAGATATTGCGGTGTAATATTTGACTGTCAGGTTTTAATTAACGATTCAGTGTCGAGAATTAAATGTCACAACAACTAAAAACCATTACTGCGCTTGAAGCGTGGGACATCTGTCAGCAGGACCCGCGGGCACTGCTGATCGACGTGCGCTCGAGTATGGAATTTCTGTTCGTTGGTCACCCGCAAGGTGCGATACATATTCCCTGGATCGATGAGCCTGACTGGATGATCAATAAAAACTTTGCCACCGAGATAAGAAAACTGGCGCTGGGTGGTTTGAATGAAACCGTTGACGATGTGCCAATCATCCTGATTTGTCGCAGCGGTAACCGTTCGGATGAAGCAGGCAAAGTGCTGGTTGATTCCGGCATGAAAAATGTCTGTCACATCGATGAAGGTTTCGAGGGCAAGCTGGATGACAATCATCATCGCAGTACCGTCGGTGGCTGGCGTTACCATGATCTACCATGGGAACAGTGTTGAGAAGCAGTTAACAGTTATTAGTGAATAGTTAATAGTGAAAAAAACTGATGAGCAGTGGAAACAGCAGTTGAGTGATGAGGAGTATCGCATCACGCGTGAAGCAGGAACCGAGCCGGCGTTCAGCGGCAAATATTACAATAACAAAGACACTGGCACCTATCATTGCAAATGTTGCGGTGAGGCGCTTTTTAGTTCAACTGAAAAATATGATTCGGGTTCAGGCTGGCCGAGTTTTTATAAAGCCAAAGATGACATGGCTCTCGAAGAAATTAAAGATAGCAGCTACGGTATGATTCGTGTCGAAGCCCGCTGCCCGAAATGCCAGGCGCATCTCGGCCATGTGTTTGAAGATGGCCCGCCGCCGACCGGTTTGCGTTATTGTATTAATTCAGCATCGCTGGATTTTGACGGTGAAGCTGGTTAGTGGATAAGAGCCGATTACTGCCAGGAAGAGACATACAGGAAAAAAGCTTTATGTCCACAGATGGACGCAAATGAACGCAAATAAAAACAAAAACATAGTCCGCGAATAACGCGAAACGCGAAAAAAGCTTTTGTTTTTTAATGTTTTGCGTGTTTCGCGTTATTCACGGACGAAGGCTTTAAGTTTTTAATCTTTTTATTTGCGTTCATTTGCGTCCATCTGTGGACAATGTTTTTTAGTTTTTAGTCTGTTATGACTGCATAAACAGAAATGCAAGCTTGATACTCGCAGCATAAAATTAGCAACAACTAGCAGAACAGCAACCACCGGGCTTCACCGCTTCGATACTGGCCGATAAAACATAATCCTCCACGCCACGTCCCGGTGCCCAGTCCTTGATGAAGTCTTTGGATTCATCTTTGGGTGCGATATTGATTTTTTCAAAACCGCAGTCTTCGAGAATTTTTTGTAAATCAGAAATCAGCGACGCGCCCGCCATGCAGCCGGAATACAAAGCCAGATCCTGTTTCATCTCTTCGGGAAGCTCGGTGCTGGCAACCACGTCGGAGATCGCCAGTCGGCCACCGGCTTTTAATACGCGGAAGGCTTCGCTGAATACCTGTTTTTTATCGGTTGATAGATTGATCACGCAGTTGGAGATGATGACATCGATGGCATCGTTCGCCACCGGCATGTGTTCGATCTCGCCGAGGCGGAATTCCACCTGCTGGTATTTGCCTTTGTCGGCATTGTTGCGTGCTTTGGAAATCATCGTCGGTGTCATGTCGATACCGATGACGTGGCCGGATTCTCCGGTTTCTGCCGCAGCCAGAAAACAGTCAAAACCGCCACCGCTGCCGAGATCGAGGATGGTCTCACCGGGTTGAATACCGGCGATGGCGCGTGGATTGCCACAGCCCAGCCCCATGTCCGCACCCTCGGGAACGGTTTCAAGGTCGTTTTCGCTGTAACCCAGGCGGGTCGAAACCAGAGTGTTGATGGCGGCGTCATCGGAGACCCCGCAGCAACTGGCACCGGTGCCGCAGCCACTGCCTTCATTGCTGGCTTCGGCGACCTGGGCGTAACTGTCGCGCACGTTCTGGCGTATTTCGTCTGCCTGTTTCTGGTTTTTTGCCTGATTTTCTGATTGATCCAGGGGTTGATTCATAACTAAACTCCGACTAATTGGCTGGAAAAAATATTTTGTAGTTGCTGCATGGCATCGGTATTAACCGAGCAAAAAACCTGCTTACCATCGCGTTTCATATGGATTAATCCAGCGCGATGAAGTTCCTTTAAATGGTGAGACAGGGTTGATGGCGCAATATTGAGCTGTGAATCAAGATCACCAACACAGCAGCTGAAAACTTCGTCGCTGGCACAGCTGGTTCCGGGGGTGCAGCAGGTGGTTAGTATGTTGTATATTTTCAGACGATGTTCGTTTGCCAGGGCTTTGAATATCTCCACCAGCTGGCCTGATTTAATAGTTTCATAATTCGACATATTTCGAATTATAGTAACATAAAAAATAAATGCAAGGTTTTTTTTTCAGTAGTATCATGACGCGGATAATACACAAGACATTCCGGTCGTTACTGCGGCTTTATAAAGTGCTCTTAATAAAAGGTAGAATCCTGCGAATATGCGTCAGCCATTAACCGAAGAAGAAAAGTATAAACTGGAAGAGCGGCTGTTTGAGTTAAAACAGGAACACCGTGATCTGGATGATGTGATTACTCGTTTATTGCTGACCCCAGATGTAGAAGAGTTGCAGCTTAAGCGTTTTAAAAAACGTAAACTTTTACTCAAAGACACCATCAAAAAACTGGAAAATACCCTGATTCCAGACATCCTCGCATAACTGGTTTCAGCCAGTGTGCGTGCAACGGTAGTAAACATGAATTTTTGTTCCAATTGCGGTGAAAAAGTCAGCTTAATTATTCCTGACGGTGATAATCGTCATCGTCACGTATGCTCCAGCTGTGACACCATTCATTACGAAAACCCGAAGATAGTGACCGGCTGCATCGCACAGTGGCAGGATAAAATCCTGCTGTGTAAACGTGCCATTGAGCCGAGGCATGGTTTATGGACGCTGCCTGCAGGATTTATGGAAAACGAAGAGACCAACCTGGAAGGCGCGGCGCGTGAGACTGCCGAAGAAGCCAATGCAAAAGTGGATAACATGCAGTTGTTCTGTGTCTTCAGCATCGCGCATATCAACCAGGTCTACACCATGTATCTTGGTGATCTGGTGGATGGCCAGGCGAGTGCTGGTGTGGAGAGCCTGGATGTGGCGCTGCTGGCCGAAGATGAAATTCCCTGGCAGGCGATTGCGTTTCAGGTGATCAACGAAACCCTGAAATTATATTATCAGGATAAAAAACAGGGTGGTTTCAAAACGCATTACGGCGATATTATTAAGCAGGATGATAATTCTTATACTGTGAATTATTTTTAAGTTGTGGGTCTGTTTCCGGCCAGCAGCGAACATTAAAGAAAAACTTGTTTCTCTCGCAGAGGCGCAAAGCTCGCAGAGAAAAACTGCTATTATTTTTTCGTAGGTCGGGCACTGCCC
>VAPF01050570.1_pt1 | contig 12763 bp, 10 predicted proteins | sample 3393931 | NCBI WGS metagenome assembly VAPF01 (sample SAMN08290437, study PRJNA428436) | hydrothermal vent metagenome | isolation source: Deep-sea hydrothermal vent chimney | place: Atlantic Ocean: South-mid Altantic Ridge | depth 2773 m m | reverse complement strand
TGGACGCAGTTGCAATTGGTGCAATTCTTACTGTTGTTGCTACCGTTATCATTGTTGTATATATGTTCATTAAAGGTTACAAACTGATGAATGACGATTCTGATAAAAGTTAGTTATAAAAATCTTTGAAAAAAGTAAAGGGGCATTTTGCCCCTTTACTTTTTATGTTTTTTAAAATCTCGTACATAATTTTTAATGGAAAAATAAAAGTGTGAGTGAAGAAAAAAACAATTTAGAAAATATCCATAATATAGAAAAAATTTACAATGAAAGTGCTGAGCACTTTGATGTGAATTTGGGCGGTAAAAAAATTCACCCTAAAAAAGTTTCTGGACGATTTAGGAACTATAAGAATTTTGCATGGGTTTTCTGGATTGGATATATTTTATTACCTTACCTGCGTTGGGATGGCCAGCAATCGATTCTTTTTGATATTCCAAAGCGACAATTTCATCTGTTTTCTATCACTGTTTACCCGCAAGATATATGGATGTTGGCGTTTTTGTTGATTCTGCTCGCAATGATGTTGTTTGGGATCACCGCAATTGCAGGGCGTGTTTTTTGTGGTTATTTCTGTTTTCAAACAGTATGGACCGATTGGTTTGTTCAAATTGAAAGTTGGATTGAAGGGAATCCCACACAAAGAAGAAAGCTGGATGATGCTCCCTGGAGCGCGAAAAAAATCCGAAAAAAATCATTTAAATATTTGATTTGGATTTTGATTTCACTGCTTACGGGAATTACCTTCGCGGCTTATTTTACGGATGCCTATCAATTATGGGTTGATATTTTTACTCTCCAGGCACACCTCTATGTATGGGTGACTTTACTGGCCTTTTTTGTCGGTACATTTTTGTTTGCCGGTTTTATGAGAGATCAGGTCTGTTTATGGCTCTGCCCGTATGCTCGAATTCAATCTGTGATGATTGATAAAGATTCAATTTTGCCAACCTATGATGTAAAAAGAGGTGAACCTAGAAGTAAAGCTAAAAAAGGGGTGATTGACTCGGAGCATGGAGATTGTATTGATTGCAAAGTCTGTGTTGCGGTGTGTCCAATGGGGGTTGATATACGTAACTCAGCGTTGCAAGAAGGCTGTATCATGTGCGGTGTCTGCATTGATGCTTGTGATGACATAATGGATAAAGTGAATAGACCACGGGGTCTGATTCGTTACAATTCTGAAAAAGAAATTGAAGGTATTGATTTGCCTCCAGTATATAAACGACCTCGGGTCATAATATATGCAGGCATCAGTTTGATTGCAATCATGGCAATTGTAATGGGTTTGCTGAATATTCCGCCACTGGCAGTAACGGTTATTCATGAGCGTCAGCCTATGTATGTCACTATGTCTGATGGATCTATACGCAATAGTTATACATTTAAAATTTTGAATAAAACACCTGAAGCGCTCAATGTGAAAATTTCTGTTGAGGGTATTGATGGTATTGTCATGAAGGGGGTGGGTGAATTTGTTATACTTAAACCAAATAAGATGATTCCTTTCAGTGTCCGGTTGGAAGCCATGCCTGATAAGGTGGTAGATAAAAAAGTCCCTGTGTATTTTACAATTACAACGGTAGACAGTGACATTAAAATTTCTGAGCGATATGAAAACTTTTTTGCCAAACCCTGATTCTAAAACCAGAACCCTGAAAGCATAAATATTTTTTGGGTTTTGCTTTAATCGGATATTTTTTGTAATTGAATTGAGTTGTGCTTTATGTCATCAAATAATCAAGAAAACAATAAATCTTCGCACCGTTCAGGTGAAGAATACACTCCAGGCTGGAAAAGCCCTTGGGTTTGGGGGATGACTGGCCTTATTGTCGTCATGATCTGTGTCAATATGTTTATGATTTACATGGGGTCTAAAACAGCGCATGGATTGGTTGTTGATGACTTTTATGAGCGAGGAAAAAATTATTTTGAGGCAGAAGGTGACCGTCAGGAGACAGAAAGTCGCCTAGGGTGGAAGATGAATTTACTAGTACCAGCCGAGCCACGAATGAATACACCTCAAAACTATCGTTTAAAAGTTGTTGACTCTGATGGGTACCCTATTCCCGATACGACTGCCCAGTTTTTGGCATATCGCCCTGACAACGTAAATCAGGATTTTTCTATGGAAATGTCTGTAGAGTCCAAAACTATGTACAGTGCTAAAGTGTCATTTCCCTTGCCAGGTCATTGGGATTTACTCATTGTTGTAAAGCAGGGAGAAGATGAGATGGATATTGCCAAGCGAGTTTTTATCGAAAAGTAAAGATATCATCATACTATGAACTCGCATAGCTGTTTTCATTGTGGTTTACCTGTGACGGAAGAGGGTAGGCAAGAAGCCGAAGTTGCAGGTGAAAAGCATGAGTTTTGTTGCTCAGGGTGTGTTGTTGTTTGCCAGACAATTTATGATTCAGGTCTGGGTGGATTTTATCAACGCCTGCAATCAGCAGAAATAGCGCCACCCCCACAGCAGAATCAAGACCCTGAACAGTTTGATCTGGATGATGTGCAAGCAGAGTTTGTGATCACGGCAGGCAATGAATCTGAAGCAACCCTTTTAATTGAAGGCATCCATTGTTCAGCTTGTGTCTGGCTTATTGAGCGTGCGTTGGAACCTCTTGATGGAGTTCTTGTTGCTGAAGTTAATTTAGCCCACCACCGCTTGCGACTCCGCTGGGATCAATCCCTAATCAAACTGTCTCGGATTTTAAAACGATTAAATGCTTTAGGGTATGGTGCGACTCCTTTTGATGCTAAGCGCGCTGAAGGTTTGGCTGTAAAACAGAATAAATCCATGCTTTATCGTATGGCTTTTGCCGGTTTTGGTATGGCCAATATTATGTGGATTTCAATTTCCCTTTATGCAGGCGAGCTTTCCGCCTCCGGGATTGACCCTGAGCATAAACAGTTTTTTCATTGGGTAAGTCTATTTTTGGCAACGCCTGTACTTCTTTATTCTGGCTGGCCTTTTTTAAAAGGGGCTCTATTAGGTTTAATACACCGTCAGCTGAATATGGATCTTCCTATCAGCATTGGTGTTATTGCAACTTATGCTTATTCCGTATGGGTTACGATTTCTGGAGTAGGGGATGCCTATTTTGATACTGTGGTTGCATTTCTTTTTATTATTCTGATTGGGCGCTATCTGGAAGGGATGTCACGGCGCAATGCAACATCAGCAACCAGCCGCCTAATGGGATTGCAACCGCGCTCTGCAATGCGAATTGAAAATGGTGAACCGACACTCGTCAGTGTACGTCGTTTGGCATTAGGTGATCATGTATTGGTTCGTCCAGGTGAAAAATTGCCTGTTGATGGGTTGATTGTCGAAGGGAAGTCAAGCCTTGATGAATCAATGCTGACAGGAGAGTCACGCGCGGTAAAAAAACAGATCGGTGATGAAGTTGCAGCAGGTACAGTCAATGGTCGAGGAACATTGACCGTTGAAGTCAATCAGCTTGGAAAAAATACTGCGCTGGCCAAAATTATTCATTTGGTTGAATCTGCTCAAGGCTCAAAAGCACCGATTCAATCACTCACTGACCGTATTGTTCCCTGGTTCATTGCCGTCATCATAGGCTTGGCAACAGCAACCTTTATCTTTTGGTCTCATCATGCTGATTTTGATACTGCACTTCTGGCTGCTGTTTCGGTATTGATTATTACTTGTCCATGCGCATTTGGTTTGGCGACACCAATGAGCTTGGCGGTGAGTGTCGGGCATGGTGCTGGAAATGGAGTGCTGGTGAAAAACGGCGCTGCATTAGAAACACTCGCTGGCGCGACACATATTGTATTTGATAAAACAGGCACATTGACCGAAGGGCGTATGGTGGTATCCGAAATTTGTTTGAGCGATAAAAGTTTACTGCAAGTGGATGAGCTATTAAGTTTGACAGCACAAGTGGAATCACATTCAGAGCACTCAATTGCCAAAGCGATTGTGGCTAAGTCAATTGAAACGAATGAACAACAAAAAAAGAGTTTTCAAAAAGAAAAAATTTCTGAATTTGAAAGTATACCGGGTCGAGGAGTCACGGCTGTCGTTGCCAATCATACAATGATAATTGGTAATAGAGCGATACTGGAAGAGCAAGGGATTGTTATTTCCGCAGAATTAGAGAAAAAATCATATGCCGTGGAGCATGCGATGGGAGTGGCCGTTTTTGTTGCCATTGATGGACAACTGGCCGCCTTGATTGTAGTTCAGGATAAAGTCAGGGATGACGCGAGTGAGTTGATTCGTGCATTGCGATCAGAAGGGGTAGGTATTACTTTGTTGACAGGCGACAGCCAGGGAGCGGCTGAATATGTAGCAGAGTCCTTGGGTGGTGATATTGAAGTCATTGCGCATGTGCGGCCTGAAGATAAAGAGAAAATCATCGCTGATTTACAGATCCGTGGTGAGTGTGTTGTTATGGTGGGCGACGGTGTGAACGATGCGCCTGCATTAAGTCGCGCTGATGTTGGAATCGCTATGGGCTGTGGTACGGATATATCTATGGACTCTGCCGATATTGTGCTTATGAGTAATGAACTGTTAAAGATTCAATTTGCTCTGAATCTGGCGCGTCAGACCATTCGCACCATTCGACAGAATATTTATATATCTTTTGGTTATAATATTATTCTTGTTCCATTAGCAATGTCGGCAAATTTAACGCCTGTTTTTGCTTCGATTGCCATGCCAATTAGCTCTTTACTTGTGATTGGCAATGCAATGTTGATTCGAAAACGGTGCAAAACATAAAAGTATTAAGGGTGAGGCATTATGGATGTAATTTATAGTTTGATTCCGGCAATGATTTTGCTTGCTGTTGGCGCAATAGCCGTATTTTTCTGGTCAGCACGCAGTGGTCAATATGATGATATGGAAGGGCCACGGCATCGTATTTTAACCGATGATGATGACCCATTATTACCTGAAGTACATCGAAAGTATACAGCCCAAAAAGCCCAGAAATCAGAAAACATGATCAAAAAAGGGAGTGATGATGAGTAAACACAGCTATTCAAAAAAAGAGTTGAAAATAGCACAACTGCCGCATCAACTGTTTCTTTTTAATATGGTTGGCAACCATATTTTGCTATCAATTATTACTGCAAGCAATTCGTCTCACTTATGGGTGACGGCAATTGTTCCAGTGATTGCTCTATTAATTTTTTCATATACATTGATTCGTGGAAAATCAGAGGTGAAGTCTGAGTGTTTGCTTATAAGAAGCCATTGGCAAGTTGTTGTTAAAAGAACCAAAATATTTTTAATTACTTATATTGCGCTTTTTATTGGAGGAACAATCGCATGGTTGCTTTATAGTTACGCAGGTATCATGAAGGAGCTTGCTTTTGCTGTTGTCGGTGGTTTAGGTATTTTGCCTGTTATGGTCACTGTTCTGGTGCTGACTGTGATGGAATCGGAAACATTGGGGCATGCTATGCACGGTCGTACTCCGGATTCACATAAGGAAAAAAACGATCTGGTTGAAGAGGGATGAAGGGAGTTATTTTCGAATAAGCCAATAAATAGCCACGAAGAGTACAATAATTACTGTGAGTTCAATCAATGCGAGCCACATGCTTATAACGAAAATAATTAGTGATGTTGGGTATGGGTGCTATGATCATTCAGCTGGCTAGTTGCGGAATGATCATGATGGTGTAGATTACCGCGTAACATAGTCAATAGACCTAAAGCAATTAATAACAGAGCTGCAATTTTCAAAAAATGTCCACGTTTCACCGGGGTTATTTTTCGCAGTAGTGTCGGGGTGACAAGCATGGCGGGAACAGTGCCCAAGCCAAAAAGAAACATTGTTATCGCACCATAATATGGTGATGAGACGGTTAAGCTTAGCGCTAAACCAGCATATACCAAACCACATGGCAACAGGCCATTAAGCATGCCGACAATCAGCCAGGCATCAAGTCTGTTGCTGCTTGATGCTTTTTTTATCCAGAAAGTCATGCCTGTTGCCTGTGATATTTTTGCGGTGAGCCTAGAAAACGGATCAGGGAGCCAGCCGCCTAAATAACAGGCAAAGAGAATCATAAGTCCGCCCGCCAACAGAGTCAGTAACCATTGAGCCTGTTTGAACCATGCAATATCACCAAGGCTGCTACCCAAGAACCCCGCAATAAATCCCAAAACGGTATACGTAAAAACGCGCCCCAATTGGTAGCTGAGTAATCCAGGCCACCAAAGCTTAGGGCGTGTCATACAGAGTGCGCTGACCAATCCACCACACATTCCAATACAGTGCAGACTGCCAAAAAAGCCAATTGCAATGGCTGAAATGAAGAGCTCTGTCATGATATAAGTTATTCCGTGCTCGTTCCTAAATCAGGTGTTACACCTAATGATGTTAATATTTTCTGAAAACTATCTGGAGCAACAAATTGCAGCATAACTTCGCCACTCTGATCTAAAATAGCATCAAGTCCTATTTGGGGGTAAAGGTTATGCATAATATCACCGTCAAGGACTTGTTGTTCGGGAGAGCCAAATTGGTTAATGAGCATTTTCTGGGTGATTTTGATACGAGGAATTGCGGTCATGCTACTGACTTTTAGAGTTTCAATGGCCTGCATGTGCTCTTCAGCAATTTTGAATTTTATATTTCCTGAAGGAAAAGCCATTGGGCTGTACGCACTATTAATTATTTTTTCAATTAGTTCATCACTTGCAGCCAAATTTAAAATCATCTTGCTGCCATCTGGCATTTTCGGGAAAAATGCTTCAATAACAGGTTTTTTATCACTATTTTTGGGGCTTATAAAAAGAGCTTGCTCGCTGTGGCTATTGAGTATTTTTGTCGCTTCTTTGAGAGTGGTCTGATCAATTGTGACTCCTAAAACAGAGAGCTGGCCTTGTTCGTTTACTGTAGCATTCCACATTCGTTTTTCAGGTTTTTTATTGTCACTGTCTGAAGGTGAAAAAAGCGTCCAGAGTGCCCAGATAGCTAAAGGAGCGACCAAGAATAAGGTGATTTTGCTGTTCATCAGTTTTTTTAGAAAGCCTGTTCGTTTAAAATGAAGGATATTGTACCCCAAATAGATAGGAAATCGATGAGCTTTTTTTATCACAAATTTACAGTGGCTACATTATGTGCTGTTGAAATCGGAATGTTACTCTTTCTATCAGAAGCGATGTTCTATAGCTTTCACTGGGTGATGGGGGTGATGGGGGTGATCTATTTTTTTGTTACCTTCTGGTTCGTGTTTGGTGACTGTAAATGGTGGCTATATCAGACGGCTGGTATTTTATGTGTGGTAACGATTATGTTGTTTAAAATCAGTGCCGTTGTTTACGGGATGAACTTATTGGTTTGGTCTCATGGTGTGCTTGCTACGCTGTGGGCGAGTGTATTGTTAATCCATCTATTTGTTGAAAAAAACTGGGGGCCTCCTAACTGCCCACCGCGTCCTCGGAATGATGCGCGGCGGTTCCCTGAATAGCGGCTTAATTGTATCTTTAGAATCAAGATTCGGTTTCAGCTTTCTGTATGATGCTCAAAAAGCCATTTTCATCTAATATTTTTACACCCAGTGTCTCGGCTTTGCCGAGCTTTGAGCCTGCTTTTTCTCCAGCAAGCAGGTAGTCTGTTTTTTTAGATACACTGCCGCTTACTTTTGCTCCAAGCCCTTGAAGCAGCTCTTTCGCTTCCTGTCGGCTGAAGCGATTCAAGGATCCTGTGACGACGAAGGTTTTTCCTGTAAGTGGTTTGTAATTGCTGTTTGACACTTGAATATCAGGCCAATTGACACCGGCTTCAATCAAACGATCAATGACTTCCATATTGTGAGACTGATGAAAAAAAGTGACGATATGTGCAGCGACAATGGGGCCAATATCAGAGACCTCTTGTAACTTCTCTTCTGAGGCATGTCTGATTTTCTCCAGTGACCCATAAAAGTGAGCTAGATTACGTGCCGTTGTTTCTCCCACTCCACGAAGACCCAGTGCAAATAAAAATCGAGGGAGTGTTGTGCTTTTGCTTTTTTCCAATGCTGCAATCAAGTTATCTGCCGATTTTTTTGCCATACGTTCTAACTCGGATAGCTGCTGAACTGTTAGCGTATATAGCCCAGAAACATCACTGATTAACCTGCTTTCAACCAGTTGCTCAACCAGCTTATCCCCTAATCCCTCAATATCCATTGCTCGACGCGATGCAAAATGTTTAATCGCTTCAATGCTCTGCTGAGGGCAATAAAGCCCTCCACTGCAACGGGATACCGTTTCACCTTCACCACGTTCAACATCTGAACCACAAGCAGGACAATGTGACGGCATTTTGAAAGGTTTATTGCTGTGATTGCGCTGTGAAATAACAGGCCCGGCCACTTCAGGAATCACATCGCCTGCACGACGCACAATCACATAATCTCCCACACGAACATCTTTACGCTGAATTTCATCTTCGTTATGAAGCGTTGCATTCGTTACCGTAACGCCTCCTACAAAAACGGGCTCCAAACGCGCCACGGGGGTCAGTGCGCCAGTGCGTCCAACTTGAATGTCGATGGCCAATACACGCGTCATCTCCTCTTGCGGTGGAAATTTACGCGCCGTCGCCCAGCGTGGCGCACGAGAAACAAAACCAAGGTCTGCTTGTTGATCAAGTCTGTTGACCTTATAAACGATTCCGTCAATTTCGTAAGGCAGTTGATTACGTTTTTCGGCTAATTGAGTATAATAATCATGGCAACCTTTTACACCGTTAACGATTTCCATCTCCTGTTGAACTGGGAGTCCCCAGTGATATAAATGGTTCATCATATCGCTATGAAGCTCGGGAAGCGTCAGGCCATTAACGCTGCCCCAACCGTAGCAATAAAAATAGAGAGGCCTTGTTGCGGTAATTTTTGAATCCAGTTGACGCAAACTTCCCGCCGCCGCATTACGTGGATTGACAAAAACTTTATCGCCATTTTCAAGTTGCTTGGCATTGAGCTTTTCAAACCCCTCTTTAGGCATAAAAACTTCACCGCGCACTTCTAAAGTTTCAGGGTAATTTTTCCCTTGTAATTTAAGTGGTATGGATTGAATCGTACGAATATTTTGTGTGACATTCTCACCCGTCATGCCATCACCCCGTGTCGCACCGCGTATTAATACCCCTTTTTCGTACAGCAAGCTGATGGCCAGGCCATCAAGTTTAGGCTCTGCCACGTAATCAATTTCCTTAACATCCAATGTTTCACACAGGCGGTGATTAAAGTCCTGAAACTCTTCATCAGAAAAAACATTGCTGAGAGAAAGCATGGGAACGCTATGTTTGACTTCCCCAAATGCTGAAAGTGGCTCTGCTCCGACACGCATGGTCGGTGAATCGATTGTAATCAAATCAGGGTGGGAGTGCTCTAGCGCAACCAGTTCAACTAACAGGCGATCATAGTGTGCATCTGAAATTTCGGGTTCATCAAGCACGTAGTAACGATGGTTGTGATAACGAATTTCTTTGCGTAATTTTTCGATTGAATTTATCAGAGTGGGTATTGTTGCTGAATCTGTCATAATTATTGAGTCGGGGGTGTGGAATACTGACTATCTTATCAAGATTTCACCATTTATTCGGAATTTAGAGTCATCAAAATGTCAAAAACAACTTTTACAATCGACCATTTAGGTTCCTGTAAATACCCTAACCCTATTAGCAAGCAGCAAAAAATTTCTTATCAATCGGATGATAAACGCCTGCCCTTGATCGCAACACAATGTGAAAAAACCAGAGATATTGAGACCGAAACATTTGAGTTAGCCGGGCCTCGTGAAAAACTTTTTTTTCAGTCGAAACATGTTCGTGCTGCGATTGTGACATGTGGAGGATTGTGCCCTGGGTTTAACGCCGTGATTCGTGAATTAGTGATGCAGCTTTGGTATGTATACCAATGCCAGAATATCATGGGTATTCGTTACGGTTATCAGGGGTTAGCGATGAAAGGGGCGATGGAACCTATCGTATTGACACCTGATTTTGTTTCAAACATTCAATCTCAAGGAGGGACTATTCTTGGTTCATCACGAGGCACACCATTGAGCAAGGAAATTGTTGATTCGCTGGAACGGCTGGATATCAATATGCTTTTTATTATTGGTGGCGATGGCACCATGCGTGGCGGAACATCCATATGGAAGGAGATCAAACAACGTAAAAAGGCCATCTCAATCATTGGTATTCCCAAAACGATTGATAATGATATTCCATTTGTACGTCGCACCTTTGGTTTTTCAACCGCCGTTGAAAAAGCAGCCGATGTGATTAATGCCGCAGAAATTGAGGCTAAAGGCATGCTGAATGGAATAGGTCTGGTTAAGCTGATGGGGCGTGATGCAGGTTTTATTGCTGCAACTGCAAGCATTGCATCGGGTAATGCCAATATCTGTTTGGTTCCAGAACTTCCTTTTAACCTAAAGGGTGATGGTGGTCTATTTGACTTGATTGAAAAGCGTCTAAGCGTCAAAGATCATGTTGTTATTGTTGTTGCAGAAGGTGCTGGGCAAAATTTTGTATCCCGTGCAATCAATGAAACTGATGCATCAGGAAATATTAAGCTGGGCGATATTGGACTCTTCCTTAAAAAAGAGCTCAAACAACACCTGACAAATTACGGAATTCAAGTATCAATGAAATACTTTGATCCCAGCTATATGATTCGTGCGACAAGCCCGAACTCATCCGATCAACTTTACTGTAGCCGTCTGGCTCGCGCAGCTACGCACGCAGCCATGTCAGGGAAAACAGGCATGCTGATTGGGCATTGGTATGATTTGCTTACCCATGTTCCATTTCATACTCTGGAAAATCAAAGCCGTAAGATCAACATAGATGGTGAACTGTGGTTCAGCGTGCGAGAGAGTACGGGGCAGCCACAATATTTCGGATCTCAAAATACCGATCAATAGTTGCGAGATACTGAAGCCAGAGCCTACATAAGCCCATGTTGCTTAAAATGGTGAACATATTTTTTATCTGTCCCTTGAATATGGTGAATTAACCACTCTTTAAGGAAAGTAAGCAGCTCATTAAATAACTGCTCGCTGTGATCGCCGGCCTTGACCCGATCAACAAAGCCAATGACTTGGCCAACCAGTTTTTTATGGGACTGTTTATGTGCTTCAACATCAGGGTACTCAGAGTGAGCAAACAACTCTTCCTCAAAGGCAAAGTGGCTAATGGTATATTGCACAAGAGAATCAAGTGCTTTCTGGATGGAATCCATACCATGTTTTTCGGCAATTCCTTGATTCAAATCATTGATAAGATGTACCAATATTTGATGCTGGCGATCAACTTCTGTGACGCCAATGCAATACTGATCGCCCCAGACAAATAGAGGCTCGACATCTGTCGATTTAGAGTGGCTAATTTCTGCTTCATTAATCACAAAACTATTCAGCAGGGTTCTTACTTCCATCGATAGTGAAGCCACTTTGTTGTTAGCAAGAAAGGACTGGAAGCCAATTGAGGCGGTTTCATTGGCGTATTGGGTAATGGTTGCAACGTTATTGTCAATTTCATTAGCCATGGCTGATTGCTCTTCAGTGGTGCTGGCAATTTGCCTTGTTACATCATTGATATGTTGGATATTGTCTGCAATTTTAGAAAACATTTCGCTGGTATTGGTGGCTTGCTGAAGTGTTTCTTTGGCACTTTGGCTACTTTTAAGCATCACCGCTGTTGCCGAACGAGAGCCACTTTGCAATTGGTCAATCATGCTTTGAATTTCAAGTGTCGCATCCTGGGTACGTCGGGCCAGAATGCGAACTTCATCGGCAACAACGGCAAAGCCACGCCCTTGCTCACCCGCACGTGCAGCTTCAATAGCGGCATTAAGAGCAAGCAGGTTGGTTTGCTCTGAAATATTTCGGATGACTTCCAAAATTTTACTGATGTCGTTGCTGCCTTGCTCAAGCTGTTCAATAACATGGCTGGCTTCATCAACCTCTTTATTTAATGATTCAATATCAGTAATCATCAGCTGAACCGTTTTAGTGCCTTCATTGGCTGACTGGTTTGCTTTTTGTGCCGTTTCGGCCGCTTTACTTGTAGTGGTGGCTACGTCCTGAATGGCTATATTCATTTGCGAAACTGCATTGGATACCCCTATGATTTCACCTTTTTGCATCTCTATTTTCTGACGCTCTTCTTTGCTAACCTTCATCATTTTTTCAGACTGTCCAACAAGCAAGCTTGATGATTGTAAAACTCCTGACACACGTTTCGCCACACGTATTCGCAAATAATTGAGTGAGTTGCCAATTTCTGCTAACTCATCATGTGAGTTAAACTCGGGAAGCTTTTGAAAATCACCCTCAGCCAGTTTAGAGACGCAGCGACTGATCTGTGCAATGTTGTTTCTGATAGAGATAAAAAGAGCTGCGAACAGATAAAGTAATACAAAGAAGGCTGTAGTAAGCCCTATAACAACCGATAGCTTCTGGTTCTTTGCGGCTTGTTTGCGTTCATTCAGAAGTTGGGCAGCGACCTGACTCATTTCACCATAAAGTGCTAGGTTACTTGCAATTGTTTTACTGCCTTCTGAAAAATACTGTTTTGAGTCGATATTAATGTTTGGCGTGCTAACTAACTCTTTAATACTTAATTCAATAAAGGTTTGATTGTTTTTTTCAACCTCTGCCAATAGGCTGGCCAGATTTTCTTTAATAACAGGGTGGCCATCAAAGGCGATATATAGACCAGTCGCAAGGTGCTCGTTGATAGATTCTATATTGCTCAGCAAAGAGGTAATATGC
>VAPF01005329.1_pt1 | contig 12787 bp, 9 predicted proteins | sample 3393931 | NCBI WGS metagenome assembly VAPF01 (sample SAMN08290437, study PRJNA428436) | hydrothermal vent metagenome | isolation source: Deep-sea hydrothermal vent chimney | place: Atlantic Ocean: South-mid Altantic Ridge | depth 2773 m m | reverse complement strand
GTGACGACCGCCGTGCTGACAACCATCTGCGCCTTCCTGCCCCTGATGTTATTGCCAGGGATTGTCGGTAAATTTATGTTTATTATCCCACTCGTTGTGACGGTGGCGCTATTGATCAGTTTGATAGAAGCCTACTGGATGTTGCCAGCACATGTGATGGCCGGCGGTGTTGGCAGTCAAAAACCATCACGTATTCAGCCTTATCGTACGGTTTTGTTGCATAACATAAGAATTAAATACACACGCTTGCTGGTACGCGCAATGCGTTATCCAATACGAATCATGACTTTCGTGGTATTTCTTTTTGGTCTATCGGTTTATGCGATGTCTGCGGGCTGGGTGAAAATGGATTTTTTCGCCAGTGATCCGCTGCGTCTTTTTTACGTCAATATTGAAATGGCTCCCGGCACATCTCTGGATAAAACCATGAATAAAGTGCTGGAAATTGAAAATAAAGTTCGAGCCAATACGGATGAATCAGAGGTCCGTGCCCTTGCCAGTTACAGTGGGCAAATGTTTACTGAGATGGCTCCCTATTTTGGAGACCATTACGGCCAGATTATTGTCTCTTTGAATCCCAAAACAGAAGAGATGCGGGGCGTGGATGATGTTATGGATGCCATGCGGGAAGAGGTTTTAAGCACGGTGGGGCCGTTAAAAATCTCTTTTCTGCGGCTGGCGGGTGGCCCTCCGAGTGCCAAACCGGTCAGTGTGAAAGTGCGTGGCAATGATATGGCTGAACTGCGTTTGGCGGTGGCCGATCTCAAAGCGATTTTGACAAAAAATGAAGCCATTCTTAATGTCACCGATGACGATAATCCGGGTCAGCTTGAACTGACATTGAAAGTCAATCTGGATGCGGCGCATCGTGCTGGCATTGATCCTCAAACGATATCCCGAACACTGCGTCTATTAGTGGATGGTGAAGTCGTTGCCAGTATGCAAAAGTCAGGTGAAACACTGGATGTACGGGTACGGGCAAAGCCAAAAACTTACCGTTCACTGGATGAGTTGCTCGAATATACTCTGCCCATGAGCGAAGGGCGAGGCCGTATTGCGCTCGGTGAATTGGTGCATCAAAATCGAGCGACGGGAATGGGGCAGATTCGCCATTATAATTTTCGTCGAACAATTACAGTGGAAGGGGATATTGATAAAAGTCTGACAGATACGGTGGCAACCAATCAATGGATCATGGAGCAGTGGGAAGGCACACAGGGGAAATACCCCAATATCAGCCTCGATTTTAGTGGTGAGCTGGATGATATTCAGGAGAGTCTGGATGCGATGGCCATGCTGTTTTTAATGGGTATTGGCTTAATCTATCTGGTGCTTGGAACGCAGTTTAAGAGTTATTTTCAACCATTGATTATTCTTGCAACCGTACCGATGGCATTTATTGGAGTGGTCGCTGGATTGTTGATTACACAAAACCCACTGAGTCTGTTTACGATGTATGGCGTGATTGCATTGGCAGGAATTGCAGTGAATGCCGCGATTGTGCTGATTGCTGCTGCGAATACACGTTTGAAAGAGGGCATGAGTGTCTCGCATGCGACCATCTATGCGGCGCGTCGGCGTGTGGTTCCTATATTAATTACAACGTTTACGACAATTGCCAGTCTGTTTTCACTGGCGATTGGTCTCGGTGGAGAGTCACTGATCTGGGGGCCAATGGCGACAGCGATTGTTTGGGGGCTATGTTTCTCTACACTATTAACACTGTTTGTCGTGCCGCTGCTGTTCCGTATTTTTATGCGGCGTTCAAACGGTTGATTCAAGCTCCTTACTGAATCACCAAGTCAGTAAAATATAGCTCCTGAACCCCGGCAGGGTGGCTTTTTTCCTCTAGGTCTTTGACTGTGTCGTTGGGGCTGATATGGGCATATTTTTCCAGATTTTCCTGGACAATTTTTAAGGCTTCATGACGAATACGTTCACGCTCTTTAGCATTTTGCATGGTTTCTATTTTTTGGTCAGAGAGCAGCATTAATAAGTCGTGGCGTATTGGCGCTGCATGGGTTTGCAGGGCTGTGACTGTTGCGGCATCGTAAGTCATGATCTGAATTGCAGCCTGCATATAGCGTAAGCCACGTTTACCATGAATGTTGACGACAAAGTTGGGTTCAAGCAATAAATAGTTTATTTTTCCGGTGGTGATGGCATTCTCTTTTTCACCACCGCCACCTGCGGCTGCAAAAACGGGTGAAATTATCAGAGTTAACACAAGTGCTAAAATACTTTTCATGGCTGAGTCCTAGTGTGAATATTAATCTCAATACTCATCGGCAGAGTATGACTCATAAATTAGAAATATCAGAATTAATCCCAGATAAGGGGTGGTTCATTCATCAGTGCTGCTTGTTCACGTAGTGATTGAATATGCTCTTCCCAGTAATTGAGTGTGTTGAACCAAGGGAAGGCGAGGGGGAAGGCGGGGTCGTCCCAGCGAGAGCCTAGCCAAGCTGCATAATGAATCATACGTAAGGTACGCAGTGCTTCGATCAAGTGCAGCTCTGAGGGATTAAAATCATAAAACTGAGTATAACCTTCCAGCACATCGGCGAGCCGCGCGGTCATATAGCTCCGGTCTCCAGAGAGGAACATCCATAAATCCTGAATGGCAGGCCCCATGCGAGCATCATCAAAATCAACAACATGAGGCCCTGCATCTGTCCAGAGAATATTACCAGGGTGACAATCACCATGTAGACGCAGGTATTGAATGTCACCTGCGCGTTCGAAGCACTGTTTTATCTGAGTTATCAGGTCTGTGGTGAGTGATTGATATGCTTCCAGTAGGTGGCTTGGTATAAAATCATGGTCAAGTAAAAAACGGCGGGGCTGTATGGCAAAGCTTTCAATATCGAGTGTGGGTCTGTGTTCGAAAGGCTGGGTTGCCCCCATGGCATGGATGCGCCCGATGAAACGCCCCATTTGCTCAAGATGATCTGGGTTGTCGAGCTCTGGCGCACGTCCGCCCCGACGAGGATAGAGTGCAAATCGGTATGATTCATATTGGTGCAGGGTGTTTCCATTCAAGTCAACGGTTGGCGGAATGACGGGGATCTCCTGCTCGGCCAGTGCCAGTGTGAACTGATGCTCCTCAAGAATGGATTTATCACTCCAGCGGTTGGGGCGATAGAATTTAGCAACTAAAGGTGTACCTTGATCAAGACCCACTTGATAGACTCGGTTTTCATAGCTGTTCAAAGCTAGAAATCGACCATCACAACATAAACCTGTGGACTCAATGGCATCTAACATGGTGTCTGGAGTGAGGTTGGAAAAAGCTTGTAACGCTGAAGGTATATTCTTTTTTTTCATTAGGGGAACCTTTGCCATCCTGCTTGAAAAATGCAGGTAAACGTACTGCCTCGACCAGGGGTGCTATCAATATGCAGATCAGCACCATGGCGACGTAAAATTTGTTCTACGATAGAGAGTCCAAGGCCCGTTCCGCCTGTTGCTTTGGAGCGGCCGGAGTCAACACGGTAAAATCGTTCTGTTAAACGGGGAATATGCCCCCATGCAATACCAATGCCCTTATCTTTGACTTCAAAGCAGGCCGTATTGTTATCTTTATTCAGATACCATCGAATACTGATTTTTTTCCCTTCAGGTGTGTAACGTATTGCATTGTTGGTCAGGTTAATAAATGCGCTGTGTAGCTCATCTTTAATGCCAAAGAGGTGGGTATCTGTTTCAATGCTGCATTGAATCACATGTTTTCCATTGCTGATATGTTGAGCCTCATCTGTGACTTGCTGAGCCAGACTGGGAATATCAATCTTGGTATTCTTTTCTTCGTTTGAAGTGGTGTCAAGCCGAGAGAGCATCAAGAGGTCATCCACCAAGGTCTGGATGCGTTTGGTGGGTGATTGCAGTTTAGCTATTTGATCACGTAGTTTTTGGGAGTCAGTATCGGCTGGGGCGTTTAATAGCATCTCTAGATAACCGAGAATAACCGTTAATGGTGTGCGTAATTCATGTGATATGTTTGCAACTAGGTCGTGACGCATGGTCATCAGGTGGTGAATGTGCGTGATGTCTCTGATGACTAACAGTCGTTGGTTTTCTCCATAAGGGCGGATGCGCGCATCCAGTAAAATATTTTCATCCAGAGGTGAATTAATCTCCAGATGTTTACTGTAATCACCTTGGCGAAGAAATTTATGAAAGGCAGGGCTTCGTAGTAAGTTGTTAATACTTTGGCCAATATCAGATTTTGTGACTCCAAGGGTTCGGGTCGCGGCATTGTTGATCCATTCAATCTCCTCATTTGAAGTGAGTACGACGGCAGCATCGGGCAGTGCTTGCGTGGATTTTTGAAAACGGCGAATGACATCCGCCATGCGTTTTCGGCGTTTTCTGCTTCGCCGACGATTTTGATGAATACGGTAGGCAAGGTTATGCCATATTCCTTCTAGTTCGTAAGGTGGAATCGTGAGGTCGTTATCAAGCCAGCGCTCCAGATGGCGGACTTGCAATGCTTGCCAAAATAGATAAAGAAGAAGCCCGGTGGCCAGTGACCATGCGATGGACTCTAATACCAGACCAAAAATGAGGCTGATGCAAATCACGCCAAGAAGATGCCACAGTTCAGTTTTCCATAGTGTAGACATCGGGGGGGTCTAAAAGTCTCTGGAAAGCCGGTAACCGGCACTGCGAACGGTTTGGATCATTTTCTCTTGCGCATAAGGGCTTAACAGTTTGCGTAAGCGTAATATGTGTACATCCACCGTTCGTTCCTCAACATAAATACCAGGACCCCATACTCGATCGAGCAGTTGTTCTCGACTATAAACTTTTTCGGGGTGATTGAGAAGAAACTCTAATAAACGATATTCTGTGGGGCCAATTTTAACCTCTTTTTCATCAATAAATAGACGGTGTGAGCCTGTGTCCAGGCAGAGTTTGCCAACTTGTATTCGTGTATTCAGGCCTTTTCCACTGCGGCGTAGCAATGCGTTAATACGAGCGATGAGTTCGCGAGGCGAGAATGGTTTAGTGATGTAGTCATCGACGCCTGCATTGAGGCCTCGAACGATATCATCCTCTTCACCACGAGCGGTCAATAGAATGAGTGGGGTCTCTTGTGTGGCCTCTTCTTTACGCAAACGTTTAGCCATTTCCACGCCACTGATTCCAGGGAGCATCCAGTCGATGATAAAAACATCGGGCAGCTGCAATTTAATTCTTTTCAACCCTTTTTCAGCCGATGAAACTGCAGTGACGATGAATTTAGCTTGCTCTAAAGCTTCAGTAATCATTTCACGAATGCCATCATCATCTTCAATCAGTAATAGTGTCGGATTGCTCATAAGCCTATGCTCTCAATAAAAATCGTTTATTACAGTCGCTTTTTATGACAATTTAATGACTGTTGCAGTTAAGTCATGCTCATCAGCTTCTGTAATTTCTACATTGATAAATGAGCCAGGTGTGAGTTCTGTTTCGTTGGGCAGGAAAATCATACCATCCACCTCAGGGGCTTCCCGCTGGCTGCGGCCAAATGCCCCTTCTGTGGTGACTTCATCAATAAGTATGCGCTCTTGTTGGCCAATACGTTGCTCTAGGCGTGATAAACTGACTTGTGCCTGAAGTGTCATGAGGCGTTCCAGGCGTTCTTCTTTAATGTCTTCGGGAATATGATTTGAGAACGTGTTGGCTTTTGCTCCTTCGACATCAGAATAAGTGAAGCAGCCTACACGGTCCAGTTGAGCTTCTTCAAGAAAACCAAGCAGTTGATTAAAGTCACTCTCTGTTTCACCAGGAAAACCCACGATAAATGTGCTGCGGATGGCAATCTCGGGGCATATTTCACGCCAGCGTTTAATGCGTTCTAGTGTATTTTCACTATGGGCAGGTCGTTTCATGCTTTTGAGCACATTCGGGCTGGCATGTTGAAAGGGTACGTCGAGATAAGGCAGCAACTTTCCTTCGGCCATCAATGGGATCACATCATCGACATGCGGGTAAGGGTAAACATAATGCAGTCGTACCCAGATATCGAGTTGACTTAATGCGGCGGTAAGATCATAAAAGCGAGTTTTGATGGGCTGACCTTGCCAAAAATGAGTGCGATATTTTGTGTCAACTCCATAAGCACTGGTATCTTGCGATATGACTAAAAGCTCCTTAACACCAGCCTCTGCAAGCTTTTCAGCTTCTTCCATCACATCATTGGATGGACGGCTGACCAGTTTTCCACGTAGGTCAGGAATAATGCAAAATGTACAGTTGTGGTTGCAGCCTTCTGAAATCTTTAAATAAGCATAATGGTGGGGTGTGAGCTTGATGCCTTGTGACGGAATTGATCCATTGTCTAGAGCGTGCGGTGGTGGTAGATGTTCATGCACAATAGACAGAACTTCTTCTGATGCATGTGGCCCTGTAATCGCGAGGACATCAGGGAAGTTTTCAATGACAGTATCTCCTTTGGCTCCAAGGCAGCCTGTGACAATGACTTTGCCATTTTCAGCAAGAGCTTCACCGATGGCATCAAGTGACTCTTCCACGGCAGCATCAATAAAGCCACAAGTATTGACAATAACGAGGTCGGCACCTTCATAGCTTGGGCTGATTTCATAGCCTTCTGCTTTGAGTGGTGTGATGATTTGCTCCGAGTCAACGAGTGCTTTAGGGCAACCAAGGCTGACAAAACCGATGCGTGAGGGTGAGTTCATAAAGGGGGTTATCTATTGTTGGGAATATTGAATAGCGCGTTGATAAAGAATTGAATACTGTTTTGCACTTTGCTTCCAGCTAAAATCCTGTTTCATGCCGGTTTTCATGAGTTGTTTCCAGACTTTGGGTTGCTTGTAAAGGGCGATGGCACGCTGTAGGGCTGTTAATAAAGATGCAGGTGTGGGTTCATTAAAAACAAAACCTGTGGCAGTTTTTGCTTTTTGATTCTCTTCGCTGGCATCAACCACGCTATCTGCGAGTCCGCCGATATGATGAACAATGGGCACCGTGCCGTAGCGCAAGCTATAGAGTTGATTCAGGCCGCTTGGCTCAAAGCGTGAAGGCATTAAAAACATATCTGAGCCGCTCTCTATGTGATGCGCTAAAGTTTCGTCATAGCCGATCTGTACAGATATATTCTGTGGGTATTGAGTGGCGGCAGCTTTAAATGCTTCTTCGAAGTGAGGCTCGCCACTGCCGAGTACAACGAGCTGTACCCCACTTTTTATTAATGGATCAATATTGGCTAATAATAAATCAAACCCTTTTTGTTCGACCATTCGTCCAATGACACCAATGAGGGGGGTGTTTTCTGAAGCAGGCAGCCCCATATGCTCTTGCAGTGCTGATTTATTCACACTTTTAAAACGAATGGTTTTTGATGTATAGGGTTTTATAATATAAGGGTCATTTTTAGGATCCCACAGTGCATAGTCAACACCATTTAAAATCCCCATTAAACGATCAACGCGGTGCTCAAGCAACCCTTCAAGGCCATAACCAAACTGTGGTGTACGAATCTCTTTAGCGTAAGTCGGGCTGACCGTACTCAGCATGTCCGCTGTCGCAAGCCCGCCTTTAATAAAAGAAAAATGGCCATGAAACTCTACGCCATTCATTGACCAAAGCTCAGGAGGGAGCTGTAAATCAAAAAACTCTTTTTGAGAAAACAGGCCTTGGTAGGATAGATTATGAATGGTGAAAACGGTCGCCGGACGGTTTTTCTGAGAAGCAATAAGAGGTGGAATGAGGCCGCATTGCCAGTCATTGCAGTGTACGACATCGGGTTTCCAGTTCAATCTGATTTGACCCATTGCAATGATGGATACGGCTCGACAAAATATGCCAAAGCGCTGAGCATTATCATACCAATCAGTGCCATCTTGATCTGCATAAGGGCCTCCTGGTCGGTCGAAAAGGGGGGGGCAATCAATCAGCCATATAGGAAGAGTACTGCCTGGAAGTGTGCCTTCCAGTAAACGCACATGTGCAGGGGCAGAGGGGACTTCAAATTTGGCGACCTCTTTTAAGTCACCTGCCTGACGGCGTGCCATGCTATAAGCAGGCAAGATCAAGCGAACATTGTGTCTGGATGAGTTCAACGCAACAGGTAAACTACCCGAAACATCACCGAGTCCACCCGTTTTTATGAGAGGCAATGCTTCGCTGGTAGCAAATAGAATTCTACTCATGGTTTATTATTTTCCCTGCTATGATCATATTTTTTGATAAGGGGTCGCTATAGTAATGACTTAATTTTTTTGATAAAACCTGAAATGATGTTCTTATGAATTATATGTTTTTATGAATTATTAAGTTGCTATTTATATGAGCATTAATATAGTCAATGGCTGAACGGCCATTATACGCTACGAGTTTATCGTCGTCACAGGAAAATTTTAAGGGAGAGAGAGGGATATTATGAAAATTGCTTTAATCGGGTTGGGAAAAATGGGCGCCAATATGGCACGTCGTTTATGTCGTGGTGGTATTGAGGTGGTGGGGCATAATCGATCACAGGAAATTGTTAGTGAATTAGCTGCAGAAGAAGGCATGATTGCAGCAAAATCATTGAAAGATGCCGTGAGCCAACTGCCTTCACCAAAAGTGGTTTGGTTGATGTTGCCGGATGGCGAACCCACGGAGTCTCATATTAAACAGTTGATGGACTTGCTTGATAAGGGCGATGTCATTATTGATGGGGGAAATTCAAACTATCATGATAGTTTGCGCCGAGGCGTGATGCTGGCTGAGCACGGCATTGGTTTTATGGATGCGGGCACTTCGGGTGGTATTTGGGGTGTGGATAACGGTTACTGCTTGATGGTCGGTGCTGAAAAATCAGTCGCAACCATTGTTGAGCCTGCGTTAAAAGTTTTGGCACCTGCACCGGATCGTGGTTGGGCACATGTTGGGCCGATTGGTTCGGGTCATTTTACCAAAATGATTCATAACGGTATTGAGTACGGCATGATGCAATCTTTTGCTGAAGGTTTTGCGTTGCTGCGTGGTAAAAAAGAGTTTGACCTGGATCTGGCGCAAGTTTCGGAGTTATGGCGACACAGCTCTGTTGTGCGCAGTTGGTTGCTGGATTTGACAGCCGATGCACTTCAATCAGATCAAAAGCTAGAGTCTGTGGCTCCTTTTGTGCCAGATTCTGGTGAAGGGCGCTGGACAGTGATTGAGTCCATTGATCAAGGTGAAGCTGCGCCTGTGATTTCATTGGCATTACAAATGCGCTTTGCCAGTCAGGATGGCGAAGGTTACGCCAACCGAATGCTTTCAGTTATGCGTAATGCTTTTGGTGGTCACGCAATCAAAGGCGCAGGAGGAAAATAGACATGGAGCCATGCACATTAGTGATCTTTGGTGCAACAGGTAATTTGTCTCGCCTAAAATTAATTCCCAGCCTTTTTGAATTGGATTGTGCAGGCTATTTGCCTGACCATATGGTGATTCTTGCTTTTGCTCGACGGCCTTGGGGACGCGAGCAATGGTTGGATGAAGTCAATGGAATGTTGAAAGAAAAATTTCCTGACGGGGTCGATCAGGAGGTCTTGGCTCGGTTTTGCACGAGGCTAGAGTACTTTCAAGGTAATCTGGATAATGAAGATTCATTTAAAAAATTACGAGAAACAATCGACAGCGATAACAAATTTTCAAATAATATTGCTTTTTACATGTCGGTTCGCCCTGCAGAGTTTGGCTCTACAACAGCTAAGCTGGGTGAGGCAGGGTTGCTTGAGGAGCAGCACGGCTGGAGGCGGGTCGTTTTTGAAAAGCCTTTTGGTTATGACTTGCTCAGCGCTCAAATTTTGCAGAAAAAACTAAGTAATTATCTGAGTGAGCACCAAATTTACCGAATTGATCACTATTTAGGTAAAGGGACAGTTCAGAATGTGTTGGTGTTTCGTTTTGCCAATTTGCTCATGGAGCCACTTTGGAACCGCCAGTATATTGATCATGTTCAGATTACACACTCTGAAACAGCGGGTATTGGCAGTCGTGCTGATTATTATGAAGGCTCGGGTGCGCTACGTGACATGATTCAGAGTCATTTGTTACAGTTGATGACCATGGTTGCGATGGAGCCGCCAGCGATGATGGATGATGAATCCTTGCGGGACGAAAAAGTTAAAGTCCTTAAAAGTATTCGTCCAATTACACAAAATGCAGTCCATGCCCATGCTTTTCGTGGACAATATAAGGCTGGTAATATTAACGGTGACTCTGTGCAAGGTTATCTTGAAGAAGATAATGTTGCCTCTAACAGCACTACAGAAACCTACGCTGCACTTAAACTTTATGTGGACAATTGGCGCTGGAAAGGTGTACCTTTCTATTTGCGTACGGGTAAGCGAATGGCCGAAGGGGCATCAGCGATCTGTATTCGCTTTAAAGAGCCGCCGACGACCCTGTTTAAAGGCAATCATCTGAACCGTGTTTCACCTAACTGGATCTTGTTGGGTATACAGCCTAATGAGTGCTTGAAAATGGAGATGCAGGTTAAAATGCCTGGGCTTGAAGTGGAGACGCGAACGGTCAGTCTGGATGCGAGTTACCGTAAAGATAAAGAGCGCGGTACGGATGCTTATGAAGGGCTGTTGCTTGATGTGATGAATGGGGATCAGTCGCTGTTTCTGCGCTATGACGAAATAGAGTGGGCATGGCGGGTCGTTGATCCTATTTTAAAAGTCTGGTCAATGGAAAGGGATTTTATTAATACATATCCCGCAGGCTCCTGGGGGCCAAGAGGAACGTATCGCCTGTTTGATCGTGATGATCAATTTTGGCGTCATTCACTGAATGTTTCAGCAACTGATGTCAGTTCAGAGGGTTTTTAAATATGTATGAAAAACATGGAAGTAATACGCATATTGACTCAGCTTTAGGTGAATATCTTAGTGGTTTTTCTGCGCAGAAAATAGCAGACTTGCAGAATAAAAAAGGTCATACAATGAGTCTATTAACTGCCTCAAAGCCTTGGAGTGCTTTGATGAGCCATCAAAAGTTGATCTCATCACAGCATATGCGACAAATGTTTGATGCTGATTCTGAGCGTTTTGATAAGTTTTCATTGCGAATGAATGATATTTTGGTGGATTACTCCAAAAATCGTATCACAGAAGAGACGCTCTCTTTGTTGTTTGATTTAGCTCGGCAAGCCGAATTAAGTGTCGCAATCAAACGAATGTTTTCCGGTGAAAAAATTAACTTTACAGAAAATCGTGCGGTATTACACACAGCATTGCGTAATCGTTCTAATCGTCCGGTTTTAGTGGATGGCAAAGATGTCATGCCTGATGTGAATGCTGTATTACGGCATATGAGAGAGTTCACAGAGTCGGTTCGTAATGGCAGTTGGGTGGGTTGCACGGGTAAAGCCATCACCGATATTGTCAATATTGGGATCGGAGGATCAGATCTAGGGCCCGTTATGGTGACCGAGGCATTGAAATCCTACTCTCAAGACGGGTTAAATGTTCATTTTGTCTCTAATATTGATGGAACTCATCTGACAGAAGCGATTCGGCATTTGAGTTATGAGACAACACTGTTTGTTGTGGTTTCCAAAACCTTTACAACACAAGAAACAATTACAAACGCAAACTCTGCGCGTGACTGGTTTTTTCAGCAAGGGGGGCACCTTGCATCAGTTGCCAGGCACTTTGTGGCGGTTTCTACGAATGCTCAAAAGGTGTCTGACTTTGGCATCGACCCTAAAAATATGTTTGGTTTTTGGGATTGGGTCGGAGGGCGTTATTCGCTCTGGAGCGCGGTAGGTCTCACGATTGCGCTTTATATCGGTATGGATCACTTTGAAGAGTTGCTTAACGGTGCACATGAGATGGATGAGCACTTTCGAACCGCACCGTTTGAAAAAAATATTCCGGTTATACTTGGAATGCTGGGGATCTGGTATAACAATTTTTTTGGTGCTCAAAGCCATGCATTGATGCCATATGATCAATACTTAAGTCGCTTTCCAGCCTATTTTCAGCAAGGTGACATGGAGAGCAATGGAAAGCGAGTGGATCGCCAGGGTCATGTCGTAGATTATTCGACGGGGCCTATCATTTGGGGCGAGCCTGGAACAAACGGCCAACATGCTTTTTATCAGTTGATTCACCAAGGGAGTAAATTGATTCCTACTGATTTTCTGGTTGCGATTGAGCCACAAAACCCTATCGGTGAGCATCATTCAATTTTGCTTTCTAACTTTTTTGCGCAAACAAAAGCGTTGATGCGCGGCAAAACAGAAGATGAAGCTCGAAGTGAGCTGGAAGCGCAAGGCATGATGGCGGAAGCGCTTGAGCAACTGTTGCCGCATAAAGTCTTTGAGGGCAATAAACCAACAAATTCAATTATGTTTCAGAAGTTAACACCAAAAACACTGGGATCACTTCTCGCGATGTATGAGCATAAAATTTTTGTTCAAGGTATTGTCTGGAATATTAATTCATTTGATCAGTGGGGTGTTGAGCTCGGTAAGCAGCTTGCATCAGAAATTTTGCCGAAGCTTTCAGTTGAGGGTGAAGAGAGTGATGGTGATTCGTCAACAAATGGATTGATTAATTATTATAAAAGTCATAAATGAGCGTCGGGGCTGGTTTTTATCTAGTGTTGTGATCATGCTCTCGTTTTATGGCTGTAAACTGTATGATAGTTATAGTAGAAAATGTGTGAGTCGTAATAATTCAAGAGGTTTCTTATGAAGTGGTTAGGTATTATCGGTCTGTTGGTCTTTGTTCCAAATGCCCAAGCGGCAGTTATTTACAATGAGGGCTTTGAAGAAGGTAAGGTGATTGAAAAAAGG
>VAPF01054530.1_pt1 | contig 12794 bp, 5 predicted proteins | sample 3393931 | NCBI WGS metagenome assembly VAPF01 (sample SAMN08290437, study PRJNA428436) | hydrothermal vent metagenome | isolation source: Deep-sea hydrothermal vent chimney | place: Atlantic Ocean: South-mid Altantic Ridge | depth 2773 m m | reverse complement strand
GCCGTATTGATCTCTGTGATGATAGCTTCCGCCTGGGGAACAAATTTTCTTAGAATATCTGAATGCCTGGCGGTATCATCACCGAACATTCTGCTTAACGCCATCGCATTGATCGGCTTATCCCCATGTTCTGAAACAGGGGTTTTCACATCGGGTGACCGCTGACTGTCTGCGGGGTCAGGTGAGATGGATATGGATTCAAGCACCTTAAGAGCCGCCGGATAATCGAAAGCCTCTATTTGTTGTCCGAGCTGCTCCACCACCGATCCAAATTTACTGTACAACAGTTCCCATGATTCCGTAAACAACGTATTGGCGGCCGTATCGTCTGTCGCCAGCAGCGACTCAAGACGGTCAAGCACCCTCTGTATCTCTACTGGATCCACATCATCTGTTGTTTCAGGCACAGCCTGCACATCAATGCGAGGCAACGCTTCATGGAATTTACTCTGCTCAGTACTTATAGCTTCCATAAGGCGCAGAACCTCCTCATCACCTTTCTTGCCATCATGGCTGCGCAGTTTATCTTCCAGTGCTCTGGCAGCTTCCTGTAGTCGTGACAGGCCCAACGTGCCAGCCGCACCCTTGAGAGCATGTGCCAGATGCCATGCTTTATCTATCTCCTCATCTGCAACATACATACTCAACTTACCTACGTCGTCACCGTGACTGGCATCGAACTGGCGTAACAACCGCAGATAAGCTGGCACGTCACCACGCAGGTTGCGCAGGCCCTTCTCTACATCAATTCCTTCGATGGCTGCTAGCTGCTCAAGGGCTGCATCATTCATCACGATAGAGCCCAGAGGCACTGAAGAGGAAGTCATTTCCAGCGGAACTGTACGCTTCGGCAGCCATTTAGCGATAGTCGAGAAGAGATTTTCCGGATCAACTGGTTTGGCAATGAAATCATTCATGCCGGCCTCCAGGCAGGCCTGGCGATCTTCTTCAAACACATTGGCGGTCATCGCCAGGATAGGTAGCGCTTCTTTACCAGCCATGGATCGGATCACACGTGTCGCCTCCTGGCCATCCATCTCAGGCATCTGGATGTCCATCAGGATCAGGTCATAAGCGGTGGTACGAACCATTGTCACCGCCTCCCGACCATTTTCCGCCGTATCCACAGCCAGCCCCGCGCCACTCAGCAGCTCCATTGCTACTTCACGGTTGATGGCGTTGTCCTCTGCAAGCAGGATGCGCGAACCAGCATGATGGGTACGTAGCACCATCTCAGCATCCGCCATCATCTCAGTAAAAGGTGCCGCCGGTTCGATGCCGTGACCATAACCAAACCTGGCGGTAAACCAGAAGATACTGCCCCGACCCGGTTCACTCTCTGCCCCGACCTCACCACCCATCAGCCGCGCCAGGTGTCGAGTGATGGCCAAACCAAGACCGGTGCCACCATGTCTGCGTGTAGTAGAGGCATCAACCTGCTCAAAGGCCTCGAACAGGCCGGACAACTTGTCAGCTTCGATACCTATTCCAGTATCCTGTACCTCGAATCGCACCAGAATATCATCACCTTGTTCTTCCAGTTTCTTTGCACGTAGAGAGATCGTTCCTCGCTCAGTGAACTTGACGGCGTTACCGACGTAATTAAGCAAGGCCTGGCGGAGACGAGTCGGATCGCCTCGAAGCCAGTGCGGCACGCCGTTTCGATCCACTTCGATAGTTAATCCCTTTTGCCCGGACTGCTCTCTCAACAGCGACTGGATATGATCAAAAATCGCATCCAGGTGGAAATCTGACTGCTTCAGGGCCAGCTTTCCGGCCTCGATCTTGGAAATGTCCAGAATATCATTGATGATGGAAAGCAGGTGCCCGGCGGCGGCATCGATCTTGGCGAGCCGTTCCGACTGCTCAAGCGTCGGAATGGCGCGTTGCAGCAGATGGGTGAGTCCGAGAATGGCATTCATCGGAGTGCGGATCTCGTGGCTCATGTTGGCCAGGAAGGCACTTTTAGCCTCACTGGCGGCTTCCGCCCGTTGCCGTGCCTCAGCCAGTTGCGCAGTGCGTTCCACCACCAGTTCCTCGAGGTGGTGGCGGTGCCGATCCAGTTCTTCTCCAAGGTGTTTTTTCTCGGTGATATCTTCCTTCACCGCAACATAGTGGGTGATCGTGCCATCGGGCTGGCGCAGCGGCGCGATGTGAGCAAATTCAATATACTCACTGCCATCCTTGCGCCTGTTGTGGAACACACCTTTCCATGGCCGATCATGGTTCAGCACATTCCACATGGCCGCATAGGTCTCGGGCGGTGTATTACCCGAATGCAGGATACGCGGATTCTTGCCTATAATTTCATCCCTGGCATAACCGGTAGTGTGGATGAAAGCCTCGTTGACGTATTCGATCTCGGCTTTGAGGTTGGTGATGACAATATTCTCAGGACTCTGCTCCACCGCCAGCGCCAGCTTGCGTAATTCTTCCTCCATCTGTTTGCGCTCGGTGATGTCCAGCAGAGTAGCAATAACAAACTTCACTTCGCCTTTGTCACGGTAGCAAGATACCGTGAGGTGTATATAAATACTATTGCCAGCCTTGTTATAGAAACGCTTGTCCAGTTCGTAGTTGTCGATCTCACCAGCCAGCATTTGTTTAAACTGTGCTTCGTCAGCAACCAGATCATCCGGATGAGTCATCTCGGCCCATGTCATTGCCTTCAGCTCATCCTCGCTGTAACCCAGCAGATCACACAGGTAGGGGTTGGCTCGCAACCATCCCTTCTCCGGCGAAGTGATGGCGATACCAAGGTTACCCAGGTCGAACTGGGAACGAAACAGGAACTCGCTCTCACGCAGGGCCGCCTGGACCTCCCGCTCGTCTTCAATCACGCTTAGTAAGGTGAGTCGTGCCTGGTCAGCCTGAACCAGCAGGCGCTCGCTTTCTGCCTGTGCGACCAGGGTAGTCGCTTCAGCACGTTTTCGCGCATCATTGTCGATGACCAGTCCTTCCAGGGCTAGCAGTTCTCCTGTCTCGCTGTAGATTCCGGCACCACTCTCCCAGGCCCATTTTTCCTCTCCTGCCGCAGTGAGCAGACGATACTCCAGTTCAAAACGGCCATGCGCCGCTAATCCGGCCTGCACCTCCTGCCAGACCCGATCCCGGTCGTCAGGGTGAATCAGTCGGGCGTAGCTGACCCGCTTGTTGCCAAGCAGATCGACCACCGGGTGGCCGGTCAGGGTCAGGCAGCCCTCGCTGACAAATTCCATAATCCACTCCGGATCATTGTGGCAGCGATAGACCATGCCCGGCAGGTTAGCCATCAATGTTTCCAGGCGGCGATGAGTCTCGTATAGCGCCGCCTCAGCTTGCTTACGCTCGCTTATGTCCAGCATGGCACCGATCATCCTGTATGCCTGACCATCGGTGTCACGCAGTATTTCTCCCCAATTGATAGTATCAGCCCACTGACCATCCTTTTTCTGAAAACGGTACTCGGCATGGAAACTGCTATCACCCTGCTCGATGGCATTATGGAGTGTGGCAAGCGCCTGTGCTCGATCATCCGGGTGGATGCGGTTCGCCCACCACTGTTCAGAGTTTTTATCGATCCGTTCACTGGACCAGCCAAACATCTGGGCAAAAGCACCGCTCCACTCGACGATGTCACTGGCGATGTCCCAATCCCAGACAGCCGCCGGTGCCTTATTGACCACCAGCCGAAGACGTTCCTCATTGAGCACCAGTTCCTGGGTGCGTGTCCGCACCTGCTGCTCCAGGTCACCGGCCTGATCACGTAGCTGCCGCGCCAGACGCCGGTTGACATAGGTGGCACCCGCCAGAATCAGTAACAACAGGCTAACAGGCAGACTGACCTTCCAGTGATGGCTTATGGCCTCTATCAGTCCCCCGTGCTGCTCGTAGGGTGCCGCCTTGAGATCCCGCAGCACGCGGTGGATAGGCTGGTAGTCCAGAGGAGTGGTCCAGCCAGTAATGTGGGCGCTTTGTGCAGCAGGACTGTCGGCTGGCATCAGCAAAAGTTGCGCCGTGACCTGGCGCACCACCTCGTTATCTACCTGTGGCAGGTGTGCAAAACTGTGCTCTGGATAAAGCGATGTGCTCAGTAGATAAGGAAAACCCGGCTCCTGGCGCGGGTTAAGTACACGCACATCGGCAAGTGATAATTTGCCCTCGGCAGCCAGGGTCTCCAGTGTATCAGTACGCACTGCGCCAGCGTCCACTTCACCACTCAGCACTGCCTGCACCAGGCGATCAAAAGGGTAACCGCTGTAGCGCAAGACTGAAAAATCCTCGGGATGCACACCCTGGCGTTCCAGTTCATACCGCGGCATCAGCCAGCCACCCCAGGCATGAGGACTAATAGCCATGAAGCTCTTGCCCCTGAGATCGGCCAGACGGGTGATATCAGACCGATCAGCACGGGTGAAGATCACCGCACCGAAGTGAGAACCAGCATCACCGCCAGCGGCATTAATCAGGGTGGCAGTACGAATTGCGCCATGGCGTACCTCCAGCTCTACGTAGATAGCACCGTTGGTGACCACGAAGTCAAGTCGTTGCTCCATCACCGCCTGACGCATTTCCTCCAGGCTCAGGGGCAGGATAATAAAACGGTGCTGGGGCAGTCGTTCATTCAGGTAGTCGGCGATTGGCTGCCATCTGACCAGGGTCTTCTCCGGGCCACGATGGGCCAGTACGCCGATGTAAAACTCGGCCGCCCAGGCGGGTGGTGCCTGTAGCGCCACCACTACGAACAGGAACAAAATGCGTAGCAACCATAAAGCAAAGCGGTGCAAACGATATGGCGATGCTACTGAAATGTGTTCAGTCACGGTTTGTCCCTTCCTCCTTCGCACTCGGATAGCGTAGCGGCTGACCCTGTTCGGCAAGCAGGGTATTGATCTCATGTTTCAGTTCCAGCACGCGTCCCTCACGCCCCAGGGTAGCGTCGTGCCAGCGGCGTAATTCGTCGAGCTGTGCAGCAAGTTCGGTCTCGGCCCGTTTGCGCTCGGTAATGTCGATAACAATGCCCTGATAGTGGCTGATGTTTCCATCGGCATCCCGCTCGACCGTGGTACGATCGTCGATCCAGTGAATATCGCCATCAGGTGTAACAATCCGATATTCCTGTTGAAAGTGGGTTACACCACTGGCGCTATATTCCACCACCTCGTGCTCGATCTGCTCGCGGTCATCAGCATGCACCATCGAGATGAAGGGCGTCTCACCAGAGAGCAGTTCCTCAGGTGTATAGCCAAACTGGGTGACATTATCGGACACCAGTTCTACCGGCCAGCCAGCAGCTGCCTGCCACCGAAAGACCACCACCGGACTATTCTCAATAACCAGACCAGCTTGCCGCAACGCCTCTTCTGCCTGTCTGTGATTTGCCTCTTCATCAAATTTATCCAGCGCGAAAGAAATATCCAGAGCCATTTCTTCGAGCAGATTTATCTCATCTTCATCAAAGAAATGAGGGTCGGCGGCATAGACACTTAAAGCACCGATGACGCTGTTATTTAATCGAATGGGAAAAGCACCTGATGAACGATAGCCTCTTTCAAGCGCCGACTCACGCCAGGGAGTGAAATCAGGGTTATTTTCCAGATCATTAAAGACAACACTTTTTCTCTCCTGGATTGCCCTGCCCGTAGGCCCACTGGCGGTTAACTCGTCTGCTAATGAAACTTTAATGTGTTGCAGGTAATCAGAGCCTTTTCCACTAGTAGCAACCGGCTTTACCAACTGCTTTTCTTCGTCAAGCAAGCCTATCCATGCCAGTTTAAACTTGCCGAATTCAATGGCGATATCACAGATTTCCTGAAATAATTTTTTATCATCCGACACTCTTACGATGGCCTGATTAATCTGACTCAAGGTGGCATATAGTTTGTTCGCTTTATCTAGCTTTTTTTCTGCTCGTTTGCGCTCGCTGATCTCTTTTTCCAGTGCCAGTGTCTTCTGCTCAAGCTTATTGATCAGACGCTCATCATAAAGCTTTAGTACCTCCTCATCAGTTATGGGTAGCAGCGTTCTGAGCTCTATCTTGCCTGCATCCAGTTCCCTGACCACGCTCTGAATAACCTTCATGAATTCATCTGGCTCGGCAGGCTTGGCAATGAAACGAACCGCGCCAAGACTCATTGCAAATTCCTCGTCTTTGGTATCAGTATATGTAGCAGAATAGAATACGAAGGGGATTTTCTGTAGGCGCTCATCTTCCATCCACTCACGACAAAGACGGAAACCATCCATCACCGGCATCATGATATCGGAGATAATGATGTCCAGCTGACTCATGCGACCGACCTTCAGGGCATCTTCTCCGTTGGACGCTAAGACCACGGTGTAACCATGACCTTCCAGCAACACCCGCAGCAGATAAAGTTCCTGCTCACGGTCATCAACAATAAGTACACTTTTCATGATTTATCTCCATTTGGCAGATACCGCTCCAGTTCCGAAACAAATACAGCCGGGTTGATGGGTTTTTCTATGTAGCCATCACAGCCGTTAGCGAGAATTTTCTCCCGGTCTTTGGGCATAGCATACGAAGTCACGGCCACAACAGGGATATCGCGGGTTTCGGGCCGCAGTTTGAGCCGCCGGGCGACCTCATGGCCATCCATGACCGGCAACTGGATATCGAGGACAATCAGCGCCGGCTCAATCCGGCCGGCCAACTCGAGCCCCTCACGCCCATCCTTCGCCCCGACAACCTCGTAGCCATGTTTTTCCAGAAGGAATGTTTCCATGTAGAGGTTTTGCTCATTGTCTTCAATAATAAGTATTCTGGCTTTCATCCGAATCACTCTCCTATTTTCATCGGCAGCGTAAATGTAAACACACTTCCTTCGCCGGGCTTACTCTCGACTCGAATATCACCGCCCAGAAGCACGACTAGTCTCTTGCAGATAGACAGGCCGAGACCAGTGCCTTCCTGCTTGCGGTTCAGCCCGGTATCGAGTTGGCGGAATTCTTTAAACAATTTGCCTACGTCCTCGGGATTGATGCCGATACCCGTGTCCTTCACCCGCATCAGCAGCCGGTCATCGCTAAGGCAACATTCGATGGCCACTTCCCCGTGCTCGGTAAATTTCACCGCATTATTCAGCAGATTGATTAGAACCTGCTCGACCCGTCGCCGGTCACTGGTAATACAATCCACTTCGGGTGCCACTTCAACGGTCAGCGACAGCCCCTTTTTCTCAACCAACAAATTCACTTTTTGTGCCGCTGTCTCAATCGCTTCGCGCACATTAAAAATCTCCGGCACGATCTCCACCTCACCCGCCTCAATCTTGGAGATATCCAGCACATCATTGATAAGTTCAAGCAGATGACGGGCGCTACCCTGCACCATACCGAGTTGCCTGGCCTGTTCTTCAGACAGAGGACCGGCCAGGCCTTGTAGAATGATACCAGTGAAGCCGATAATCGAGTTAAGCGGCGTGCGCAGTTCGTGGGACATAGAAGCGATGAACATGGATTTCAGTTGATCTAACTCTGTTAATCTTTCGTTGGCCGTGGTCAACTCGCGAGTACGCACCATTACGCGCTGCTCCAGCGAAAGCCTCAGGCGAAGATTAATCAATGCAATCGAGACCCGCTGGCCAAAAAGGTTAAGGTTCTGTTTGTCCACCTCATCAAAGGGCTCACCGTTGCGGAAAGCAGACAATCCACCAATAACCTTGTCCTCATGCCGCAACGGCGCGAGCACACTGGTGTTGACGTTCAGTGCCCGGGCAAATTCCAGGATCACGTGGGAATCATCTTCTGCCAGATCAGGCACGAGAAATGGTTCACCATGCTCGGCAACCCAGCCGCAAATCCCGCCACCCTGTAACGGCATTGTCTTACTCTTTAATAGCTCCGCTCCGGCTCCCGCCGCTGCCACGTAGGTAAAAGTTTCTCCTGATTCATCGATCAGCGGCAAGGCGGCCAGATCCGCGTTCGCCAGTTCCAGGATACCCTGATTGACCAGCTCATAAAATTCCTCGACCGTGCCTTCCTGCTGGATCAGCTTATTGACCCACTCGTCGAGTACGATAAGACCTTCATTTTGCCGACGACGAGTTTCTTCGACCTGTACACGCTCAGTGATATCACGCAGGGCGACGGTAAAGAGTTTTTCACCGCCCAGGTCCAGCCTGGAGATGGAAGCCTCAAGTGGAAATTCCTTGCCGTTCTTTCTGCGTCCGCGTAATGGGATGGAACGCTCGCTCATCTGGCGCGCCGATACCGCCCCCCCCCTCAAAATACCTGATATTTTCTCGATGCCTGTGATGAAACCTTTCCGGCAGCAACATATCCAGAGAACGACCCAGTACCTCGTCTGATGAATAACCAAAAACCCGCTCGGCACTTTGATTAAAAAGAATGATGTTCTGTGAGTGATCCACCGTGATGATAGCGTCATTGGCGACCTGAATGATCCCGGACAACCTCGCTTCGCTCTGTTGCAACTTCTCGTCAGCTTGAAGGTGCTCGGTGATATCGGTTGAGATGCTGCAAACCCCATAGAGCATCTGATCAGCATCATATAAGGGAAACTTTTGTGAGTTGTATGTCTGTAGCCCATCTTCATGAGGCGCGATTTCCTGAATTTCCAGAGGCTCTTCATCATTGATGACTTTAAGGTCATTCTTATGAAATGTATCGGCATATCCTTTTGGAAAAAGATCATAGTCGGTCTTGCCAACCACATCGTTATACGAGATATCGAACAACTGCTCAAAACGCCGGTTGGTCATCAAATAGCGACCTTCCTTATCCTTGATATAAATAACCGCATCCGTATTATCGATGATATCCCGGACTTGTCTGTCACGCTCTCTGAACTTACGCTCAGCGTGATCCCGGGACTTCAACAGGTCTGCCCAGCCACGGGTCAGCAGCCCGAATTCGTCCAGGGAACGGGGTACCGGATAAGCCGAGGCACCTTCCTCAACAACCTCGCCTAAAGGTTGCTTTAGCGCACGCATCCCCTGACGAAAACTACGCAGAGCAACCCATGTGCCTACTCCAGCAATCAGTACCAGCACAAACCAGAGCACCATGGTTTCGATCACGAGGAATCCGGTTCGATTGTAGTAGTAGGTTAATAATATGGTATCGATCATGACCGGCGTGAACAGGCCGAGTACGGTGAGCTTCAACCACAAGGGCGCAACCATCACCATAATCCCGCGCGGCGCCAGAAAACGACCCAGCAGATCAGTCAGGTAGAAAAACAGCGGGAAAGCGGCGATTAAAAGGAACGGAATGACACCGAATGCCGAAAACGCGTACTCTCCCAGGCTATACTCCGTGCCCTGAAAAACAGCATTGGATAACAAAACAGTCGCCGGCCCAAAACTGCTATACAGGCCCAACAGCCCCCAGAATACCCAGGGGAATGCCTTCAGTCTCCTGGTATGTTCGGGAATAAGCACAGGTTGACGATCACCGAGTGCCACAACCGGTTCGACGACCAGGTACTTGAACACAAAAAATGCGATGAGCGTGAAAACGATGATGTAAATTCCGGTAAACCGGATCAGGCTCAAGCCTGCTTCCTCCAGCTCCCAGAAACCCAAAAAAGTCATACCCAGTTCACCCGTCGCGGGCGGGATCAACCAGGCCGCGATGAGACCTGCGCGAAATTTACGCCGAAACTCATCCCTGCTGAGCTCAGCGGATACAATTGAATTCTCAGCCATAGCTTTGTCCCTTGCCCGTTGCCCGTTGCCTCTGGATGCCTGTCTGTATGATGCCCGTTTATCTAAAAATAAAGTGGTCTATGTAGCGCATCTATCATCCAGACGAACAAGTCCGGCTTCTGGGACAACTCCATTATTCTCCACCTATTATATACCGAAGCCCCCTTCAGAAAACCACTCAGTGATCGATATGCTCTGGTAAATCCTGAAACCCTCACCTACACTTTATTGCCCCTGTTCACCTCTTACCTGTTTATGAAGCAGCCATTCTCCTCGTTTGTTTCTCGGATAACAGGAGACTTACCTCAATCCCCAGCCTGGTACTTATGAGCAATTTCTACGAACTCGTTGAAGCTGGCCAGAAAAGCATCAGTCACATCCGGGTCGAACTGGTTGTTGCATTCAGCGACGATGATGTCCCGAGCTTTTTTGAATGGCATGGCCGGCTTGTATACTCGTACCGAGATAAGGGCATCGAAGACATCGGCTATGGTCATGAGTCGAGCCGAGACAGGAATGGCATCCCCAGCCAGGCCATCCGGATAACCGCTACCATCCCAACGTTCATGGTGCCAGTGAGCAATCTCCTTAGCCAGGGTAAGAAATTCCACCGGCTGTTCAACATCTCTTTCGGCACTCTCAATGGCCTGCGCGCCAAGCTCCGCATGTGTTTTCATGATCATCCACTCATCATCAGTAAGTTTGCCCGGTTTGAGCAGGATATGATCAGGAATACCCACCTTGCCGATATCATGCAGGGGCGCAGACTTGGTCAGTAACTGGGTGTAACGATCCGTGATCGTGTCACTGAAGCGGGGATGATCCTGCAAGCGCTCCGCCAGAGACTGAACATAGGCCTGGGTTCGCAGGATGTGCTCACCCGTTTCCGGATCGCGTATTTCCGCCAAATGCGCCAGGGCGCGTATGCTCACGTTCTGAACGACACGATTTTCCTCCATACGCCGCTCAACTTCAGCTTCGAGATACGCGTTTTTGTCATTGAGAAAATCACGAGCCTGCTTCAATATTAACTGGGCTCTGACCCTTGCTAACAGAATCGCCGGTTTGATGGGCTTGGTGATGTAATCGACCGCACCCAATTCCAGTCCCTTCTCTTCATCCATCTCCGCCTCCATGGCAGTGACAAAAATAACCGGTATCTCACAGGTAGTAGAATTTTCTTTCAGCTGTGACAATACAGAGTAGCCATCCATCCCGGACATCAGCACATCGAGCAGTATCAGGTCAGGGCGTGGCTCTGTATTTGCCACCGTCAACGCTCGCGTTCCTGAATTGGCAGCACGTACCTTATAACTGGGCGCAAGTACCTTGCTCATTGATGTCAGAAGCGCTGGTTCATCATCAACAATGAGTATTGTTATATCACTCATATGCATTATTTTTTTAAAGATTCGTAGAAAAGATTTTAGATTACAGGTTTAAATAAACCCTCTAACAAATAATTAGTTGTTCTATATTGCCAGGCTGCCCCTGATATTACTCATCAAGTAACTGCCGAATTCTTTTCGTTAAAACTTGTGAATCATAAGGTTTACGAAGCAAATTTTGATATATATTTTCATCGCTTATATCTACATAATGACCGCCTTCAAAACCACTGACTAACTGGATTTTCACTTCAGGGTATTTATCCTGCACAATGGCGGCAAGCTTATAGCCATCCATACCGGGCATGATGACATCAGCAAGCAGCAGGTCGATGGATTTACCTTCAAGTATGCTTAATGCCAGTTCACCATTTTCAACACAAATAGTATTATAGCCCTGCTGTTCTAATCTTTCGCTAGTTAAATAAAGCAAGGCTGGTTCATCATCAACGATGAGAATCGTTTCATTACCGCTAAAATCGACTGCATTATCATCATCTCCTGACTTAATATCATCACTACTATCCTGGTCCCGGGGGAAATAGAGTACGAAACGAGTACCCTGTCCCGGTTCGGAATAAACTCTAATAGTACCGCCACTGCTCTCCATAAATCTATACACCTGACTTAAACCCAGTCCGGTACCTTTTTCACCTTTTGTTGAAAAGAATGGCTCAAAAATTTTAGCTCTGGTTTCCTCATTCATGCCACAGCCAGTATCGATAATGCTAAGCACTACATAATCTCCCTGATCTAATTGCAGAGTGTGGGCATCAATCTTATTAACTTGCTCATTACTGGTCTGAATAGTCAACTGACCACCCGCTTCCATGGCGTGCATGGCATTAATACTCAAATTGAGTATGGCATCTTCGAGATCACCAATATCAATCCAGACTGGCCATAAATTTTCTGCCAGATCGAGTAACAGTTTGACACGCGCTGTCAGTATTTTTTCAAGCATGTGCTGCTGGTCATGCAACAGAGCATTGATACTCAATAGTTCTGCATCAGATACTTCCTGTCGTGAAAAGGCCAGTAATTTTCTGGTAAGTTTGGCACTACGCCAACCCGCATGATGTATTTTTTGTGCATATTTGGCCAGTTTTGGCTGATCACCTAATGCTCCTTCGAGCAAATCAGCATAACCTAGAATAACACCGAGCATATTGTTGTAGTCGTGTGCAATACCACCAGTGGACTGACCCATTGCACCCATTTTCTGGCTATGGCGAAGCTGCTGTTCTGTTTGTTTTCGCTCAGTGATATCGAGAATACTGACAGGAACACTTGCAAATTCCTCTGCTGTTTCAGGCACCCAAAAAGAGACAATGCAGGTGATCTCCCTGCCATCAAATGTCCTGAGCACTGTCTCTGCACGAAACACACTACTCCTTTCCCACAGGACACAAAGTTGTTCGATAAATATCTCAATCGAACCCCATCCAGAAGTTGTGCCTATATGTGAGAGAAATTGTTCTTTAGTTGTCGCGCCAAACAGTTTCAGTGCAGCCTCATTGACATGCAGCACTTTGACACTGGCAGCGATGTCCCGTGCAATTTGTGGGTTATCAGTAAGGTATTTACGTAGATCCGACACCCCTTTGATACGCAGTTGTTTCAATGCCCTGATGACTTCCGTCAGGTCTTCATTCCAGATGGCGACTTCGGCGTGCTCAAACAGGTTTCTGAAACGTAGTTCGCTATCATGTAAAGCCTTCTGAATCGCTCGCTC
>VAPF01040527.1_pt1 | contig 12799 bp, 12 predicted proteins | sample 3393931 | NCBI WGS metagenome assembly VAPF01 (sample SAMN08290437, study PRJNA428436) | hydrothermal vent metagenome | isolation source: Deep-sea hydrothermal vent chimney | place: Atlantic Ocean: South-mid Altantic Ridge | depth 2773 m m | reverse complement strand
CTCGCCAAAACCACTTCATTCGTCGTGACTGGCGTTGCAGTACGCAACTTATTAATAAATTCGCGATACGCAAGCGCACGATGCTCGCGCAACCATAAATCACTTGCCCGCTCTTTAACGTCCACAAATTTATTCAATTTGGATGAACGCTTATCAAGCAACTTCATAATGGCCACCCCTTGCAACAAAACTACAGGCTTTGACACAGCACCATGAACCAACCCATCCAGCACTTTCTGAGCTTGTGGTGCCAACATCCCTTTATGTATATATCCCAAATCTCCGCCACTGGACGCTGACTCATGGTTAGAGTCGCGACGAGCTATATCTGCAAAACTAGCCCCACCTTTAACTTCAGAAACCAGAGATTCAACTTTTGAAAATGCCGCGCCCCATACCTCGCCTTTTGATGAAGGTGCAACCTTCAACAAAATTAATGAAATATGAAATTGCTCTGGCGTTGTAAATTTATCGGCATTTTGTTCGTAATAGCGCAGAACATCACTCTCTTTTGCAACGACACCATCCTTAATTTTCAAGCTTAGCTGCTCAATCAAACTCTTCTCTTTAAGTTCTTGAGCGACTGATTTTAACCATACGTCACTCTCCGATTGCCAGCCCCGAGCCTCAATGCGCTTTTTCCACTGCTGAATTTCACTCTTGATCCAGCTTTCGTCTGGAGCCAGATCACGTTTAATTGCCTCTTGAAGCAATAACTTGTTATCCACCATATCGGCCAACACCTCCTGACGCAGAGCTATTTTTTTCTCTGGAGAGACTGAACCATGGTAAAATTTTTGGCGAAGCTCAGCACGAAAAGAGGCCTGAAACTGTGAGACTGTAATTTTTTCGCTACCTACCGTTGCAACCACCGATGTTTCACTGATACCCGCATTGGCAGTGACTCCATTAGTATTTAAAAAAAATACAACAAGGATGCCTACAAAAGATCGCATCAATTTTCTTGAAAGTAGTTTCATAAGTTATTTAACGTGACAAGCCAAACAGACTGCACTACCTGAAGGAGTAATGCGTAAAAAAGTTGGATTTTCATCAACATGAGGATCATGACAAGAAGCACACTCGACATATGGCTGCGGCTCACCAAACCCTCTACCACGAGTCCCTACGCGCGTATAGAGTTTCATATCCGTTTTTTCATACTCACTCGTACCACCTTCTGTTGAAGTGTTCACCCACCAAACACGTGTCGTACCACTTATTTTTGTAACTGGGGGATTAAAATCGCCATCAACGCCTGGGCCTTGCGGATTCGCATTCGAGTACCCACCTCCGGCATACTGCACACCCACTGGGTGGTCGTTGGTTAAATCTTTACCCAGATTTGTTACGACATCAACAGGAATTGTACCATTTGTACTTCCAGCCAAACCGCTCCACGACCCAACAGAGTAGGCAGGTACATCCAGACCAGAACCAGGTTCATTGATCACAGAATCCATCGCTTGAGAACCATCATGACAAGACAGACACGCCAAAGAGACTGAGCCAATGGCCTCGATACCACCATCAAGTGTTGTGGTTCCCATTTGATCGTATGTAGCAAAAGCACCCGAATTTGTTAAATTACGATTCCACAAAGGAACGGCTGCCTCACTATTACCCGCGTGAGGTGTATGACAAAACACACAAACTTCAGCTGTGCCACTAAAGTTACTTGAGCCACTAATGCCCGTGCTACCTAAGTTGTGCTTGGTATTCGCAACACCCGCACTACTCAGGTGACTCGAAGCAAGCATGACCCCAAATAACAAAAAGGAAGCTTTTTTTTGTGGCTTAATAATTTGATCTATCCGCAATCCAACACACCTTAAAAGTTAAACTATGAATGTTTTACGGCAAACGACCCTGCGCAAAGCACGCTGATTGCCCATTAAACTTCTGTGCCATACATCGTAAAAACTCTACCGTATCCATGTTTTTTTTTCAATACAAATTAAGTGAAAAGTATCTATTTCTATCGACTCTCACTGACAATCTTCCTGACATTATCGGGAATTCCTGAGAAATCCAAAGTTTTTCAGCTATAATTTGCTACACAAAAAATCATTATATTTTAATACAGGGTCACCACAATGAAAAAAATTGGCGCACATGTCAGTGCTTCAGGCGGAGTGCAAAATGCACCTCTGAATGCAAGTAAAATTGGTGCAAAAGCCTTTGCGCTGTTTACAAAAAACCAGCGTCAGTGGGCGGCCAAACCATTAACTCACGAGCAAATTGATCAATTTAACATAAATATGGAAGCCGGTGGATTTCATCCGCAGGACGTATTGCCACATGACAGTTACCTGATCAACCTAGGGCACCCCGATGAGGTTGCACGCGAAAAATCACTGAATGCATTTATTGACGAATTGGAACGTTGTGAACAGCTCAGCCTGCCCTACCTCAATTTTCACCCTGGCAGTCACCTCCGAAAAATATCAGAAGAAGCGTGCCTTGACTTCATTGCAGAGTCGATCAACCGAGCCATTGATGTAACCACTAACACCATAGCGGTCATCGAAAATACATCAGGGCAGGGTTCAAACCTGGGCTATCGCTTCGAACACCTCGCACATATCATCAACAAAGTGGAAGATAAAAGCCGCATCGGTGTGTGCCTCGATACTTGTCACACCTTCACGGCTGGTTATGACCTTCGTACCCGCGCATCTTATGATGAAACAATGAATGCATTTGAAGAGATTGTTGGTTTTCAATACCTGAAAGGGATGCATATCAATGACTCAAAACCCGATCTTGGCAGCAGAGTCGATCGGCACCACAGTATCGGTGAAGGAAAAATAGGAGTTGAGCCTTTCAGGTTTATTATGAACGACCCACGCATGGATGACATGCCATTAATACTTGAAACCATTAACGCCGATATCTGGCCACAAGAAATTGAACTGCTTTATAGCATGATGAAACCAGAAAAATAACATAAATAAGCCCCCAACAAAGGGGGCTTACTATACTTTAGAAAAAAACTACATCATATTCGGCAGCACCATCGGTGTTTCAGAATTTGAGCTATCATCCATCACTGGAATCGGGCCTGCGCCATCACCGATACCATTATCAGGCTCAACCGGCATCATCACTGATGGCTCTGAACTATAACCCACCACCATGATTTCAGCTTCAGTAATCTCTTCATACTGAAAGGTAGAGCTCCCCTCTTCAAAAGCAATGAGATATACCATTGCTGTATCAAGCTGACTCTCCTCACCCCAATAATGAAAATTTGAATTTTCACCATCAACCATTCCACCGCCAATCATATTGTCAAACACTTCATGAATTTCATTTCCAGAAATCGCCTCAGAAACGATGATGTACTCGCCCTCATTCACCAAGCCTGACACCGTAATAGCAACTTCAAAAAATGAATTTTCAATCAGCTCAAGCTCATCATCGTCCATATAGAACTCGTTCTCTTCAAAGGTAAAGTCTGTAATTGGCTCGTCCATTGGCATAGGCAAAAGTGTCATATCACTAACACCTTCATTCCAATTCTCCTCTTGATCACAAGCTGTATCACACCATCGATACTTCAACATGTTACCTTTACCATCAAAAATTTCTTCAGTATTAAATACGAACTCTTTCTTCTCTTCCGTCTCTTCTTCCACAAGTGCACTTGTAAACAAACTCTCTGTTCTCAAAAAGCCGCCACTATCACTGGCACGCCCTTTTGAAGACATTTTCATCGTAAATTCCGGCATGAAATCATTCTTATCAAAACTGATATTAACTGTGCCCTCTGGATCGCTCTCTTTTTCACTCAAAGAGATCGTTGATAAAAATCCGCCTTTACCAAACTCTTCACCCATATCAAAACTACTTTCATCACGAATCGTGACTATTTTTTCACCGCCTTGATCTAAATAACTAAAAGTATACGAATAGCTTGATTGATCATCTTCATAACGAAAACCACTTTTCACACGTTTTTCATCAGAAGACCAAATCACAAAGAAACGTTCGGATTCAACAACAGAACCAATGAACTCAACAAGCTCTCCATCAACACTTTCCATAGTTGTAGATATAGGCTCCATATAAGTGGGCTCTATCTCAACTTCGTATTGAAACTCTTCATCCGCACCATACTGAGTATAGCTAATTGAACCCAGAGGAATTACATCACCCACAACAAAATCGGGCTGAGGTTCACCGACAACTGGATAATCTTCACCTTGCGGCTCAGGCATGACTTGATAGTCGCCCTGCGAACCATCGTCGACCAAATGAGGCTCTGGCACTGTCTGCGGATCGACTGCCGCAGTGCTTACACCCGAACTCCCACTTGAAACAAGGTCAGGACCATAAAGAGCACCGCCATAAATATCACCGTATTGGTTATCATATAAATCATCAATGCGTCTATTAATTTCATCATTCGCTTTCACCAATGCTTCGGTTACTTTGAGTGATATTTTATTTTTTGGAATCGAACATGCTTCACCCAACGCTGTTCCGTCACAACGGGATTTAATATCATCCCAAACGGCATCCAGCATCAAAACTTCACGTTCTTGCTCCAAACGACTCCGTTCAACAGAAAATGCAGAGTCTTTAATCATCAAGTAACCAAAGCTGACCCCTTGCCCTTGTCCATCAGAACCAAGAGGAATTGGACCAGCTCCATCCCCAATACCTCCATCAGATTCAACAGGCATCATCACCACAGAACCGTTCAATGCACGTACATTTGAGTCAGTTTTCTTTGTGAGCAGTGACTTGGGAATATCAATACTTCTTTGGACAGGTAAATTCTTTAACTGGTAAGCCTCAACATTATTCTCCCCAGATGAATCAGAATTCCCACCGCATGCGCTGAGCGCGAGTGCAATAGAACTGACCAAGATGGTCTTTTTTAATTTTATTTTACTCATAATCAAACCCTTTCTATACAATAACGAAAAAATATTTAAAATCACCTTCATGTAATGAATACAACAGCATCACTTCGCTTCAATTCTACAAATTCATCCATTTCAATAATATGTCATATCGCACTGTTTCCAGTACACTTTCACTCTAGTCGCTCCAAGGGATGCAAGTCCATTGAAAAAATGTATCACTATGTAGTTTTGAGGAATTGATACACTCTGATACAAACTGGTAAATTGAGTTGCGTCAAAATAGGAATACACCATTCACTTGGATATTATTTAAAGTATGAAAGTTTTTATTGGGATACGTTCCATCGTATTTCTTGTTTGCCTATTTGCCACCTCATATCTCATAGCAGCAGATATCGCCCATGATGTACGAAGCACGGAAACTCCTCCCCATACAGAAAGTGGCGGATTTATCGAAATTGGTTTGAAGGCATCGACAAAGCGTAACCCGATAGAGGCTGAAGGCGATCAAGCTGGATTCTCATTATTACTTGACGGCAGTTTTCAATGGAGAGGGCTATTCATTGAAGTGATTGAAGACTCTTCAACACTTTTCACCGCAGGGTACAACGCTTGGAATAATAACTACTGGTCGCTCGATATTGTTGTAAGCCAAATTTATGATGACGATATAGAGTATAGCAGCTTCAAAAAAATTGAAATATTTGAATTTGAAGGTGGGCCACCAGAGGAAGAGATTGATGGCACTCAAAGTTCAACTGAAATTATAGAATCTAACTTATTCACTGACGAAACCCTTGTTGATCGTTTTAAAAACTTGCGTGACAGGAACAGTGGTTTCTTAGTCGGAGGCAGAGCTACCGCCTATTATGGAAACTATATTTTCCAATTCGGATTACTCACAGACATAAGCAGTCGACGTAACGATATTGTCACTTCAATAGAGGCAGGACGAAGCTGGCAAATACGTAACTGGAACTTATACACACTAGGCCGTGTTCGCTATAATACTTATAAAGTTATTAACTACTATCTGGATCTGAACGATCCGCAAAAAAAGACCGAAACATTTTATTCTAAAAATAGAGCATCCATATTGGCATTGAAGGTAGGTGCAGCTCATCCGTTAACTGAAAACTGGCTGTTTAGATGTTCACTAGAATATAAAGCACTTTCCGAAAGTTTTTTCCAAAGCCCCATGATCACGACCCGTCGTGGCACATCTCTCTCCACATCAATCAGCTATGTTTTTTAATCATGTCGATGATTAAACGAATAACCCGATCAACAATCTTAAGTGCAATACTGATATGTTGTGTATCAATAAAAACTCACGCGGCCGACATCAAACCTTCTTTGAAAATAACGCCTGATCGCTGCATTAGTCTGCATAAAGGCCAAACTTGCTATCAAAAAATTACAATCCATTGGCAATCTGCCATCCAAGCCGATTATTGCCTGTTTCAGAAAGGGATTGTTTCACCATTACAATGCTGGAAAGCATCCAGCAACGGTGAACTTAAAATAGATATTCAGTCAACCAAACCCATTGATTATGAGCTGCGCCGTCAGGGTGAACATTCACCTTTCGCAACTTCATCTCTATCCATTCACTGGGTGTACAAATCAACCAAAAGACAAAAAAGAGGGTGGAGGCTATTTTGAAACCCATGACAGAAAACGATATACCACATATTTTAGTGGTTGAAGATGACCCATCGCTCAGCGAATGGATTGGTGACTATCTTGCATCTCAAGGTTACAAAGTCAGCTTTACAGATCGTGGCGATGAAGCCGTTCGTTTGATTAAGGATGACATACCCGATTTAGTGCTTCTTGATGTCATGCTACCCGAGCTGGATGGGTTTGAGGTCTGCAAACAGGTGCGCGATTTCTATCAGAATCCGATCCTGATACTCACCGCTCGCACAGAAGAGACAGACGAATTATTAGGGTTTGATCTCGGCGCTGATGACTACCTGTCAAAGCCCGTTAAACCACGTATTTTATTAGCCAGAATCAGAAGGTTATTAAAACGTGACGAACTGAATCAAGAGGTTTTGCAAGTTCTCCAGTTTGGCCATTTAAAAATTGATGCCACTTCAAGAACTGTCATTTTTATGGGTGAACGACTGGATCTCTCCTCCAATGAATTTGAAGCGCTCTGGCTCTTGGCTTCAAATGCAGGTGAAATAGTCAGCCGAGACCACCTGATGCAAAGCCTGTTAAAACTGGAGTACGATGGAGTCAATCGAGCCATTGACTTGATGATTTCAAGATTACGGAAGAAACTTAATGACGACCCCTCTAAACCCAGTCGAATAAAAACAATAAGAGGCAAAGGCTACCTGTTTGCAACCGATGCCTGGGACGATGCATAAACTTACTTTATCACTGTTGATGGTCACCATTATCGCAACTCTGGGTCTAGGTTGGGCATTAGATGGCCTGTTTGAACGCTATTCAAATCACTCACAAGAAGATGACCTTACCCCTTACCGTGAGACCGGGATCAGCTTGGCAAAAATGATTGATCTTCATAAAAACTCAAAACAAGCCATTGAACAGATCAATTCTGATCATCACCTTGAGTTTTCAGTGAAACCATTTTCAGAATTTTTGCTACCCTCAGAAATCAGTACTGAGTTTACTCAGGGACGGCCACTTACACTGGAATCTGACGATAGTTTGACATTGAATTTCTATCTACCAAAAAAACAACAAGTTTTCACGATAGCACTCCCCGCAACATCACAAACCTCCAATGAAAAGCCACTTCGCTTGTTTTTTACCGTAATTTTTTACGTGGGTACTCTGATGCTACTACTACTTTGGTTATATCCATTAGTGAACCATCTCATCAAACTCAAAGAAGCCGCAAAAGCCTTTGGCAAAGGCGACCTTGATCAACGCATTTCAACAAATTCAATCTCCTATATTTCAGAAATCGAAATTGAATTTAATCGCATGGCTGGACAGATCCAAACATTGATCAGTGACAACAAACTATTAGGCAGCGCAGTCTCCCACGATTTACGCACACCTTTAGCACGACTTCGATTTGGCATTGATGTTTTATCAGAGGTTGACGACCCAAAAACAAGAAAAAAATATCAGCAACGTATCAGTCAAGATGTTGATGAGATGGAGTCTCTGGTTGAAACACTGCTCGACTACACCAAACTGGATCAATCAATGGTTAAGCTGGAAAAAACCGAGCTAAACCTTGAAACAACCATAAATTCTTGCCTTAGCAAGGTGGCGAGCCAATCAAAAAAAATAGAGTTTGAGCATCCCGCTAAAGTAGTGACTATTGTCGGCAATGAACGCTACCTCTCCATGCTAATCAACAATATTATCCAGAATGCACTCCAATATGCTGATCACCATATTCTTATTTCAATAACAGTTAGAAAAGATCACACTCTGTTAGCGGTCGATGATGATGGTGAAGGCATTCTGGAAAGTGAACGGGCGCAAGTTCTTAAGCCGTTTGTTCGTGGAAGCCTTGCTAAAACCAATCAAGGATATGGGATGGGTTTAGCCATTTCCAAACGAATTACTGAATGGCATGGAGGTAAATTAGTGATATTAAACTCAAAAAAATTAGGCGGCGCTAGAATTGAAACCACATTTCCGATTCAGACCACTCACACTCAAAAGTGACTTCCCCGCAGCGAGCTGCGGGAGAGAGCAGCCCAACAGGTTAAATTTTAACGGCCTCTACGCCCTACTTTAGGAGACTCAAAGTTCACCTTTATAGGCTTGCCATTAAAGTCTTTTCCATTAAGGCCTGCAATCGCTGCGCGTGCCTCATGACCTTCCATTTCAATAAAACCAAAACCCTTGCACTGCCCAGAAAAAACATCAGTAACAAGCTTTAGTGAGCGTACAGTTCCAAACTCAGAGAATAGAGCTTCAAGCTCTTTTTCAGTCGTACTCGCTGGCAAACTTCCAATAAATAATTTTTTCAACTTAATTTCCCTTCATAAAAATAAGGTTTAGCGATGACCACCAAGCCAAAAACAAATAACCCCGCCAAGACGGGGTTTTGCATATGTGTATTAGTCTATCAAATAATAAGAGGTTAAATCCAACTCGTGATCAAGAAGAAGAATTTCGGCGTTTCCCTACTGCTTTTTTATTACGTTTACGTAGCTTCTTTTTTTTATCTGCAGCTGTTTTTTTCACCTTGTTTTTTTTAGGTTTTGCTGCCTGACCAGACGCTTTAAGCTTCTTCGGCCCAGTATACGCTGCTTTCAGCCCTTCAATCACTCTGGGTTCAAATTGATGTTTTAGATAACGCTCAATACTCGCCTTCAAATTCCATTCAGTGGATTTGATCAGCGTGATAGCTAAACCTTTATTTCCACCCCGACCGGTACGTCCAATACGATGAACATACTCATCACCGCGCCGCGCCAAATCAAAGTTGATGACAAGGTCAACCCCTTCAATATCCAAACCACGAGCCGCAAGATCCGTCGCAACCAATACATCGACTTTACCATCCCGTAGCATCGACATCACACGGTTACGCTTCACCTGATCGACATCACCGTGAAGCACAGCAACATGCCGCTTCAGACGAATCATATTACCACTGAGTTTATCCGCATGAATGCGGCTATTAACAAAAATCAGAGCCTTATCAAAGGTTTCATGAGCCAACAGCCATAATACCAACCTCAACTTATGACTATCATCATCCGCCAAAATCACCTGTTCACAGATATTGCTATGGGCGCTTCGCCCACCGCTCACGTTCAATATTTCAGGCTCACGTAACATCTGTTTCGCAACCGAAGGCAGCCATCTATTATTGAGTGTCGCAGAAAAAAGTAACGTCTGACGGTTCGGGTTAGAAGCCTTAACAACATTCAACACATCATCACTAAAGCCCATATCCAGCATACGATCCGCTTCATCCAGAACCAATAGATCCAGCGCTGAAAAATCAACCGTGCCTTGCTCCATATGCTCCATTAAACGTCCCGTCGTCGCAACAATAATCTCTGGGTTATCAAGTAATTGTTCGAGCTGTGTATCAATACTACCTCCACCACAAATCAAAGAAGCACTCAATTTGGTGTGTTGACAGAGTGCCTGACAACTTTCAAACACTTGCTGTGCCAATTCACGAGTGGGCAGTAAGATGAGCGCTCGACAACCAGCATCAGGGCTTGATTTACTCAAAAGATGGTGCAACACGGGCAGCAGATAAGCGACCGTTTTACCACTACCGGTCTCAGAGCAAACCTGCAAATCAAACCCTTCCATGGCCAATGGAACTGCCGCAATCTGAACCGGTGTCGGCTGGTTAAAATTCAGGTCTTTAAGTGCTTTGCGAAGAAGACGATGAAGAGAAAAATGAGAAAACAACGGTGAACCTCTGCGATAAAATGTGTCGCTACCTTAGCAGAAACAGCAAGAAATGATCATAAAACAATCACGTTTTAATGTGCTTTTTTACCTTAAACTTACCCGCATCAACAGACGTCACAACCACAGCCGTTCCCTTAAGTAGTTCTTCTACATCTGAATCGAAATCAAGTTCCACTTTCCACTCAATTCCTGAGTAACGCGTTTTTCCAGGTAGCGTCGTACTAACACCCTCATCCAAGCGAAACTTTAAACCGATCAGATCACTGGTATTATCTTTCTCAGGAGCCTTGCTATTATTTTGTAATTTCATAAAAGGCTTCCAAAGCGCAACTGAAATAACCACCGAGCTCACCACAAAGGTCGCAGTCGTTGCAACCCACGTTCCAGGAACGATTCCAAACCAAACCGCCCCACCCGTTACTAGGGCTGCAAAACCAACAAATAGTACAAAGCCGGTTGAAAATCCAAGCGCCAATGCTTCCACTGCCAGCAAAATGAAACCTAGAATAAACCAAAAATCATCAATATTCTTGTCAAAAAACTCGATCATGATGAAGGCTCATTTGAACTTGAGTAAGAAGAAAAAGCTTTGCTTTGATTCATAGCACTGACTATCGCCACAGCTTCTGCCACTGTAGAGCCTGTTTCACCGGACTTTCCATCCATCAATACAACGGTTGATTCTTTTGCGATCTCTTTTTTAGCTTCAATTGCCAACGTTGCCAGATCCAGTTGCACAGCTTTTTGGCCGGAAGCAGAATCAGCCGCTGCTCCGATGGTACGCAACTCCATCGCCTTCGCTTCAGCCACCAGTTCAATCGCCCTGGCCTCACCTTCAGCCATAAGTATTTGCTCGGCTCGATCGGCTTCTGCTGCCAATACTTTTGAGCGCTTATCACCTTCCGCCACATTAATAGCCGATTGGCGCTCACCTTCAGATTCCAATATTGTTGCCCGTTTGTCGCGCTCTGCTTTCATCTGCCGTTCCATCGCTTCCAATACACTTCGTGGTGGCACCAAGTCTTTAATTTCATAACGAAGCACTTGAACACCCCAAGGCTCAGCGGCTTCATTGATCGCATTTACAATGGCAACGTTTAATTTATCTCTCTCTTCAAAAGTTTTATCCAGCTCCATTTTGCCAAGCTCAGAGCGCATGGTGGTTTGTGCCAATTGAATCACTGCAAATGTGTAGTGATCCACACCGTAACTGGCTTTATAAGGATCAAGCACTTTTAGATACAAAACACCATCTACTTTCAAACCAATATTATCTTTGGTAATCGCCGATTGACCAGGCACATCAATCGCCTGCTCTTTCAGTGTTCGGTTATAGGCAACCTTATCAATAAATGGAATGATAAAATTGAGCCCCGCAATCAGGGTTCTATTGTATTTACCAAACCTCTCGACAACAAGGGCTCGATTTTGTGGAACAAATTTAATGGATGTTTTCAGCAGAATAATAATGATGACTGCCAAGCCAATCAAAAAAGTAAATGAATCCATTTTTCTCTCCTATTTTATAGAGTCGATAGTGTCAATATAAAAAACCAGCATTACTTCATATGCGGATGAATCGTTTGCAACATCCCTTTAAGCATTTTGGCATTTCCTGCAACAATATCGCCCGACTCCATAAAGTCGTGGCCGCCATGTAAATCTGTGATTAAACCACCCGCTTCCTGCACAATCAATACACCCGCAGCAATATCCCAAGGTTGCAAGCCCATTTCCCAAAAACCATCTAAACGACCCGCAGCAACATAAGCCAAATCTAATGCGGCAGAGCCTGGACGACGAATACCCGATGTTTGAGTAATAAATGACTTAAGCATGCCTAAATAGCTATCAAGACGACTAAAATTCTTATAGGGAAAGCCTGTGCCCAGCAACGAACCGGATAAATTGCGATGGCCACTCACCCTAATGCGTCGCTCATTCATATGAGCACCACCCCCTCGAGTTGCAGTAAATAGCTCTTGTCGCATAGGATCATAAACCACTGCCACTTCTAGACGGCCTTTATATTGAAGTGCAATTGAAACAGCAAATTGTGGAAACCCATGGATAAAATTGGTTGTACCATCCAATGGATCAATAACCCACAGATAGTCATCACCCGAGTGGCTACCACTCTCCTCTGCCAGAATGGCATGATCCGGATAGGCTTTTTTAATCACATCAATGATTTGTGATTCAGCTTTATTATCAATCTCCGAAACAAAATCATTTTGATCTTTCATAGTAATTTTCAGTCGATCAGTTCGATCAACAGCACGGGAAATAGTATCCCCCGCTTTACGAGCAGCACGGATGGCAATATTCAGAGTCGGATTCATTTAGATAATTCAGTCAACAAAAACACATAAGGATACCACTTTTCAGTATTAAAAATACTGAAACCCTGAAGAGATGTAGATTCAATGACGGTCAATTACTTAATCCAGAAAATCATTTATCATCTTTAAAATCTAACAAAAGCTCTTCGTCAGATTTAGGTTTCTCATCTTTATTTAGTTTTTTGCCCTTAGTTT